>VAPH01007340.1_pt1 | contig 16491 bp, 15 predicted proteins | sample 3393861 | NCBI WGS metagenome assembly VAPH01 (sample SAMN08290439, study PRJNA428436) | hydrothermal vent metagenome | isolation source: Deep-sea hydrothermal vent chimney | place: Atlantic Ocean: South-mid Altantic Ridge | reverse complement strand
CCATAGATCCGGGACCGGGGAACCTCCAGGTTCAGTGACTGCACAGCTTTCACCTGGGCAAAGTTCTTGCTGAGATTATGTGCCCGTATCGCCAGTTCAGTCATTGCCGGGCCCTTGTGTCTTTTGCTCAGTCACCGGAGGGGGTATTGGCAGGGAAATCTACTTCCAGCGGTATACCAGACGGCAGGGCAGCAGCATCCGGCAGATCAACCTCCGCCAGGTAGCTCAAACGGGAGCGGTCGTGCTCGGTCAGTGCGAAGTACGGGGTAAAACTGGCATCAGCCGATACCCAGCGCACGGTGCCGGTGAATGGTCGGCTTGCACCGTCAATTTTGACTGTAAGCTGTTCGCCTGGCTGCACGGATGCCCGCAATGGCTCAGGTACGTAAACGCGGGCGTACGTCCTGGCGGCATCCAGTATGACGGCGACCGTTGCATTGACCTGCGGGCGTTCACCCAGTTGGTACAGGCGCTTGTCGAGCATGCCGCTGACCGGCGCGTAAATTTTGAGACGCTCAAGATCCAGTTCAACCTGGCTGACCCTCGCTTGTGCCGCAGCGAGCGCCGCGGTTGCCTGCTGCAATTCTTCAACGGTGGTCCCGTTTAGCAGTTGCTCCAGGGATTCACTAGCTGCCTGTTCTGCGGCAGCTGTCGTTTTCCAGCGAGTGATGGCAGCATCCAGAGTGGCCTGGTCGGACAGGTTACGTGCAAAAACCTCTTTGGCACGTGCCAGACTTGCTGCGGCATTTTTGGCTGAAGCCTGCAAGGATTCCAGTTGTGCACGCGCTTGCCGAATTGTTTCAGGTCGCGGGCCACGCTGCAGCTCCGCAAGTCGGGCGGCGGACTGGTCTCTTAACGCAGTTTGCTGTGCCAGAATCCCTTCCAGCCTGGCAGGATCCTGTTCCAGGATAAGGTCTCCTGCCTGCAGCATCTGACCGTCCTGAACATGGATGGCGATGATGGGTTCATTGCTTTCCACACTGACCTCAACCCGGTCGCGCTCAAGTGTCCCGACCATGAAGGTGTTTTCAGTGTCCTGACAGGCCGTCAGCGCCAGTAGTAGAGCGGGTATCAACCAGATACGCTTCATGCCGCTAATCCCCGTGCCAGCAGATCCGTGACCTGTTTTGAGAGAATCGCTGCGCCATCCGGATCGAGTTTGATACCGAGTACCGGTTCTGCCAATGTGCGGGCGATAAATGGGAAAAAACAGACAGCCAGGATCATCAGGGCAGAATAGGCCGGATCAATATCGGCGCGCAGCTTGCCGGCATTTTTTTCCCGCTGCAGCAAAGCGGGCAGGGCACCACCCAGTTGCGGTGCGAGGTTCTTGATAAAGTAGTCCTGCATTTCACCGCCCGGCAGCAGCACTTCCCTTGCCAGCAGGCGTGGTATGTTCGGTTGCTTTGACGCCATCGAGACCAGCAAATCGGCAATATTATCAACCGACGCTTCTCTGCTATCCCTCAAGGTGGCCAGTGCGGCGGTCATTGGTTTGATTGAGCGCTCGAGGATCATTTGCAGCAAAGCGTGCTTGTTACCGAAGTAGTAGTGAATCAGCGCGGGGTTGACACCGGCGGAATCCGCAATGTTCCTGATGGAAGTGCCCGCATAACCATGGTCTGTGAACAGTTGTTCCGCAGCATCGAGAATTTTGGCCCTGAGATCCGGGCTGCCGGCTTCCACGGGTCGTCCGCGAGGCCGCTCGGTGGTGACTGGAGACCTTTTTTTCTGAGTCATGCCATAATATTAATTAAACAGTTAATTAAATACAAGCAAAAATACACCCGAACGCTTATTTCGCGCATCTTCTATTGAATTGGCGGGGTAGCCTGTAAAATTAACGGTTATGAACACTTTGCGCCGGGATAAACTGAGCAGGACTTTGTCGGTCGCACCGATGATGGACTGGACCGACCGGCATTGCCGCTATTTCCATCGCTTGCTGGCGCCGTCGGCACTGTTGTACACGGAAATGGTCACCACGGGCGCCATCATACACGGCGATGCTGAACGCCTGTTGGCTTACAACCCGGAAGAACATCCACTGGCGTTGCAATTGGGTGGCAGCGACCCGCAGGACCTGGCGCTGTGTGCCCGCGTGGCCGAGCAACAGGGTTTCGATGAAATCAATCTGAATGTCGGATGCCCGTCTGACCGTGTGCAAAGAGGTCGTTTCGGTGCCTGCCTGATGCTTGAACCGGACCTCGTCACAGACTGTATGGCTGCCATGCTGGATGCGGTCCGAATTCCTGTGACCATCAAGACACGTCTTGGGGTTGATGATCATTACAGTTATGAAGCCATGTGCGATTTTGTTGGGAAAGTGTCGGAGTCGGGCTGCACCGTGTTCGTTATGCATGCACGCAAGGCTGTGTTGGCCGGTTTGAGCCCAAAACAGAACCGTGACATACCACCACTGCATCACGATTGGGTGTACCGCCTGAAACAGGAATTACCCGGTCTCAAAATTGTCATCAATGGTGGCATTGATTCGGTGGCATCCGCGCAATCCCACCTGGCGTACGTGGACGGTGTGATGCTGGGGCGGGCGGCGTATAAAACTCCATGGGTGCTGGCGGAATGCCAGCGACAGTTATTTGACCAGTATCTGGATATTGATCGCGGTCATATCATCAATCAGATGACGGACTATATCGAAAGGCAGGTAAGTGAAGGCATTGCGGTCAAACATGTCAGCCGGCACATGCTGGGCCTGTTCCAGGGATTGCCGGGCGCCAGAGCCTGGCGCCGCTATCTGAGTGAAAACGCCTGGCGGGATGACAATAACGTGGAACTACTGCGCCAGGCCCAGGTGATGCAGGTTCGGACAGCCACAAAATGAGTGCCCGTAACGGGAATATTTATTAAAAATCACGTTCGCCATTCAGGCGCAATTCATGCTATTGCGTTAGAATAATCCAAATGTTGCGGAAACGGTTCCAAATTGTGTGCATCACAATCCTGGCATTATTGTTGCCGGTGTCTGCTGCGGCCGTCAAACTTGAACAGGTTGCCAAGCAGGAAGCGCGAAAGAACAACGCCAAGGTACTGTCAGCCAAGACGGTAAGAAAAGGCCAGGGCCGGCAACATGAAATCAAACTGCTGACCAACAAAGGTGTTGTCAAGACAGTCAAAGTTCCTGATAACTCCAAGAAAAAGAAGCGTAGATGAGAATTCTGCTGGTAGAAGATGATCCCGGCTTGCAGGACTCGCTGGCCGGAATTCTGCGTGATGCCGGCTACGCGGTCGACGTCAGCGGCGATGGTATTGAAGGCCTGTTCTTCGGTGAGGAGTACCCGCTTGACCTGGCCATTATCGACCTTGGCCTGCCTGGCTTGCCCGGCCTGGATTTGATTCGCAAATTGCGTGAACGCGAAAAGCAGTTCCCCATCCTGATTTTAACCGCACGCTCCAAATGGCAGGATAAGGTTGAAGGGCTTGAATCCGGTGCGGATGACTACCTGACCAAGCCGTTTCACCCCGAAGAACTGAAAGCCCGCGTCGGTGCCCTGTTGCGCCGCTCGGCAGGAATTGCCCAGCCGAGTATAGAATTTGGGCCGTTCAAAATTGACCTGGCCAGTCAGCGAGTCCTCAAGGGCGAGCAGGAAATTGAACTGACCACCTATGAATACAAAGTATTTGAATACATGCTGATGCATCCGGATGAAGTGGTGACCAAGACAGCACTGTCTGAGCATATCTACGCTGAAGACGCGGACCGTGACAGCAATGTTATTGAAGTTTTTGTCGGACGCCTGCGCAGGAAAATTGATCCGCAAGGTGTCATGAACCCTATCGAAACGCTGCGGGGCAGAGGTTATCGCCTGAATATGCAGCAACCATCTTCCTGAATTATAAAATAAGGCAGCACACCCGCTATGGTGAAATCCGGGGCACCTAAAAAATCGCCTGTTTCACTTCGTTTACGCCTGATCGTGATGGCAGCATTGGTTATGGCTGTTTCACTGGGTCTCGTCGGGTTGGTACTGGATGCGGCATTTCACAAGAGCAGTGAGGCCGGCTTGCGGGCGCGTATGGAGTCCCTGGTTTACGTCGTGCTGGCGGCGACCGAGGTGGGGGATGATGGTTCTGTCAGTGTGGAAGATGATCCCGGTGACCCCCGTTTGAGCCAGCCCGGTTCAGGGATTTATGCACTCGTGCATGGCGAGCATGACCAATGGGATTCGCCCTCGTCACTGGGGATAAACCTGCCGACATTGCCATCCATTGAGCCAGGTGGAACCCAGTTCTTGCCGCCTGATACACAGATCGACTTTTATACATTCCGCTATGGCGTGGCTTTTGAGCTGCCGGATGGTCAGTTGGCCCCGGTCACTGTCACGATCCTGGCAAGCCCAGGGGAGCATGAGCAGGAAGTCAAGGTGTTCCGGGCCGGTATGTCGCGTTCCCTGGGGGCAGTAGGCGTTATTCTGGTGTTGGCACAGTTGCTGTTTCTGACCCTGGGTCTGAAGCCACTGAGGCGGATCACTCGTGATATTGCCGGTATTGAGTCGGGTAATCTGCAACACATTGAGGATAACTACCCGCGGGAACTGGAACCGCTCATCCGCAACATCAATCATTTGCTGGATACGGAAAAGGCCAACCAGAGCCGCTATTCCAATGCGCTGGATTCGCTTGCGCATAGCCTTAAGACACCCTTATCGGTCATACGCTCGAGTCTACCGGCGAATACTGATGCAAGAGCTGAAGCGATAGACCATGCAGTCTCGGAGATGGAACACCTGATTGCCACGCGCTTACAGCGTGCCGCAGCCTCTACCCGGCGAACGATGGCGCAGGCGGTCGACGTTCAAGCCCAGGTTGACCGGCTGATCCAGTCATTGAAGCGTGTTTATTCTCAGAATTTGATAAACATTGATGCCATCATTGAACCGGGTCTGGTATTTTGCGGTGAAAAACGCGATTTACTGGAGTTGGTGGGAAACCTGCTCGACAATGCCTGTAAATACGGTAAAGGACAGGTGCGATTGTCGGCACAAACGCTTGATCCTGCAAATTCCCGTGCTGGCATTAACCTGCAGGTGGAAGACAATGGGCCCGGCATTCCCACAGGCCAAAGTGAGCAATTGCTGCGCCGCGGTGTTCGCGGAGATGAGCGCGTCGAGGGTCACGGCCTTGGATTGGCCATCGTATTGGAGATAGTCAGTGCTTACAATGGTGAAATAAATATTCAACGCAGTGATTTGGGTGGTGCGCGCATCAGTGTTCACCTGAAGACTTACTAGAAGGAATTTCCATGCAGCAACTGCTCGAAATAATGCAACGCTTACGCGACCCGGACAATGGCTGCCCGTGGGATATTGAGCAGGATTTCTCCACCATCGCACCGTACACGATCGAGGAAGCCTACGAGGTGGCGGATGCCATCGCCCGGGGCAATATGGCAGACCTCAAAGACGAACTGGGTGATCTTCTGTTCCAGGTGGTTTTCCATGCCCGGATGGCGGAAGAACAGGAAAGCTTCAGTTTTGACGATGTACACCAGGCCGTGTGTGACAAGATGCTGCGCCGCCATCCGCACGTATTTGCCGATCTTGAGATCCGCGATGCCGCGCACCAAAAACATGTTTGGGAGGATTACAAGGCAGCCGAAAGGCAGGCCAAAGGTGAACACAGCCTGATGGATGGTATTCCGGCCGGTATGGCTGAGCTGCAACGGGCTGTTAAATTACAGAAACGTGCCGGTAAAGCGGGTTTTGACTGGGCTGATCCCGGTCCGGTATTGGATAAATTTGACGAGGAGTTGGCCGAAATGCGTGCAGCCATGGCATCCGGCGACCGGGACGCCATGGAAGATGAACTCGGCGATCTGCTGTTTGTTGCCACCAATCTTGCACGCCAACTGGATATTGACCCGGGGGCGGCATTAAGGCGTGGCAACGCCAAGTTTGAACGGCGTTTCAGGGCATTGGAACAGGCGGCAGGGGGGCAGGATGGCCTGCGAGCAATGGAACTCGAAGCAATGGAAGCACTGTGGCAACAGATCAAGAAGCGTGCCGATGATGGCAAGGACGGTATGGATCATATCGCAGAGACTGGTAAATCATGAGCAAATGGTTTGCACAATTAGATTTTAACAGTGTAATTCTCGGCCTGTTTGCTGGTCTTATTGTGGGTCTTGTGGCCGCAGTTACAGCCGCGCGAATCGCCCGGCGCAACGGTGCCAACGCAGAAATTGAGCGCCTGTTGCCGGTCAATGCCGCCCTTGAGGCCAGCCTCAAGGCGCGCGAACAGGCATTGGCAGAAACCCAGCACGCCCTGGCCGTGGCTGAAACCCGCCTGGAAGAGCAGAAACAGCACCACCAGACAGAGAAAGCATCCCTGGAAGAGGCTGAAAAACGCCTGGCGGAGTCCTTCGAGCGCCTTGCCGGCAGGGTGTTTGATGAACGCTCAAAGCGTTTCACAGAATTGAGTGAAAAACAGTTATCCGGTCTGTTGAAACCCCTGACAAAAGACCTTGAGAGCTTCCGTGAAACCGTCGACAAGAACAGTCGTGAGGATATACGCCAGCATGCCGCACTGCAGGAGAAGCTCAAGCAGATGGAAGGTCTGAACGAGCGCTTGCACAAAGAAGCTCAAAGTTTAACCAAGGCGCTGACACACGATGTTAAAACCCAGGGAAACTGGGGCGAGCAGCAGCTTGAACGCCTGCTGGAACTGGCCGGTCTCAGCAAGGGCGAGCACTATTACACACAATATTCAGTCAGCGGTAAAAATGGTGAGCGCCTGCAACCGGATTTTGTGCTGCGTTTGCCGGAGAACCGCTGCATTATTCTTGACTCCAAGGTATCTCTGACCGCCTGGACACGTTACCAGGCTGAAGATGACGAGGTACTGCGGGATGTCATTCTTGCCGAGCATGTGAACTCAATCAGGACACACATCTCAGGCTTGGGTAAAAAGAATTACCCGGATGCAGAAGAACTCAATGCGCTGGATTTTGTGCTGATGTTTGTGCCGATCGAGTCCGCTTTGATCGTTGCATTGCAAAGTGATCCGACCTTGCCGGAGTATGCCTTAAAACATCGAGTTGCATTGCTGTCACCTGCCAATTTCCTGGCCACGGTACGCACGGTTGCTTCGGTGTGGCAGGGTCACAAGCAAAACACCAACGCCCAGGATATCGCCCGCCGCGCCGGCTTGCTGTATGACAAGTTCGTCGGTTTTACCGAGAATTTGAAAGGCGTCGGCATGCGCCTGGAACAGGCGCGCAAAGCCTATGACGATGCCTACGGCCAACTGACCGGCGGGGCCGGTAACCTGGTGGGCCAGGTGGATAAACTGAGCAAGCTGGGTGCTCGCCATGCCAAGCAACTGGAAGCGGGGTTGGTGGACAAAGCTACCGGTGATACCCTGGAAGATGACAGCCATTTGGAACGGATCGCGGAGGCGACTGGGGACTTGTCCGCAGATTAACGAAATTCGACGAATGAATTAGCCAGCGGCACTGTCTAACAATTCAGGGTTCACCAAATGCGGGTGTCTTTCGCGTGCCTGTATTCATCTGAGCGGGGAATTTCTTGAAAGCAAATGCCCTTCGGGCAGTGATTATTGATCGCTATCTTGTGCATGAAGTCGTCCAGACATTCTTTGTGACAACGTTGTTCCTGCTTGCGATTTTCACTACCTTCAGCCTGTCCATGTTCCTGGTTGATGCCAACGCCGGCTTGCTGAGGATCACGGAAGTGATGCAGCTCACCGCATTCAAAGCACTGATTGCACTGGAGGTGTTGGTGCCGCTTGGTTTCTACCTGGCAGTGATGATTGGCTTGGGCAGGTTGCACAGCGACTCCGAAATCTACGCGATGAGGGCTTGCGGTATCAGTGAAGGGAGGTTACTGAAACCTATCATGGCCCTGGCATTGGCCCTGGCATTATTGACCGGCAGCTTTTCGATTATAGTACGCCCCTGGGCGTATGCGCAGACTTACAAAACCAAGGCGCTGGCCTCAGCGTCAACTGAAATTGACCGCATCAAGCCATCACGATTCTATGTGTTCGACGATGAGGACCGCAGTGTTTACATTGAGAAAATTTCGGCTGACGGCAGGGACTTGCAGGGTATCTTTATCCGTACCCGCGAGGGGAATAACCTTCAGGTCATCACCGCCGCCACCGGTGAATTCAGCTACCTCAAAAAACCGGCATTTCACCAGTTAAAACTGCTGGACGCCCAGGTCGTCAAACTCGTGACGGATGGCCCGGACTTTTTTGCAAGGCTCGGGTCATTTTCGATCTGGATGCCCGCTGAAAGATTGAAACCGGTAGCACCGAACCCGGAATCAACCGGAACAGCCAGTCTGCGAAACTCAGTCGTGCCAAGCGACAGGGCTGAATTGCAATGGCGGCTTTCAACACCCGTTTCCACTTTGCTGCTGGCCTTGCTGGCCCTTCCTCTGAGCCGCAGCCAGCCCCGCCAGGGTCGCTACGGGAGAATGTTGTTCGCGCTGGTTATATATGCCTTATATTTCAGCCTGCTGGACATTAGCCGCAGTTGGGTGAAGCAGGGCCTGGTTGATAATATCTGGTGGGTGCCGGGGCTGCTCGCTATCATGGTGCTGGCACTTTATCGGCCCTGGCAGAAACTGAAAAAAGCGGGTGCTTCCCGCCATGCTTAAAATCGATCGCTATATCATGCTGAATTTCATCCTGGGTATCATCCCGGTACTCATCCTGCTGCTCTCCCTGTTCAGCTTTCTGACGCTCGCCGGATTTTTGCAGGATGTTGGCAAGGGCAGCTTCGTATTATCTGATGCTTTCAGGATGGTGGCCCTGACGACCCCCAAACGTATTGTCGACCTGTTGCCTGTCAGTACGTTTCTGGGCGGCCTGATGGGCCTGGGAATGATGGCAAATAACAGGGAGCTGGTGGCTATTCGGGCAGCCGGAATGTCAAAGAGGCGCATTGTCCGCCCGATTGTCATGGTGGCCATGGCGCTCGTGGTACTGGTGATTGCTTTGCAACTCCTGTTAATTCCGGTTGCCGAGCAAATTGCTGTCAAGGTAAAAGCCAGGTCTTTGCTGCAGACTGAAGTTGGCTCTGGTGGGGGGCTCAATTTCTGGACACGCAGCAACAACTACCTGGTTCGGGTAAGCGAAACCAGGTTTGACCGTTCCCTGGCCGGTATCGAGATTTACGAACTAGATTCGTCAAGACGGCTTACGCGGGTTTTTCAGGCAGCTCATGCTGACATAGTAGGGGGCAACGACTGGCTTTTGACCGATGTACTGCAAACAGAACTGGGTGATCTGAAAGCGCAATCGGTGCGCAAAGCGGTCATGCTCTGGCCCGGGTTACTCACTAGCGAGCAGACTGCCACACTGATTCTGCCCATTCAGGCCCTGAGCCTGATCAGTTTGCATCAGTACATCAATTACCTCGAGGACAACAAAATCGACACACATCAGTACAGGACTGTTTTCTGGCAGCAAGTGAGCATTCCTCTGTCGTTGGTGGCGATGGCGATGTTATCTCTGCCCTTTTTACTGGGTTCCGCTCGCCACATATCCATCAGCCAACGCCTGACTGTGGGTGGCGTGATCGGCATGGGTTTTTACCTTAGCCAGCAACTCACCGGCAACCTTGCAAGTTTGTTTGGATTGAACCCTCTACTGACCATGTTGGCACCGTCTTTTCTTATTCTGGGATTTGCCACCTATCAGATCTTCAAACGATAGCTTTTCAGTTGTCTTGTAATAATGGTATAGGACGCAAAAAAAGTTAAAACAGTTATTGTGATGTTGATTTCTGTTGACTGGTTGATCATCGTGGGCAGCAACAGGGCGAAGGACAGGCATCCTGCCCAAACAATAAATATTTTTGCCTGGGGCTTGGTGAACATTCTAATGTCCAGCAAGCGTTTGCTTTGAGCTATCCGCCAGAAGGTTACACCGATAAAGGGGATGCTCGCTGCGATGGCTGCACCTGTCAGCCCCCAGGCTGGAATCAACAGGAGCAGCAGGGCTATCTCGACAAGCACCAGCACCACTGCCCCCCTCAAAGCGACCCAGGCATGGCCGGTGATCGCGAGGATACCTTCACTCAAGCCCAGGCTCATGTAAAAGAACTGACCAACCGCCAGAATGATTAAGGCCGTGCTGAATGTGTCCCCGGAAAATTCACTGCCAAACAATCCCAGCAGTTGAGCGGGCATCAGTATCATCAAACCCAGCAGCCCCAGGCCGATAGTTGCTGCCCAGCTAATTGCTCGCGAAACCTCTTCCTGTAAGCGCTCCTGACTGCTATGCAGGTATAAGCCCTGCGCGATCGGCATCAAAATCGGGTCAAAGGCCGCTTTGGCGCTGCGTAACAAAGCAGCGATTTGAGTGGCTGCTCCATAAACACCAATGACATGCGGGGGAAAATACATGGCCAGTATCAGCAGGTCGATTTTACTTTGCAGGTTGCCTATAAGATCCATGCCGCCCATCGCGGTGCTGCCGTGCCACAGCATTTTCCAGTCAATCGATACGTTGCCAGGCCTTTTTGTTGCAGGGTAAACCCGGTTAAAAAAATGGACGGCGGCAAGAAACGCAATGACTGAGGCGGCGACGTGGGCGTATGCCAGGGCCTCAACATTACGGAATTTCAGTAAAATAACGATACCGATCAGTAAGACTGAGATGGGTTCAATGATGGATGTTACGTACATCTCGTATTTCATATTCAGTTTCGGTCTGAATGAATAAACGAGAACATACATACCAGCCAGGAAAGGAATGCCAATGGCAAATATTTTGAGAGGCCCTGCCAGTGATTTCTGGCCCACCAGTGAAGCCAGCCAGTCCGCAGTCTGGATCAGTGTGAAAGCAACCAGAGAGCTGAACAGGAATGTAATCCAGAGAATTCTGATGACAGTAGGCCGTACGCTGTCCTCCTGACCTTGTGCCAGCATGCTTCCGACGACCTGCTTGCCACCCCAATTCAAACCTAAAATGGCAAACTTGCTAATGAATTCCTGGATAGCGAATGCCAATAAATATATCCCGAACCCCTCTGCACCCAGAATTCGGCTGAACAGAATGATATATATTGTGCGCGAAGCTTTGATGACGATGCCGAGCGCATTCATCAGCAGCCCACGTTCCAGCGGTCTGCCGAGCCCTGTGTTCGCGCCCGGGTTCACCAACTTTAACTAAGCCTGCTGATCCAGGAAGTGGGAAAACTCCCGGGATTTTATTTTTTGTTGCCTGACCATCAGCATGGTCAATGGTGTGAAAACCAATAGTTCAATGAAGAAATACAATTGTGGAATATTCAGTGCCGCACTCAGAAAAATCAGGAAAGTACGATTGTTGGAAGACAAAACCGACCAGCTACGCACCAATGTTGAGAACGTTTGCCGGTAGCGGCGCCTGATCGCCTGCGCACGCTCCGGGTGCGCGGCGAGGGTCGAGGCAATCCTGTCCCGGTATTGATTGTCGACCTGGGCAGCCATTTGCTGAGTTCGGGCATAACAATGCCCCAGTCCATATAGCAATCGTTGCAGCAGCGAGCAAGGACGAGTCTCTGCACGCAAGGTCTCAATCGACTTGAATTCTGCAGATTTCTTGTCACGGCCCCAGAAATCATATTCTTGCCGCTGCAACTCATAGGCGGCGGCCTGCAATGAGTGGGCGGCGCCGGCCATGGCAATTAGCAACCAGGCCCAGGCACCCTGGGATTGTGCCAGTGCCAGCCCCAGACCGACGTAAACTGCGGCAAATGTGACGTTATCAGCGACGCCGTCTATGATTTTTCCGAACTCTGACTGGCGGTTGGTGAGCCGGGCGAGTTGACCGTCCACACCGTCCAGAATGTGCCAGGCGACCATCAGTAAAAGGCCGCCAACGGCGTATCTGATATCCTCAAAGTGGAAATAGGCCCAGCCAGCGAGTAGGCCGCAGCCCATTCCAGCAAAGGAAACTGCGTTGGGGCTGACCCGCATGCGAGCCAGTAAAGGCGTTAATCGGGCAGCAATTGGGTGGATAAAATACAGGTTGGTGAACTCTTCGATTTCGCGAGTACGCCTGCTTGATTCTGTCCCCTCCGGCGTTTCTCCTTGCTTGGCGACATAAATCTTGCGTTCAATGATGTTGGTGTGGTCGATAGGCATGGCTGGAATGTCGGCTGCCCTGTTACAGGCGGCCCTCTTCAATCAATATTTCAGAACGTGCAAACGCGGCAGGATCATCGACATCAATCCAGAGCCGGTCCTGAATATCAAAGTATTTCGCCTTGCCCCAACCTGCCAGCACGTTCATTGCACCGGATATGCTTTCATCCCCGGCATTGATGCTTGTCTCCAATGCTTGAAACATAATGGGTGTACACCAGAAAATGCCGGTATCAATAGCATTGTAGTTCTTGATGATTTTCCCGACTTTCTCGATCTGACCGGCAGAACATTTGACCCGCGTGACATCCGTCGGGTCATGCAATGGATTGCTGGTATTGAAGTCAACACACAAAGTGACGGTATCCTGCTGCTGCGCTTCGTCAAGCAGGTCCCGGATAATTTCGGCATCGACAAGGTGATCACACATCGTCAAAAGAAATGGTTCCGGCAGGTAAGCCTGGGCTTTGAAAACAGATACACCATTGGCCCGGTCCCATTCATCGTTGATAATGTGCGTGATGGATAATCCATCGCGCAGGGCCAATTCATCCAGGGCTTTTCTCAGGTCTTCTCCCCGGTAGCCACTGACGATATAAAAAGCGCTGACCCCAGCACTTCGCGCAACCGTGATCACACGTTCGATGAGGGAGAGTCCCTTGATTTTGATCAGCGGCTTGCTCGCACCTTTTTCGCGTAGCCTGGTCCCCTGGCCAGCAGCTACGATCAGGCACTTCATCCCACCGCCCTCGCGAAAATGACATGCCTGTCAATAAATTCTTCCACTCGCTGGTAGGCTTCATCGTCGGTATATTGCCTGGGTGGATGCTTACAGAAATAGGCCGAAGGACCTTCAAGCACGCCCCCCTCGCCAGCGTCGAGAGCAAGCTTGCAACAACGAATCATATCAATCACAACACCGGCTGAATTCGGCGAGTCTTCGACGGACAGACGCAGCTCAATATTCATTGGTACGTCACCAAACAGATCGCCTTCTATGCGAATGAAGCAAATCTTGTTGTCATTCTGCCAGGGGACATAGTCACTGGGCCCAACATGGATATTTTCGTCACTGAGGCGCACTGCTGATACCGACTGAACTGCCTCCGTCTTGGAAATTTTCTTGGAAACCAGGCGCTTTTGGTTCTTCATATTGAGGAAATCAGTGTTTCCACCGGTATTGAGCTGATACGTTCGTTTGATCTTGACGCCCCGTTTACGGGCCAGGTCGGTCAGCATCCGGTGAACAATGGTGGCGCCAAGTTGAGACTTGATGTCATCACCCAGCAGGGGTAAATTCCGGGCTTTGAACCGGTCGGCGTATTCCTTGTTGCTGGCAATGAAAACCGGCATGTTGTTAATAAATCCGACGCCGGCTTCCAACGCGCAATCTGCGTAAAACTTTGTCGCTTCTTCAGAGCCTACCGGCATATAGTTCAACAATATTTCAGCACCGCTTGCCTGAAGTTTTTGCACCACCTCAGCCATCCCTGACTCCCGGTCGCCCGCCAGCACAAAAGTGCGGTTATCTTCAAAGTCTGACATATGTTCAGAGACCCCATCCAGAACCTGACCCATCTGCACGGTGACGCCGGCCTCAGGAAGATCGGCCTGAAAAACGGTCGTACAATTTGGTTTGGAAAATATGGCCTGGTTCAAATCCTGGCCAACCTTTCTTGCGTCAACATCGAATGCCGCGACAACTTCAATATCACAAGGCCGGTAGCCACCGATCTCGGTGTGCATCAAGCCACTCACCCCATGGCTGCAACGGCTTGGTGTGTAATAGTAAAGGCCCTGAATCAGTGAGCTGGCGCAGTTTCCCACGCCGGCAATAGCAATTTTTATTTTGGACATTTTGGCTCTCTTTGGTTTAAGGAAGTTCTCGAAACATGCAACTATTTGCATTTAAAGAAAACGTAAATTGGTTTGTGATTACAAAGGGTTGATCAGTTCTTTATGTTGTTTGACGATACGGGCAGGAAAATCACTCGAAATATTTTCCCGGATGACAACAGAGCACCACCTTGTGCAGGTATGTCGCCAGGTTTCCGGGTGGTTTGCGGGTCAGAGGGCAGTGGCTTTCCCCATCATGTTCTGGGCTATTTCATCACTGGCCGGCGCTATCTGAACCAAGGTAAAGCGTGAATTCCTCAATTTGATCTCGACCTGACCAGGCAGCGAGTGAATAACTTTTCCAATATTATTGTTTCGAATAGCGAGAAAATATATCGCATCAGTTTTACTGCTTAACAAGGACTTTACTTCAGGTAGCGCCATCGGTGTCACGTGCCCCCTCGAGTAAAATCGAGCGGAGAACGGAGGTTTTCCGATATAGATAAGGGGCCAGGCATCGTCACCCTTGTGCTCATCATAATAGGCGACAAGTGCTTTTTCCGTACTTAGTTTATCCGGGTAAAAATGTGCATAAAAGCCAATAAGAATCACCGCCAGCGGTACCATTGCCGTGACAGTTATCATGCCGTATTTTCTAAACGCAGTCACAGGGCTTGCGTTTGCCATCAGTTGACCCAGCAGCATGGCGAGCGGCACGAGCGCCGGTAGTTGGTAGGTCCACAGGATATTGCCTGAAAAGGTAAAAAACAGGCTCGGAAACAGTGCCGCAAGCAACAGCAGGCGCTGTTCATCGTCCAGTTTTAGCCCGCTGACAGGACGGTCGCCGCGCTTGCTGGCAAGCCAGCGCCAGATAAGCACACCGATCCCGATCAAGCCCCAGGGGAAAGATGCAGCTATCCAGTAGAGCCAGATGGTTCCAAATGCCTCTTTGTGGGCGCTTCCGTACAGGTCGCCGCTCCAGCCCGGATCGACAAAACGCAGAAAATGTTCACCCACAATAAAGTAGTTGATGAATCCGGGGGTTTTCAGTTCCGCAGCGACATACCAGGGTAGCGACAGGAGGGCGGTGAGAAGCAGGCCCCGGATCCAGGGTATTTCACCCAGGTCACGCCATCGGCGTCGCCACAGCACCCACAGGAAGAGGGGGCCGCCGATCAATACAAGTGCCAGTGGCCCCTTTGCCAGCAAACCAATGACGAGGCCAATAAAAAACCACCAGCGCCACAGCGAACCCGGCTGTCTGAGTGCCAGAATGATACTGACCAGTGAAAGCGTTGTCCCCAGTGCCAGAAAGGGGTCGGTCAGTACTGCGCCGGACAGAATATAACTGAGCGCCATGCTGGAAAAGACAAGGGTTGCAATGAGTGCCTGGCGTTTACCTGCCATCTTGAGCATCGCAGTGAATATCAACGCCGCCATGCCCAAATGCGCCAGCCACGAGGGCAGTCGGGCGGCAAATTCCGTTATGCCAAAAAGCCGCATGGAGAAGGCTTCCAGCCAGAATGACAGCGGTGGTTTACCCCAAAACGGCACCCCGTAGTTGAACCAGGGCGTAATCCAGTCACCGGTTTCAGCCATGATTCGGGCGACCTCGCCATACCTGGCTTCGGTGGTATCGACCATCGGGAATACCACCATGCTTCCCAGTCGACTGAGAATGATGGCAGCCAGTAACCAGAACAACAGGTCAGGACGCCTGAGCATGGACCTCTTCATTGACCCGCTCGTCATCGGTACGTGTATTGATGGCTTCAGGGGCGTGCGTCACGTCACGAACCAGGTAGTTCGGCCGCTGTTTGCTTTCGATATAGGTTTTGCCGACATACTCGCCCACAATGCCCACCGCCAGTAACTGGATGCCACCCAGAAAGGTGATGATCGCGATCAGTGACGGATAACCCTGGACCGGATCGCCCATGACGATGGCTTTGAAGACGATCCAGAAACCAAAGGCAGAGCCGATGAGCGCAGCAAAAAACCCCAGGCCCATCGTCCAGCGCAGGGGACTGATGGAGAAGGAGGTTATGCCCTCGATTGCAAGGTGTAACAGGCCGAGGTAATTCCATTTGCTTGTGCCGGCTGCACGTGGCGCACGATCATACTTCAATACCACTGTCGGCATGCCGACCCAGGCAAACAAGCCCTTCATGAAACGGTTCCGTTCCGGAAGCTGCTTTAACGCTTCCACGGCACGCCGGCTCATCAATCGGAAATCACCGGTATCGGTCGGAATATATGAACGGCTAAGATGCTGTAAAAGGCGATAAAAAAGATGGGCGCTGGTACGCTTGAACCAACTCTCCCCGGCGCGTGAACGCCGTTGCATCAGAACCACGTCGGCACCCTGGCGCCATTGTTCCATCATGTCCGGGATTAACTCCGGCGGGTCCTGCAGGTCGGCATCCAGAATAATAACCGCCTCGCCGCGGGCGTATTCAAGTCCTGCCGTGAGTGCCGCCTCCTTGCCGAAATTGCGACTGAGCCTGACAATGCGGGTGGACGCCCCTGCAAT
>VAPH01002410.1_pt1 | contig 16499 bp, 16 predicted proteins | sample 3393861 | NCBI WGS metagenome assembly VAPH01 (sample SAMN08290439, study PRJNA428436) | hydrothermal vent metagenome | isolation source: Deep-sea hydrothermal vent chimney | place: Atlantic Ocean: South-mid Altantic Ridge | reverse complement strand
CCGGTAAAAATGTAATAAATTCTAAATAGGCTAAACAGCAGAAGAACAACGCCCAGAAAAATAGCAGAATAAGTGGGAAGCTTTCTAAAAACTCTCAAAATCTTTAAAACTCTTAAATAGTCTTCAATCTAGAAAAACATCTACTTCGTTACGGTTTATTTTATTTTTTATTTTAATTTTCATCCCCCGGGAGCTGCGGCCTTTAGATTATCTTTTACATCAGATTCAAACCTTTTAAAATTTTCCAGGAAAAGACCGGCTAGTTCCTTGGCTTTCCGGTCGTATGCGGACTTATCCGCCCATGAATTTCTGGGGTTAAGTATCTCTTCGGGTACGCCATCGCAGAATATTGGCACGTGCAAGCCGAATATCGGATCTTGTTTTGTTTCCATGCCTCCCAGTCTTCCTGATAGAAGCTCCCGAATTATTGCTCTTGTGTAGGCTATTTTAATTCTGCTTCCAACTCCATAAGCTCCGCCTATCCAGCCGGTGTTTACAAGCCAACAGTCCACGTTGTGCCTGGCAATTTTTTTTCCGAGAAGGTTTGCGTAAACCGAAGGGTGAAGCGACATAAATGGAGCTCCAAAGCATGCGCTGAAGGTTGCCTTTGGCTCGCTGCCCACCCCCTTTTCGGTACCGGCCACTTTTGCCGTGTATCCTGAGATAAAATGATACATAGCCTGATCCGGATTTAGCTTTGCAACCGGCGGCATAACACCAAAAGCATCGCAGGTAAGCATTACAATGTTTCTTGGATGTTCACCACGACCTTCTGCAACAGCATTATCTATGAATGTAAGGGGGTAAGCCGCTCTGGTGTTTTCAGTAAGAGAATCATCGTTAAGATCCAGAACTCTGGTATGAGGATCGAAACCAACGTTTTCAATAATAGTTCCAAACTTGCGTGTGCAGGAATATATCTGGGGTTCTGCTTCCTCTGAAAGCCGGATAACCTTTGCATAGCATCCATTTTCGAAATTGAATACCCCGCTATCCGACCATCCGTGTTCGTCGTCTCCGATAAGCATTCTTTCAGGATCGGCTGAAAGTGTGGTTTTTCCTGTGCCGGACAAGCCAAAGAACAGACAGACATCTTTGTCTTTGCCGATGTTGGATGAGCAATGCATCGACATAATGCCCTTTTGCGGAAGAAGATAGTTCAATATGGAAAATATGGATTTTTTCATCTCTCCAGCGTAGCTCGTACCGCCAATAAGAACCATTTTTTTTGCAAAGTTCACAAGTATGAATGTATCAGAACTGGTTTCTTCCTCAGCCGGATCGGCCTGGAAGTCTGGTACGTTTATTACAGTGAAATCGGGCACATGTACCTTCCGTTCCTCTGGTGTTGCCGGTATGAACAATGTGCGGGCAAATAAACTGTGCCATGCATTCACCGTAACAACACGAACCGGCATGCGGTTATCCTGGTCATGACCGGCCCAGCAGTCCTGGATAAAAACATCTCTGCCTTTTAGAACACTCATCATACGTTTATAGATACGTTGAAAGCTTTCCTGTGATATGTCCTTGTTTTCTTTTCCCCACCATATGGAGCTTTCAGTAGAAGGCTCTCTGACTATAAACTTATCATTGGCTGCCCTTCCGGTATGAAGTCCTGTGCGGACAATAAGAGGACCGTTAGCTGCCAGAACTCCTTCCTTACGCGAGAGGGCTTCTTCGTAAAGCGCTTCAGTGGAAAAATTCCAGTATTCGTTGGCTACATCCATGATACCCTGATTTTCTATGCCAAAATTGGATTTTATTCCCATGATCTACGGTCCCTCCATAATTTGATAATTCCATCATTTTATTATATTTTTCTAATAAAATGCAAGCATAAAATAGCACATTTAATTGCATTTTTTTGCAAAATAACAGTTTCGTATGCTAACCTACCTGAATTTTTTTGACGGAGTGCTTTTAATATGAAAAAAACTACAGTCACAAAACTTAATGCGCTTTACTCCAGTTTTAACGATAGCGGAGGCAATATAATATCAGCGCTTCAGGATATCCAGTCAGAGTTCGGATACATACCTGAGGATGCGGTTTACTGGTTTTCCGATAAAACCGGAATTCCGGCAAGCAAATTCTTTGGCGTAGCTACTTTTTACTCTCAGTTTTATCTGAAACCAAGGGGTAAAAACATTGTAACAGCTTGTTGCGGCACAGCATGTCATGTTAAGGGGTCTGACCGGATTATCTTCAGACTTCAGGATGAACTATCACTTGCAGAAGATGAAGATACCACGGCTGATGGCATGTTTACACTTGAAAAGGTAGCCTGTGTGGGAGCTTGCAGTATTGCTCCAGTAATGCTTGTTAATAAAAGGGTCTATGGCAAAATGACACCAGATAAGATGGTGAAAGAACTGAAGACTTACAAGGAAGACTCCAGTGAGTAATAGTATTAAAATAAATGTATGTATGGGTACCGGCGGTATAGCCGCAGGCGGCGATGAGGTTATGAATGCCTTCAACCTGGAGTTTCAGCAGGCTGGCCTGAAGGAGGCTAGCGTAGAGAAACATTGCGCTGTTCACCGTGTGGGATGCCGCGGTTTTTGTGCGCGGGACGTGCTTGTGGATATTTCGATAGATGATGTCAGAACCACGTACCAATATATTAAGGCGGAGATGGTACCGCGTCTTGTAAAGGAACATATAGTCGGTGGCGCACCAGTTGAAGATTGGGTTGTAGGTCAGGATTATCACGACTTTCACGATCGTCAGGAAAAGGTAGTGCTTGCGGATTGCGGAGAGATAGATCCCGAAGATATACAGGCATACCTGGGTGTTGAGGGCTACAAAGGAGTTATAAAGGCTCTTGCCGGGATGACCCCTGTTGAGGTTATCGAATGCGTAAAGAGTTCAGGTCTTAAGGGCAGAGGTGGCGCAGGTTTTCCAACAGGTGTGAAATGGCAATTTTGCGCTGGTAACGAATCAGACCAGAAATACATAATCTGTAATGCCGACGAGGGCGATCCCGGGGCCTTCATGGATCGTTCGGTTATCGAAGGCAATCCGCACGCCGTTATCGAAGGGATGAGCATCGCAGCATATGCTATCGGGGCAAACAAGGGATATGTGTATATAAGAGCAGAATATCCTCTGGCTGTTGAACGGCTTCATAGGGCTCTTAGCCAGGCCCGTGATCATGGTTTTCTCGGCAAGGGAATTCACGGAACCTCTTTTGATTTCGATATTAAAGTTAAGCTTGGGGCTGGCGCTTTTGTCTGCGGCGAAGAAACTGCGCTCATCGCCTCTATCGAAGGCCAGCGCGGCATGCCGCGGGCTAAGCCACCTTTTCCAGCTGCCAAGGGGCTTTGGGATAAACCCACCGTTATAAACAACGTTGAAACCCTGGCCAATCTGCCTTTTATTCTTCGGAAAGGAGCCGAGTGGTTCGCTTCGCTGGGCTCTGAGACCAGCAAGGGCACCAAGGTTTTTGCTCTGACCGGAAAAATTCGTAACACCGGCCTTATAGAGGTGCCTATGGGCATCCCATTAAGGGACATTATTTACGATATCGGCGGTGGAATCGAAAATAACCTGAATTTTAAAGCTGTTCAAACTGGTGGTCCATCAGGTGGATGTATTACTGCGGAGCATATAGATCTGCCCGTAGACTACGAGAACCTACTCAAGGTCGGCTCAATGATGGGTTCTGGCGGCATGGTTGTTCTGGATGAGAACGACTGTATGGTGAATATTTCAAAATTCTTTCTTGAGTTTACCCAGTCTGAATCATGTGGCAAGTGTACTCCGTGCAGAATCGGCACAAAGCGGCTACTTGAAATCCTGACAAGAATTACAGAAGGAAAAGGTAAGAAATCCGATATAGATCTTCTTCTGGACATGGCAGTGGATATTAAAGCAACAAGCCTTTGCGGCCTTGGGATGTCTGCTCCCAACCCGGTTTTAAGTACAATTAAGTATTTTAGAGACGAGTATGAAGCACATATAAACGATAAACGCTGCCCGGCTGCTGTCTGCCGTAGTCTGCTCACTTTCTCGGTAATCGATGATGCGTGCAAAGGATGTGGAATGTGTCTCAGAGCCTGTCCGGCCAGTGCAATCACCGGTGAAAAGAAAAAGACACATTATATCGATACATCGCTATGCGTTAAATGTGGCGCGTGTTTTGATGTCTGCAAGTTCAAAGCTGTTCTTAAAAAGTAGCAAAACTTCTTAAACAAATAAAACAATTTTTCTTGCTAATTAAATTAAACTAAATTTAAACGAACTTAACTTAACTAAGCTAAACTAAACTAAAATTAACTAAATTAAACAGCAGGATATATAAATTATGATTAATTTAACTATAGACGGCAAAAATATAAGTGTTCCGGAAGAGACGACTGTTTTAGATGCAGCCAGGTTGCTGGATGTAAATATTCCCACCCTCTGTCACGATCCGAGACTGAAGCCATACGGAGGTTGCCGCCTTTGTATCGTGGAGATTGAGGGCGTACCTCGGCCTGTAACCGCCTGCACCACTCCGGTTACCAGCGCCATGGTGGTAACCACCGAGAGCGATAAACTTTATAAACTTAGGCGTACGGTTATTGAGTTTTTGCTTTCAGATCACCCGAACGACTGCATGGTCTGCCAGCGAGCCGGTGACTGCACGCTACAAGAACTCGCATACTTCTACGGCTTACGAGATAACCGGTTCTGGGGTGAAAGAAGACGCTATGATACAGAAGACGCAAATCCCTTCATAAAACGGGAGATGGAAAAGTGCATTCTCTGCGCCAAATGCGTACGCGTTTGTGACGAGGTGCAGGGAGTAGGAGCTATTGATCTGGCCTACCGAGGTTTTAACGCTAAGGTATGTCCGCCCTACGAAACAGATCTTGACTGCGAATTTTGCGGCCAGTGCGTATCGGTCTGTCCAACAGGCGCGCTTAGCGGAAAGGCATGGGCAACACAAAGTCGGCAGAAGGATGTCAAGGAGACGGACACTGTCTGTCCATACTGTGGCTGCGGCTGCAATATTACTCTTCACAGTATTCGAAATAAGGTGGTAAGGGTTTCTTCCAAACCAGATACTCTTAACGAGGGATGGCTCTGTTCAAAGGGAAGATTTGGATTTGAGTTCATAAATAAATCCGACCGGCTTAAAACTCCCCTTATTAGAAAGCAAAAAGGTGGACCTCTCGAACCTGCATCCTGGGATGAAGCGCTGGATCTTATTTCTTCCCGTTTTACGGATATAAAGAAGCAGCACGGAGCTGACGCTCTCGGTGGACTGTCATCGGCCAGGTGTACAAACGAGGAAAACTACGCTTTTCAGAAATTTTTCCGCGCAGTGATCGGCACAAACAATATCGATCATTGCGCACGCTACTGACACAGCGCAACGGTGGCCGGTCTGTCCACAGTGTTCGGTTCAGGAGCAATGACGAATTCTATAGCTGAGGTGGAAAACAACGATGCTCTTTTTGTTATAGGCTCAAACACAACAGAAAATCATCCCATAGTAGCTCTTCGCATGAAGAAGGCAGCCAGAAAAGGAGCTAAAATTGTTGTTGCGGATCCAAGAAAAATTCCTCTTGTGAAATTTGCAGATCTGTGGCTCAGGCAGCGACCGGGTACGGATGTAGCGCTTCTTAATTCGATTATGCATGTAATCCTTGAAGAAGGGCTTGAGGACAGAAAATTTATCGAAGACAGAACAGATGGATTTGAGGATTTCAAAAAATCTCTTAAGGATTTTACACCTGAATACGCAGAAAAAATCACCGGTGTGCCAAAAGAGGATATTGTTAAGGCTGCCAGAATCTACGCTTCGGCAGATAAAGCAGGAATATATTACACAATGGGTATAACACAGCATTCCATGGGCACAAACAATGTCTATTCTGTTGCCAACCTTGCAATGTTAACCGGCAATCTTGGACGGGAGTCTACTGGTGTAAATCCCTTGAGGGGGCAGAACAATGTTCAGGGTTCTTCTGACATGGCATGTGTTCCGAATGTTTTACCCGGTTATCAGAAGGTGACGGACGAGGCTGTAAGAAAAAAATTTGAAGGTGTCTGGGGTAGACCTGTGCCTTCAAAGGTTGGCATGACAGCCACTGAAATGACTGGAGCGATGATCGATGGCAAATTAAAGGGACTCTATATCATGGGTGAAAACCCTGTACTGAGCGACCCAAACATCGGCCACAGCACAAAAGCTTTTAAAAGTCTTGATTTCTTAGTAGTTCAAGACATATTTCTTACCGAGACAGCCGAGCTTGCAGACGTTGTTCTACCTGCGGCATCTTTTGCTGAAAAGGAAGGCACCTTTACAAATACCGAGCGGCGTGTGCAACGCGTAAGAAAAGCAATATCCGCACCTGGCGAGGCCCTGTGCGATTTAGAAATAATATCCAGACTTTCTTTGCGTATGGGTTTTGATATGCGTTTTAGTACCTCAGAAGATGCATTTTTGGAAGCAGGATCTCTATGGACAGCCTTGGCTGGTATGACATACCAGCGTGTTAAGGACAAGGGACTTCACTGGCCTTGTCCAACTTCAGATCATCCGGGAACTCCATATCTTTTTAAGGAAACCTTTCCTAAGGGTAAAGCGACTTTCATGCAAGTGCCTTTTTTGAAATCAAAAGAACTGCCTGATGATGAGTATCCGTTTATTCTTACCACTGGGAGAATTTTGTTTCAGTACCATACCGGCACCATGACTCGCAGATCAAAGGCGCTGGAGGCAGTAGCGCCGGAGCCTTTTATTGAAATAAATACTGCAGATGCTGAAAAACTGGGTCTCAATACCGGTGATATGATTTCAGTGACATCCCGCAGAGGAGAGATAAAGCTTAAGGCAAGGGTTGCTGACAAAGTTGGTCCAGGTGTGGTTTTTATTCCCTTTCACTACAAAGAAGCTGCGGCCAATGTCCTAACTAATGACGCACTAGACCCTGTCTGTAAAATACCTGAAGCCAAGGTATGCGCAGTAAAACTGCAAAAAGCATAAAGGGCGAACACATCGGTTCGATCCTATCAATTAGCAAAAAACTAAGGAGGAGAATAATTTTATGCCACTTGATCCAACAAAACACGCCGACTGGGAGATAGCCGAGGCGGCGGAAAAAAACATGAAAACGGTTTACGAGCTTGCCGAAGGGTTGGGCCTTGAGAAAGAGGAGCTTCTGCCACACGGACATCACGTAGCCAAGCTGGATTTCAACAAAATCCTTAAGCGTCTCGAAAACAGGCCGAACGGCAAGTATATCGATGTTACAGCAATTACGCCGACACCTCTTGGTGAGGGTAAATCGACATCGACCATGGGACTTACCCAAGGGCTTGGAAAACGAGGGAAGAGCGTAATTGCAGCCATCAGGCAGCCATCAGGCGGTCCGACCATGAACATCAAGGGTTCGGCTGCAGGAGGCGGTTTGTCGCAGTGTATTCCGCTTACACCGTTTTCACTCGGTCTTACCGGCGATATAAACGCCATCATGAACTCTCACAACCTGGCAATGGTTGCTCTTACCAGCCGTATGCAGCATGAATTCAACTATGATGACGCACAGCTTGCAAAGAGAAATTTAAAGCGTTTGGACATCGATCCAAACAATGTGCAGATGAAATGGATAATTGACTTCTGTGCACAGTCCTTAAGAAACATCATCATCGGAATCGGCGGCAAGATGGACGGATTCATGATGAATTCTAGTTTTGCCATTGCCGTGTCATCCGAGGTGATGGCTATTCTGTCAGTAGCCACAGATCTTAAAGACATGCGCGAGCGGATGGGTAAGATTGTGGTTGCCTATAATAAGAAGGGCAAACCAGTGACCACAGAAGACCTGGATGTTGCCGGTGCCATGACCGCATGGATGGTCGAGGCTCTTAATCCGAACCTCCTTCAGACCCTTGAGGGGCAGCCTGTGCTTGTTCACGCAGGACCGTTTGCCAATATCGCTATTGGTCAATCATCAATTATTGCAGACAGGGTGGGCTTGAAGCTTGCCGATTATCATGTTACAGAATCCGGCTTTGGCGCTGATATAGGTTTTGAAAAGTTCTGGAACCTGAAATGCCGTTTCTCCGGCCTGAAACCAAATGCCGCAGTGCTTGTTGCCACAATCCGTGCTCTTAAGTGTCACGGAGGCGCGCCGATCCCCGTACCTGGTAAACCGATTCCAGACGAATACCAGGGTGAAAATGTTGGATGGGTCGAAAAGGGTTGTGAAAACATGGTGCACCATATTAATACGGTTAAGAAGGCGGGGATTAATCCTGTGGTATGCATAAACGCTTTCCACACTGATACCGATAATGAAATCAACGCCATTCGCAGAGCAGCCGAGGCAGCAGGCGCGAGAGTTGCGTTGTCAAGGCACTGGGAAAAAGGCGGTGATGGTGCTCTTGAACTTGCTGATGCAGTTGTTGAGGCTTGTGAGGAACCAAACGATTTTAAACTGCTCTATGAACTTGAGACCCCGCTTAAGGAAAGAATAGCCACTCTTGCAGCCGAGGTATATGGTGCGGAAGGTGTAGAATACTCTCCTGAGGCACTTAAGAAACTCGACCATATCCAGAGCGATCCGGAACTATCCAAACTTGGAACTTGCATGGTGAAGACTCACCTGAGCCTTAGCGACAATCCAAATCTAAAAGGTGTGCCAAAGGGCTGGACTCTCTCCATTCGGGATATCCTTACCTATAATGGTGCAGGGTTTGTTGTTCCGGTGGCCGGCAATATCAGCCTGATGCCTGGAACCGCTTCTGATCCGGCTTATCGACGGGTGGATGTAGATACAGATACAGGAAAAGTGAAAGGATTATTCTAAAGTTATAGAAGACATTACAGACTATAGCCTTTAAATAAAAACCTGATAAAAAAGTGCGACCTTACGGTCGCCTTTTTTTATGGGTGGTTCTGCCGTAGTTTGTACCGTTTTTATAAAAAAAATTAAGCACTGATTTTATCTCCGGATGTTTCAAAACTCATAATCATAAGAACAAAGTATATGAGTTAAACTAGGCAAAAACGTTATATATTTAAATATCAAGAGGCCTCGAAAGTATCCCTTAGACTACTTTAGATATCAATTTACTAACTTTGCCTATAGCATTTGCAATTTTATCTATTGATTTATTCAGCTTTGCCAAACCATCAACAACTTCTTTGGTTTTTTTGGCAGCTTCTTTCATCCCTTCTGTTGCTTCCTTATATTCTTCGGTATTCTTTTTAATATTTGCATCAATTAAATTAATTTGTTGTTCATACATTATGTCTAACGTAGCCAGAATTTCGTCAGAAGGTGGATATTGAGAATCTCTAAGTTTTTCAAGATTTCTAATTGTATTTTGACACTCTTTACCCAGGGTAGTCATAAGTAATCTCCTTATGTTTAATTATCTATAACTTGATATATTGCTATTAACTCTTGTATTTGCTTTGTATATACCTTAATATCATCTGTTGAGTATTTTTTATTCTTTATAACTTTAACAAGTTCAGCGTTTGCTTTTTTAAAGTTGGTAATAGTTTTTTCTGTTTTTTTACTAATTTCGGTAGCCCGATAAATAGCTTTTTCTGCTATAACAAGAGCTTGAACCGCTTTATATCTTTCAAGCACTGTATATTTATCTCCCGCGTTGACTAAGCGCATTGAAGCGTTCTTTAATCTTTTGGCTGTTATCTCATACGCCTTCAAAAATCCAAAAGATCCATCCTCTGCTGAAAAATCTTTGAGTAGCAGTTCAGCAAGTTCATCAACCGACTGCTGGTATGCAGGAATTATTTCTTTTACCGCATCAGCTTTTTTCTTTTCAACAAAAAAAGAGCCCAGACCTACAACTATTTTTTTTAATGACTCCTTCTTTTCATCTGTTATATCTTTTTTCAGTGCAATAGATGTATTTTCAATAAGGGAATTAGCAGTTTTTTGCAGATTTCCTGCCCTGTCTTCTGTCACTAACTCTACAAGCAATTCTCCATATAGTCTAAGAGCCTTACTAGCAGCAACTCTTTTGGCTGTCGCCTCAACAGAGGCGGGACGGTCTAGTTTCAGGCTATCAGCCATTTTAGTGTTATCGATAGCAACGAGTTCCTTATTCATCGTGATAATACCATTTCTAATATTTAAAAATTCCCTTTCGCCAAACCTACCTATATTAGATGTAGCATTACCAAATGATTGGGTTTTTACTACCTGTTTACTGGTTAGTCCACAACCTGTAATAACGGCCAAAACTAATATACAGGTTAGTTCTAAAATTATTTTTTTAATCACTTCCTACTCACCTATTGAAGACGTCTTTTTCACTATCAACAATTTGTCAGATTATATTTTTCTAAAAAATCACCAGGAATATCAGCTTGCTTTCTTCCTGCAAGGCCAAAGTAATACAACGGCTTACCACTTATTGACATTCTGTGGCGATAACGTTCCAAATGGTAAATATCCAGGTAGTTTGAAAGTATAAGTTCTCTAATCATTCGTGAAAACCCTGATGTGTCTGTGTGATCTAAAAAAGTTTCTTTGATATTAAAAGAAACCCACCCTCCATTCTGAATAATATTGAAAGCTGTAAGAAAAGCTTTAGGAGGAATATCACCAAAACCAAGAGCTGCAACTGTTGTTAAACAATCCGGCATCCATGAGGATATTTCATCTTTAAGATCCTCACTAAGATTACAAAAATTTGCAACATAATATGCATCATAAACCCCTGGCCGATCTCTTTCTGTTGCTTCCTGTGCTTCATCAATGATGTCCACACCAATTAGCCTCGAAACACCATGGTTTTTTAATGCCTCTCCCATCATGCCATTGCCTGCACCAAGATCTAAAATCCTCAATTCACTAAGGTTGTACTCAGATTGACTAAGGCTATGTTTCAGAATTTCTGCTATTTTTGTAGGAGATTTGCATTTCAATCGCTCGTAGAATAGTTGTTCATATAAATCTGGTTTACTATATATAACATCATAATCATGAAAACGGATCTTTTTCTTGCCTGAAGACTCTATTAAATAAAAAAATACTTCATTCTGTTCAAGTCCTTCTGTAGCTCTTTTTGGAAACTGTATTCTATATCGTTTTTTCATTTTCACCTTTTTTTATTCTCTCTATTAAATTTAGAAAAAAATCCGTAAAAAAACGGATAGTTGCTGTAAAGTATAGCAGAACGAAACGGCACAGTAATCAGTCCGTCTTAATATATTTACCTTATTAGTACGCGTCCGGCATGGACATGGTTTTATAAGGTATAACTCACCCGTGTATTATCCAGATATGAATATTACTGATAAGCTGATTTATCACCAATATCATAGTGTAACGGCATGAACACTTTACGAAGAGTAAAGAATGCAAGAATTATAGCTATAGAGTCTACAGCAACCATTGCAGAACGAGGCGAAAACATGCCAGCCGCTGCAAGTACCAAGTAGGCCGGCATAATTAAAGCAAGCAGATAACCCTCCAACAGTTTGAAGCAGAAAGCCTCTTTTGCCGTTATAAACCCAAGGCATCCGGCAAGTGGCAAAAGAAGAAGTGGACCAAACCAATTGCTTAAAACAGTTACAGCAGGATTGCCTCCGCCAAAAAATATAAGACAGGCAAAGCCTGCCAATGCGGCTAAATAAAGTTTCTTAAGCGCTTTGTGAAAACTGCTTACATAGAGGTGAATAAAAAAAACGCTCAGACCCACTGAGACAAAGAGTCCTGACAGAATAATCCCGAAGTAGTATATTATCCTGCCGGATAAAATAACATCTTGAAAATTTTCACGCATGGCCAGGGTAGCTATCAGTGCAAGGACTCCTATAAAGGCTGAGGAAAGTCCAATCCCGGTCCTATAAATAATTACCGTAATTTTATCCTTTTTGGTAAGTAACTGATATGAATTAATGTCTCCCAAAGGATGCGTCCCTCCTGTTATTCAAGAGCAAGGTTAAATAAAAATATCTGAAAAGTTAAAATTTGGTAGTCCCAACGGGAATTGAACCCGTGTTTCAGCCTTGAGAGGGCCGTGTCCTAACCCCTAGACGATGGGACCATTTTTAATGGCTTCAGCCTGTTTTAGCAGCAGAAGTAAGCAACATGGCTGGGAGACTAGGATTCGAACCTAGATAGCCAGAGTCAGAGTCTGGAGTCCTGCCATTGGACGATCCCCCAGTGAAAAACCCTTTTAATTTTACATATTTTGAACTCTTTGTCAATTCTTTCGCCTTTTCGCCTAATTATTTCATGTATTACAACCTAATTTCTCTGTCTGGTAGAATAGCCTTGACAAAACAATCTACAGGATGTTATTTTTCACCAAAAAGTAACACGTCATGGTGAACGAATAATTATAATTATGTCTATTACAAGGTTTGGAATATCTCTGGATAACTGGCTCCTGGAAAGGTTCGACAATCTTATTTCCGAAAAGGGGTACGCAAACAGAAGCGAGGCTATACGCGATTTGATACGGGGCAGCCTGGTGGAGGATGAGTGGGAAGACGAGGCAAAAGAAACTATGGGTACTATAACAATCGTCTATTCCCATCACACCACTGATCTTACCGACAACTTAACCGAGGTTCAACACCGGTTTCATGAATCGATTGTCTCCACCATGCACGTCCATCTCGATAAGAATAATTGTCTTGAGGTTCTCGTGGTTAAGGGCAAGGGCAAAGATATTAAGAAGATCGCCGACTTACTAATAGGGGCCAAGGGAGTTAAGCACGGCAAGGTTGTGGCAGCGACCACAGGAAAGGAAATCACATAACATAATATTTTTTTAAATCCTGGGTAACACGAAATACAAAAACATGCCACCCAAATTAATAAGGAGGAATCATGAAAACGTTTTTAAATGTAATGTTTATCGTCTGTTTTACCGCATCCGGTCTTTATGCACATGAGCTTTGGGTAGAAAAGGCAGACGGCTCTTACCGTATTCTCTACGGCCACAGAGCAGAGGAAGAACATAAGCCTGAAATCGTGCCGTATAAATCCGGGGATGTTCTGGATGTGAAGTGCTTTGACTCTACCGGACAGGAGATTGTAGCCGATATTCAGAAAAATACACCGGTGAGTTTAAAGGGTGATTGTGCAGTCGTGTACTCTGTTTTTTCCTCCGGATACTGGAGCGAAACGGTTACGGGGACAAAAAACATTTCCAGGGACAAGGTCAAAACTCCTATCTATAGTTGGTACTCCCTGGAAAGCGTCAAGCGGATTGATGCCTGGAGTGAGGCTATGAAAAAGCCACTAACTGATTCCCTTGAGATAGTACCGCTGCACAATACACTGATATTGAAAAAGGGAGCTAAAGTCCGTCTACTTGTAACTTTTAATAAAAAACCTCTTGAGAATGTCGTTGTAACCTATGACGAGAAACCCAGGGGCACAACCGACCGGGCTGGAAGAGTGAATCTCCGCATCAGGCATTCCGGTTTTCAAATGATTTCAGCCTCTTATAAAAAGAAAAATCCTTCGCCCAAAGCGGATGAGACCATCTATACCGCAAACCTTAACTTTGAAGTGAAATAATGTACAGGATCATCGCAGTATTATTTATACTTATCGCTGCCGCGCATCCGGCATATGCTCACGACCTCCAGTACGAGGTCTCCAGAGACCGGGCCGTGGTGGTCAAACTTTTCTTCGGGGATGGTATGGACTTCTCCTATGAAAGTTACGAAATCTACAGGCCGAACGAATCAATACCCTTTCAGACTGGAAGGACCGATGCCTTAGGACGATTAAGCCTTCTGCCTGACCGTAAGGGAACGTGGCGCCTAAAACTCTTTTCGGAAAGCGGTCACGGCCTCGATTTCACGCTCGACATCGACAAGGATGGAATCATTGAGGATGTAGAAAAACCTTTGTATTCAAAATTCTTAAAGGTGATGACAGGAATCGGCATAATCTTTGGCATCTTTGGAATAGTGAAACTTTTTCTTAAAAGGAAGAGAAAATGATCAGAAATATTCTCGCGGTATTTACGGTATTTGTTGCAGTCCTATTCAATTCATCAATGGCTTTTGCGCATCACGGAGTGGCCTCTCTAGGAGTTGCCGGACTCGAGGGGCCAGGTGCTCCGCTGGAGACATCCAACTCCGCAACCCTTCCAAAGGGTGGTGGGCTCGCCTATATGAAGCTTGATTATGCTATCTTTGAAAAATATACCCAGGCAAGGGACGATGAGAGCGAAACCAATGCCTTCTGGATCTACGGCGCTGGCTACGGCGTGACTCCGTATTTATCGCTCTACCTCTTTGTTCCATATCACACAAAGATACTGGAAGACTCCACCACTACCTCTGGTTTTGCCGACATATCGGTCTCGGCAGCACTGGGGTTTAAGTATGACGATAGGTTTATGCTGGTCCCGGAAAAAGAAAGTCTTGACGATCTTATGGACTGGCACTTTACGGTATACGGAGGCTTCACCCTGCCCACAGGGAATGAGGAACTCAGGGATAAAGACGGAAATATCATTGATCCTGGGATGCAGCTCGGCTTTGGAAAATCCTCTTATTCCATTGGATGGACAGCCACAAAGCAAGTTACCGATCGGTTGACATCTGTACTCGATATATCTTTTCTGGGCTTTCAGAAGTACAAATACAATGATGGCCTTGCGCGGCGCTTCGGAGACGAATTCAGAGCAAACTATGCCATGACCTATCGTATGTTGACGAACCAGGCAAAAAAGCTAAGGCTTGATGGAAACATGGAGTTCAACTTCCTCAATCTGGGCCGCGACCAGGAAGAGGGGACTGGACAGGATGCAACCGGAGGGAAAATTCTGTACGTCCTGCCCGGCTTTCGTATATATTTGCAATCGACCAGCATCGGTCTTGGAGTCAAGGTTCCGATATTGACTGATCTAAATGAAAAAGACGACCAGCAGGGCGCCGAAGGTAAAGAAGACTATCGGGTTATTTTCAGTTTTTCCGCGCTTTTTTAGGGGAGAGGAGAGCAGCGATATATGCATATCCCGGACGGTTTTATCTCTCCAAAGGTCTACCTGCCACTTTATGCTGTATCATCAGGATTCTGGGCCTGGGGTCTTAGAAGACTGAAACGAGATCTGAATGAAGAAACCATTCCTTTTGTGGCTTCGTTAACAGCCTTTTGTTTTGTCGCGATGATGATCACCGTCCCGTTGCCAGGAGGGACCACTGCTCATGCAAGCGCCATCGGTCTACTAGCAGTACTCTTTGGCGTATGGACGGCTTTTATCTCGGGATCACTGGTCCTACTGATCCAGGCCCTTTTTTTCGGAAACGGCGGGATTACTTCGCTGCCAGTCAATGCTTTTGGCATGAGTCTAATCGGAAGTATGACAGCCTGGTACTCATTCAAAATCCTGTCTAAGTGGAATAAAACAGTTGCTCTTTTTATTGCAGGCTGGCTCTCGGTTACGGTATCCGCCCTGGTGATCGCCTTTATACTCGGAATACAGCCGATGATCGCTTATTCGGCAGACGGAAGCCCACTATTTTTCCCATTTGGATTGTCGATAACACTCCCCTCAGTGGTGATTCCCCACCTTTTTGTCGGTGCAGGAGAAGGAGTAATGACCGTGGTTGTTTACAGATTTATTGAAAATAATTTTAAAGGGATAATCCTTCAAAGCGATCAAAAAATATCATGAAAGATAAATTACTTCTTTTCGTATACATCCTGTTGGTGGTCCTGATCACCTCATATCATCACATTTTTTTCCTGGCAGGGATGCTGACAATACTCTCTGTCTTATCAGGCTCTCTTTTTTTAAGGCTTATAAAAAAGAGCCTTGTCTCGGTAATCTTCTTCAATACAGTTATCAGCATCGGCTACATCGTGGCATCAATGATCAGCAATGTTTTTTCACTCGAATATGTTGTGTTGATCAACCTCCGGGTGCTGACTCTGACATTCATAACCTTCCTTCTGGTGGAGAGGATCAACCTCTTCAAAACACTCTCTTTTTCAAGAACCCTAACTTTTATTCTGATTCTTGCTGTTTCACAAGTCCTTGAATTCAGAAAAGTCTACGAGGACTTTAATCACGCTTTAAAGAGCAGAACCCTGGAAAGGATGGAGAAAAAAAATCTTTACAGATACATTGCATCAACAATCTTATTTTTTCTGAATAAGTCGATTTATAACTCCAGGGAGATCACGCAGGCCATGAAATCGCGAGGCTTTTTGTATGATTAAATGTAGTGACATCCATTATATCTACACCGATTTTCAGACCAGAAAAACCGGGGGATTAAAAAACATAAGTTTTGAAATTAAGAAAAAAGAGAGAGTAGTAATGCTAGGGATTAACGGCAGCGGAAAATCCACTCTGCTGAAAGTTTTAAACGGCCTGATCTATCCTCAGCAAGGGAGTTTTTTTTATAATGGAAAAGAAATCACAAAAGCCAGTTTGAAACAAAAAGACTTCAACCGGGACTTCAGAAAAGAGGTTGTCTTTCTTTTTCAAAGTCCCGATACTATGCTCTTCAACCCGACCGTCTATGACGAAATTGCCTTTGG
>VAPH01038899.1_pt1 | contig 16525 bp, 17 predicted proteins | sample 3393861 | NCBI WGS metagenome assembly VAPH01 (sample SAMN08290439, study PRJNA428436) | hydrothermal vent metagenome | isolation source: Deep-sea hydrothermal vent chimney | place: Atlantic Ocean: South-mid Altantic Ridge | reverse complement strand
GGTCAGGGCATCCTGAAACTGGACAACGGAATCTTCCGCCGCATTGTCACCACCTGTAACGGTGACTGTATCAGCAATAACCGCGTTCGCACTAGTGAAAATCGCGGAGCCGCCCTGGGTGCTATTACCAATCGTGATCGCACCGACCTTAGTACCGCCGACTACACCGCTGAAGGTGATCGCATCCGGGGCCGCGCTGGCGTCATCGTCGATGACCGCCAAGGTTCCCTCACCAGCCGACCCGCCGTTAATAGCACCTGCAACTGTCTGCGCTCCGTTTGTTGCATTCACTGTCAAAGTCGTCACACCAGTAGCATCGTTAAGAACAATGGTGGTTGCCGTTATGGCATTCTGAAATTCAGCCGTTGCGGTCTCGGCGGCATCATTGCCGCCAAGCAAGGTGATCGTAGTTGCCGACACAGCGGCCTGAAACTGAGCGTTGCCAGCCTCTGTGGCGCTACCCACGTTGATAGCTAGTAGCTTATTAGTAGTAGCACCAACAGCACTGACAACGGTGACCAAATCACCGGCCGCACCAGCGTCATCGTCCTTGATAACCAAAGTACCCTCGCCGGAAGCCGCACCGTCAATAGCACCGGTTACCGACATCACACCGCCGGTCGAGTTCAGGGTCAAAGTCGCCAAACCAGTGTCATCATTAAGCGAGAAACTACCGGCAGAAACGGTCGTGCCCTGCAATTCCAAAGTTGAGGCCGCAGTGATCGCAGCAGTCAAGGTAACAGCACCGGAAGCCGTCAGGTTGCCGACAATCGTGCCTGCAGCGGCTTTATTGGCAGTCGCATCCGCAGTAACGGTAAACGTCCCCGTATTAACTGTCGAAGAGAAGATCGCGGTAACTTCCTCGTCACCGGTGTCCGCATCAATTAAAATTGCGTCAATCGCATTCGCAGCAGTAGTGCCACCAACAGCCTGACTAAACGTTGTCGAGTTGCCAGCGCTGTCATCAGTATTCCGAATTGTGATATTTACGGTATCGGCAGCGTCAACCGCATTGATTACTGCATCGATTACCTGATTTTCATTAGCGGTCGTATCGAACGTCAATAGAATGGTCGGGTCGGCGGCGGAATCACCGGCATTGATCGTTACGCTCGACCCGGTTGTAACTGTAATGTTACCATCAAATACGGCGCTCGTATCCGTATGATTGATAACCAAAGTGTCACTCGCATTACCATTCAGGACAATGTCCTCAGCCCACGTAATCGTCGTGCCGCTAGTACCTTCGGTAGCGTTCAAAACCAAAGCCGTCGCACCGGTTGATTCGGTAATCGTGACTGCATCTTTCCCGGCATTGGCGCCAATGGTCGCGCTACCACCCGTGTTGATAGTTACGGTTACGGTACCCGTTTCGTTAGATTCTAAAAGACCCGCAACTGTGGCGCCAGTAATAGAACCTGCGTTGACGACTTCGTTTGTGGCATCCACCGCCATAGCCTGCCCCGAAAAGCCCACAACCGCCGCGACCGCGACAATAGCCGTTCCGGCCAGCAGCCGTCCCCTGAAGACGTTCGTTGAAAAAACACCCATTATCTGAACTTCCCTTTTCCACTTAATTTCATGACGTCTTTCCACTTAATTTCATGACGTCTCCAAACTGTCTAGATCAAACCTCACCCAAATCAACCCCACATATACGCCAATGGTACTCACAATTTCATTGAAACGATAGGTATCAGACGGTTAGCGTACAATCAACCAGTTTAATGTGGAATTACCCCCCCGTCACAATGTTTCGTACATCTGTGATACATTTACAACACTCTGGCCCGGCAACGGGCTATTTAAGCCCCCTAAACGCCTTGGTGAAGCCTTTAAGGGATGCTTTGACGACCGTTACCCTGGTTCGCCCCCAGGGGCGGAAGCCCACATTTAACGTATTTCCCGCTTTTAACGCCTTAAGATTCTTGGAATCGATGGGCAAGCTGGCGTCACACCCGGCATTCGTGCATTGAAGATATACAAGCCGGGTTTCCGGCCCTTTATCGATTCTCATAATCGCGCCGGGCCGCAGATCAACCCCCAGAGGCATTCTAATGCTTATGTAAGGAGAGCGTTTGCCGGTCTTCGAGTTTTTGAGATAGAGAACCGTCAAGCCAAGAACAAGGCCCATGTTTTTTTGTTTACCCTCAATCTTCTTGCTAAGAAAGAGTTGCTGGCCGATCCGGCAGGTCGTTGGTTTTTTGTTATCTACACAACTTCTTAGCCACACATGCTTTTCCTGCGCCGACGCCCCGCTCGCAAAGAGCATTGCGACGGCCAAAACAAACAAGCCTGAACGATGTCCACTCATGATCATTTTCTTCCTAAACGGGCTTTTGTATACACTTGGGAGCCCCTAAAAATACCCTGCCGACAAAAGGTAGACTGATTTCGGCCGGCGCTAAAGACCTTTTTGCAACAGGTCTACTGATGGGGAACCATGTCGGACGGGGCCGCCGCGACCTTAAATTCGGCCCCGCCCGGCGTTTTTAGGGATTGAACACTAACCCTATCCCATGCAGCCCTTTGCGTTGGCGTTGACCTTGCGGCTCGCCGCCCATTGATCGCCGAGATCCGTCAACGCCGCCTCGTCGAGGAATTTCCGGGCCATGGGGAACAACGCTCCTTCTTCTTTTTCGAAGTGCCCATCGGCCAGATCCAGAAGCTCGCCGATGATGGATTTAAGGGCGCCGACGTCGGTTTCCCCCTTGGCGTCGCCCAACAGCTCGGTGATTTCTTCGTGTTCGGCGCGCATCATGGCAAGCGGCCCCGCTTGCCCCAGGTGGGGTTCCAAGTTTGGGAACAGCAGGGTTTCCTCGATTTCGGCGTGGTTGAGCAGAAGTTTTTCGAGAACGGAAACGGCGGCTTGGATGTCGTTCGGGTCGTCGTTGTCCTCGATCCTGTCGCGGACGTAGCCGAACAGGTCGTAAATAACACCGTGTTCACCCAGCAGGGCGTCTGTAAGCTTCATCGTGGTATCCTTTTTTTTAAGAAAATCGCCAAGACGTATGGCGGCGGTATGGGGCGTTGTACATGACTTCGCTCATTTACCGCAAAATTTTTCCTCAAAAAAACCTTGGGGAGCCCCCCGGTTCAAGGGGAGGATTCCTCGATCAATCGGAGAGGTGGCAATTGCAAACTGGGCAGTGACAGGTTACACTGTTTGAATGATCGTCAGCTTCCGCCACAAAGGTCTCAGGCTCCTCTACGAGAAAGGAGACCGGCGGCGGGCGCCACCGGAATACGCCGGCAAGGTTGAACGCATCCTGGCCCGTCTTGACGAGGCGACCGAGCCGGCCAACATGGGATTGCCTGGCTTCCGGTTACATCCCTTGAAGGGCGATCTTGCGGGGTATTGGTCGGTCAGCGTTTCCGGCAACTTACGCATTATCTTCCGCTTCGAAGGAGTGCATGCCTGTGATGTGGATTTAATTGATTGTCATTAGGAGGACCAAGACATGGCGATGAAGACCCCACCCCATCCAGGCTTGTCCGTTCGCCACGATTGCCTGGAGCCCTTGGGGCTGAGCGTGACGGCGGCGGCGAAGAAGCTCGGTATCAGCCGCAAGCAACTGTCCGACATTGTGAATTGCCATTCGGGGATTTCGCCCGAGATGGCGATCCGCCTCGATAAGGCATTCGGCGGCAGCGCGGATACCTGGTTCCGCCTCCAGGCGGCTTATGATCTCGCCCGGGCGATGAAGAAGGCGGACCGGATCAAGGTTGAGCGGCTTTCGCCTGCGGCGTGAAGCGGGCCAAAATGAAACGTGGGTAAACGTAGGCGAGAGTGGACGAATGTGGACATTTCAACGGGAAAAAATCTTTAAGAGCCCGGCCGCATTTAGGCTCTTGTTAAGCGGCAAAAGCCAATTATTCTGCGCGTTTGGATTTCAACGGTAATTTAAGAGGATGGTTTTCATGTCGCGAGCGTTCGTCTTTCCCGGCCAGGGCAGCCAGGCCGTCGGCATGGGCAAGGATCTGGCCGCAGCCTTCACCCCCGCCCGCCTTGTCTTCGAAGAGGTGGACGAGGCCTTAAGGCAGAACCTGTCGAAGATCATCTTCGAAGGCCCCGGCGACGACCTGACCCTGACCGAAAACGCCCAACCGGCCCTGATGGCGGTCAGCATGGCGGCCTTGGCGGTGCTGCGCCAGGAAGGCGGGCTCGATTTGGCCGAGGCGGCGATGTTCGTCGCCGGCCATTCCCTGGGCGAATATTCGGCGCTCTCTGCGGCGGGAACGTTTTCGCTCGCCGACGCGGCGCGCCTGCTCAAGACCCGGGGCCGGGCCATGCAAGAAGCGGTTCCCGTCGGCGAAGGGGCCATGGCGGCCCTGCTCGGCCTGGATATGGAAACCGCCGAGGCGGTGGCCGAAGAGGCGGCCCGGGGAGAGGTCTGCGCCGCGGCCAACGACAACGCGCCCGGCCAGGTGGTGGTCAGCGGAACCAAGGCGGCGGTCGAGCGCGCCATGGTCATCGCCAAGGAAAAAGGCGCCAAGCGGGCCGTCCTGCTGCCGGTCAGCGCGCCGTTCCATTGTTCGCTCATGGGGCCCGCGGCCGAGGTCATGGAAGAGGCCTTGAGCGCGGTCGCCATGAACGATCCCGCCGTGCCCCTGATCGCCAACGTCACCGCCGATGTCGTTACGGACGCCAAAACCGCGCGCGGCCTGCTCGTCGCCCAGGTGACGGGACGGGTGCGCTGGCGCGAAAGCGTGCTGGCCATGAAGGCCCATGGCGTCACCGCCCTGGTCGAGGTCGGCGCGGGCAAGGTCTTGAGCGGCCTGGCCCGGCGCATCGACCGGGACATGACGGCCACCGCCCTCGGCAGCCCGGAAACCATCGAGGCCTTCTTGGAGAGTTTATAGAATCACGATAAAACCAACCGGGCCAAACGGCCCCGCGAGTTAATACGAGCGAGCCAAGGGCGCGAACGCGCCCGCCCGGCGACTGAGGGGCGACAAACACTAACCCCGCCCGGCGACTGAGGGACAACATAAAGGACTCAAACACCATGTTCGATCTATCGGGAAAAGGGGCTTTGGTGACGGGCGCTTCGGGCGGCATCGGCGGGGCCATCGCCAGGGCCCTGCACGGCCAAGGGGCCGCCGTCGTCCTTTCGGGCACCAGGGTGGACGCCTTGGAGGCCCTGGCGGGCGAGTTGGGCGGGCGGGCGTTCTGCGTTCCCGCCGATCTGTCCACTGCCGAGGGTGCGGCGCACCTGGCCCGGGACGCCGAGGCCGCGCTCGGCTCCGTCGATATCCTGGTCAACAACGCCGGCCTGACCCGCGACGGCTTGGCCGTGCGCATGAAGGACGAAGACTGGCGACTGGTCATGGACGTCAACCTGAGCGCGGCCTTCCGCCTGTCCCGGGCTTGCTTGCGCGCCATGATGAAAAAACGGTGGGGACGGATTATCGGTATCACCTCGATCGTCGGGGTCACGGGCAACCCGGGCCAGGCCAATTACGCGGCTTCCAAGGCGGGCCTGATCGGCATGAGCAAGTCCCTGGCCCAGGAAGTGGCGAGCCGGGGGATCACGGTCAACTGCGTCGCCCCGGGGTTCATCGGCACGGCCATGACCGAGACCCTTTCCCCTGGGCAAAAGGAAAAGCTTTTGGCCGCTATTCCCAACGGCCGCTTGGGAACCGTCGAGGATATCGCGGCGTCGGTCGTTTACCTGGCCGGAGACGAGGCCGCCTACGTCACCGGCCAGACCCTGCACGTCAACGGCGGCATGGCGATGATATGAGGACGCCCGCGCCCGGTTTCCGGCCCTTGCCTGTCTGGGGCCCCTGTGTTAGGAAACGGTGCTTTTCGCCGCATCGTCCCGGTTTGCAGGCGGTCGGTCGCGAAACTTTGCCGTTTAACAGATATTCTATTTCCGAGGATTATAAATCATGAGTGACGTTGCCGATCGCGTAAAGAAGATCGTCGTTGAACACCTTGGCGTCGATGAGGAGAAGGTGGTCGAAAACGCCAGTTTTATCGACGATCTTGGCGCCGATAGCCTGGATACCGTCGAACTGGTCATGGCTTTCGAGGAAGAGTTCGGTTGTGAGATTCCCGACGACGCCGCCGAGAAGATTTTGACCATCAAGGACGCGGTCACCTTCATCGAATCCGCCGCCGCTTAGCCGGCCCGGAATTTTTCCCCTCTCAAGCCGGATCAAACTTATATGAGGCGTGTTGTCGTTACCGGGGTGGGGTTGGTTACGCCACTGGGCTGTGGGACTGAAACGGTCTGGTCGCGCCTGCTTGACGGCCAATCGGGCATCAGGCCGGTGACGTCGTTCGACGTATCGGACATTCCGGCCAAGATCGGCGGCCAAATCCAGGAAGGCGAAACGTCCGAGGGCCTGTTCAATCCCGACGATTGGATAAGCCCTAAGGACCGCCGCCGCATGGACGCCTTCATCATCTACGGGCTTTCGGCGGCCGTTCAGGCCGTACAGGATGCGGGCTGGACCCCGGAAGACGAGGAAAGCCGCATCCGCACCGGCGTCCTGATCGGGTCGGGCATCGGCGGCCTGCCCGAGATTGCGCGCGGCGCGTTGACGGTCGAGACCGGCACGGTCCGGCGTCTCTCGCCCTTCTTCATTCCGGCCAGCCTGATTAACCTGGTTTCCGGCCATGTTTCCATCCGTTTCGGTTTCAAGGGCCCGAACCATGCCGTCGTCACGGCGTGTTCCACCGGGGCCCACGCCATCGGCGACGCCGCCCGCCTTATCATGTGGGAAGACGCCGACGTCATGGTCGCAGGCGGCACGGAAGCCGCCGTCTGCCGTTTGGGCATGGGCGGGTTTTCCCAGGCCAAGGCTCTTTCCACCCATTTCAACGACAGCCCGGAGAAGGCTTCGCGCCCCTGGGACGACGACCGGGACGGGTTCGTCATGGGCGACGGGGCGGGGATCGTCGTGCTCGAGGAATTGGAGCACGCGAAGAAACGCGGCGCGAAAATCTACGCCGAGATCATCGGTTACGGCATGTCCGGCGACGCCCATCACATCACCGCGCCCGCGCCCGACGGCGACGGCGCTTTCCGGTGCATGAACGCGGCCCTGAAGAGGGCCGGCCTCAACCCGTCCGATATCGATTACGTCAACGCCCACGGAACCTCCACCCCCCTGGGCGACGCCATCGAACTGGGCGCGGTCAAGCGCGTCTTCGGCGACGCCGCCCGCACCATCACCATGTCCTCGACCAAATCGGCCATCGGCCACCTGCTCGGCGCGGCGGGCGCGGTGGAAGCGATCTTCTCCATGCTGGCCATCCGCGACGACGTCGCGCCGCCGACGTTGAACCTGGACAATCCGTCCGAAGGGTTCGATCTCGACCTCGCCCCGCACCAAGCCAAGGAACGCCCCATCCGGGCGGCGCTTTCGAACTCGTTCGGGTTCGGCGGAACCAACGCGTCGCTGGTCTTCAAGGCCTTCGAGTGATCGGAGCCGCGGCGGTATGGGATATCTCCTCCGCCGTTTTTTCGTTCTCTTCCTCGTCCTCGGCGTCGTAGCGGCCGGGGGGTTCGTTTGGGGATACGGCCAGTTCGTGCGGCCCGGCTCCCTTCCTTCGCCAAGAACCGTCGTCATCGCCAAAGGCTCCGGGCTGGAAAAGATCGCCGCCACCCTGGTCCGGTTCGGAGTCATCGACGACCCCCTCGTTTTTCGTGTTGCGGCGCGCCTGACCCGGGCCGACAAGCGTCTTCGGGCCGGGGAATACGCCTTTCCGGCCCAAGTCAGCCAGCGCGACGCCATGGCCTTGCTCCAAAGCGGCAAGACCGTGCTCCGGCGCCTGACCCTGGCCGAAGGGCTGACGGTGGCCGATGCGATCGGGCTGTTGGAAAAAACCGATGGGCTGGTGGGCCCGGTCGGTCCCATTCCGGGCGAGGGAACCTTGCTGCCCGAAACCTATTATTTTTCCTTTGGCGACAGACGCGCCGACATCAAGGACCGCATGATCCGCGCCATGACGGAAACCCTGGCGGACCTGTGGCCGGGCCGGGCCGAGGGCCTGGCGTTGCGCGCGCCGGGCGAGGCGCTCGTCCTCGCCTCCATCATCGAGAAGGAGACGGCGCTGGCCTCCGAGCGTCCCTTGATCGCGGGCGTCTTTCTCAACAGGCTCGGCCGGGGGATGAACCTGCAATCGGACCCGACGGTGGCTTACGGCCTGGCCCAGCTGAACGGGCTTCCGCTCGACCGCCCGCTCAGCCGGGCCGACCTCAAGATTCCGACGCCTTTTAACACCTATCGGATCAAGGGCCTTCCGCCGAGCCCCATCAGCAATCCGGGCCGGGCCTCCCTCGTGGCCGCGCTCCACCCCCGGGCCACCGACGCGCTCTATTTCGTCGCCGACGGGACCGGCGGGCACGTCTTTTCAAGAACCCTGAAGGAGCATAACCGCAACGTGGCCGAGTGGCGCAAAAACAACGGGCGGCACCTTATTCCTTCATCGGCATCCGGCGCAGCAAAAGGTCCGTCCAACTAGGGGGCAGCGCGCCCAGAATCCGGACGGCCAGAACCAGGGGAAGGGGAAAGGCGATGCGGGCCTTGTCCTTGGCGATTCCGGCCTTGATGATGCGGGCGGCTTTGTCCGCGTCCATCAGGAAGGGCATGGCAAAGGCGTTCCGGTCCGTGATCCGGCTTTTCACGAAGCCGGGGCAGATGACCGAGACCCGGACGCCGTCCCGCCATACCCGTCCGCGCAACGCCTCGCCCCAGGATTTCACCGCCGCCTTGGAAGCGCTATAGGCGGGCGCGGAAGGCAATCCCCGGAAGGCGGCGAGGGAACTCATCAGGGCGATTTTCCCAGCCTTTCGCTTTTGCATGCGCGGCAGGGCGGGCAGGACCGTATTGAGAACGCCGGCCAGATTGACCGCCATGACGGCGCGGATGGAATCCCCGGCGTTCCCCGAGGTCTCGGCGGAAACCCCGGCGTTGGCGATGACCAGGTCGAGGGCGCAAGCGTCGTCCTCGGCCTCGATCCAGGCGGCCATGGCGTTACGCTCGGCGACATCGACGGTTTGGGCTGAAACCCGGGCGCCTCGCTTCCGGCAGGCCCCGGCGACCGCTTCGAGGCGTTTGGGATCGCGGCCCGAGAGCCTGAGGAAAATTCCCGGCGCGGCGTAAGCCAGGGCCAACGCCTCGCCGATGCCGCTGGACGCTCCGGTAATCAGGATGGAACGGGGCTCCGTCATTAACCCGCTTTCTCCAGGGCTTCCTGGGTTTTCAGCCAGGTTTCCTCGGTTTTGGCGATCTTGGCCTTGATGTCGCCGTGCCGGAGCTGGCGCTCCATCAGGTCCGTCGTGGAGCCTTCGTAGACCTTGGGGTCGGCCAGGTCCCGTTCCATGGCGGCCATCTCCAGGTTTAGTTTTTCCAGGCGTTGTTCCGCTTCGCGCACGGCCTTGCGCAGGTCCGCCGTCGCCGCCCGGGCGGCGGCGCGGTCTTTTCTGGCCTGTTTGCGGTCTTTTTTCCCCTTTCCGTTTCCGGGCGCGCCCCCGGTTTCCGTCCGGTTTTGGGGAGTGCGCCTTTCCCGGCGCCGGTCGAGAAGCAGGCGGCGGTAGTCGGCCAAATCGCCGTCAAACGGGCGGCAGGCGCCGTCTGCGACCAGCCACAACCGGTCGCAGACCAGGCCGACCAGATGGACGTCGTGGCTGACCAGGATCACCGCGCCGTCATAAGCGTTGAGCGCCTGGACCAGGGCTTCGCGCGCGTCCACGTCCAAGTGGTTGGTCGGTTCGTCGAGCAGCAGGATGTGCGGCGCGTCGAGCGTGGTCAGGGCGAACAGAAGCCGGGCCTTTTCGCCGCCCGACAGGCTGCCGGTTTTGGTGTCCGCCTTGTCCTTGGAAAAACCGAACCGGCCGAGATGCGCCCGGACCTTCGATTCCGTCGCCATCGGCATCAGGCGCGCCATGTGGTCATAAGCGCTGGCCCCGGCGTCCAGTTCATCGCGTTGGCTCTGGGCGAAATAGCCGACCTTTAGCTTCGACGATTTGCGCAGGTTTCCGGTCAGCGGCTTGAGCCGGCCGGCGAGGAGCTTGACCAGGGTGGATTTGCCGTTGCCGTTGGCCCCGATCAGGGCGATCCGGTCGTCCATGTCGATGCGCAGGTCCAGGCCTTCGAGGACCGGCTCACCCGGCGCGTAGCCCGCCGAGGCGTCTTCGAGCGCGATCAGGGGCGGGGGCAGAAGGTCCGGGTTGGGGAAGGTGAACGGGATGGTCCGATCCTCGATCACGGACGCGATGGGTTCCATGCGGGCCAGTTGCTTGAGACGGCTTTGCGCCTGGCGGGCCTTGCTGGCCTTGAAGCGGAAGCGTTCCACGAAGGCCTCGATGCGCTTGCGTTCGTCCTGTTGCTTGGCCTGCATCTTCGATTGCAGGACCAGGCGTTCGCGCCGGGTCTTCTCGAAGCGGTCGTAATTGCCCGCATAACGGACCAGCTTGCCTTTTTCCAGGTGGATGATCTCGTCGGCGACCTTGTTGAGAAGGTCCCGGTCGTGGCTGATGACAAGCAGGGTTCCGCGCCAGTTGGCCAGATGGTTTTCGAGCCAGATCGTCGCTTCCAGGTCCAGGTGGTTGGTCGGCTCATCAAGCAGCATCAGGTCGGGCCGGGCGAAAAGGGCGGCGGCCAAGGAGACGCGCATGCGCCAGCCGCCGGAAAAATCGCTACACGGCCTTCCCTGGGCGTCTTCATCGAAGCCGAGGCCGGCGAGGATGGTTCCGGCCCTCGCCGGGGCCGTGTGGGCGTCGATGTCGGCCAGCCGGGTATGGATATGGGCGATCCTGTCGGGCGCGGTGGCGGTCTCGGCTTCCATAAGCAAGGCCGAGCGTTCCGTATCGGCGGCCAGGACCGTCTCAAGAAGGCTCTCGGGGCCGTCCGGCGCGTCCTGGGCGACCCGTCCGATGCGCGCCCGTCCGCTCATCCTGATATGGCCGTCGTCAAGATTCAACTCGTCGCCGATCAGGTTGAACAGGGTCGTTTTCCCCGACCCGTTGCGCCCGACGAGCCCGACCTTGTGCCCGGCGGGGATGGCGACGGTGGCCTTGTCGAAAAGAAGGCGACCGGCGATGCGGTAGGTTAGGTCGTTGATATGAAGCATGGGCGGCGTGATAGCACGACTTGAAGGGCCGTAAAACGTTTGTTCGGCGTGTTGTTCCATAAACAGGATTGGGTTGCCAGCGCAGGCGAATGGGTCTATAACCCGCGAATTCCGGCCAGGGGAAAACAATAATAACGCCGGATTTATTTTGTTTCCATTTAACAATCAAGGGGTTACGAGGTATGGCCGTCGAGCGCACCTTGTCGATTATCAAGCCGGACGCGACCGCGCGCAATATCACCGGTAAGATTATTTCGTTTTTCGAAGACGCCGGTCTTCGCATCGTCGCCCAGAAACGCATGCGTTTGACCAAGGAACAGGCCGAAGCTTTTTACGAGGTTCATAAGGAGCGGTCCTTTTACGGCGAACTCTGCGATTACATGATTTCGGGTCCGGTGGTCGTTCAGGTCCTCGAAGGCGAGGATGCGATCGCCAAGAACCGTGAAATCATGGGCGCGACCAATCCGGCCAACGCCGCCGAGGGCACCATCCGCAAGGCCTTCGGCGTCAACGTTCAGGAAAATTCCGTGCACGGGTCCGACAGCCCGGAAAACGCGGCCAAGGAAATCGCCTTTTTCTTCGCCGACGCCGGCATCGTCGGCTAAACGGGTTTTTATCCTTTTATGGTTCCGAGGCCGTCCTTTCCGGGCGGCCTTTTTTCATTTAATTTTGGCAGGGATTGAGCAGAGATTTTTCCGGCTCGGCCACGTCTTCGAGGAGAACCCTGGCGCCCGTAACCCGGGCCCGGCCCTCGGCGATGAGGCGCACGGCGAGGGGATAGATGCGGTGTTCCTGTTCGAGCACCCGGGCGGACAGGCTTTCCGCGTCGTCGTCTTTGAGGACGGGGACGGCGGCCTGGACGATGATCGGGCCGTCGTCCATTTCCGGGCGCACGTAATGGACCGTGCAACCCGAAAACCGGACGCCCTCCTCGATGGCCCTTTCGTGGATATTCAGGCCCCTGAAAGCGGGCAGGAGGGACGGGTGGATGTTGATGATCCGGTCCCGCCAGACGTTGACGAAGGCGTCGCTGAGAAGGCGCATGAAACCGGCCAGACATATGAGGCCCGGGGCGGCGTCGTCGATAACGGTGTTCAGGGCGGCCTCGAAACTTATCCGGTCGGGGAAGGTCTTGTGATCGACGACGGCGGTCGGGACGCCCGCCTTCCGCGCCTTCTCGAGTCCGGCGGCGCCGGGAACGTTGGAAATAACCTGAACGATTTCCGCCGGGTAGTCCTCAAGGGCGCAGGCGTCGAGAAGGGATTGCAAATTGCTGCCCCGGCCAGAAATCAGGACCGTCAGTTTCAATTTAGCCATGATTGATCGAGCCCCCTCAGGATCGTTTCCGGGGTGTCGTTTTTGGTTATGGTTCCGATCACATGAACGGTTTCGCCCGCTTGCTCGAAGACGGTTTTTATGGCCGCGGCCCTGTCCGGGGCGGCCACGCAGGCCATGCCGATGCCGCAATTAAAGGTGCGCGCCATTTCTTGCGCCGTGATGCCGCCCACCATGGCCAGCCATTTGAAAACGGCGGGCGGAGTCCACGATCGGGCGTCGATCCCGGCGGCCAGTCCTTCGGGCAGGACGCGGGGAAGGTTTTCGCTCAACCCCCCCCCGGTGATATGGGCGAGGGCGTTGACGCCTCCGGCGCGGATCGCCCCGAGGCAGCTTTTAACGTAAATCCGCGTCGGCTCCAAAAGCGCCTGGCCGAGGGTTTCCCCGGGATGGAAAGGGGCGGGGTCGGCATAGGACAGGCCTTGGCTTTCGACGACGCGCCGGGCCAGGGAATATCCGTTGGAATGTAGGCCGCTTGCGGCCAGGCCGAGAACGACGTCTCCATCCCGGACGGCCTCGCCGGTCAACAGGGCGTCCCGTTCGACGGCGCCGACGGAAAATCCGGCCAGGTCGTAGTCGCCACCTGAGTACATGCCGGGCATTTCAGCCGTTTCGCCACCGATCAACGCGCATCCGGCGCGCAGGCACCCTTCCGCTATTCCAGAGACGATGGCCCGTCCGGCCGCCACATCGAGCTTGCCCGTAGCGAAATAATCCAGGAAAAACAGGGGTTCGGCCCCTTGAACGACCAGGTCGTTGACGCACATGGCGACCAGGTCGATGCCGACGGTGTGGTGAATCCCGGCGGCGATGGCCACCTTGAGCTTGGTGCCGACGCCGTCGGTTCCCGAAACCAGGATGGGGTCCTTGTAACCGGCTTCCTTGAGGTCGAAAAGGGCGCCGAAACCGCCAAGGCCCGAGGCCGCGCCGGGGCGCGCCGTCGCCTTGGCCAGGGGCGCGATTGCGTTGACGAGCGCCGTCCCGGCGTCGATGTCGACTCCGGAATCCTTATATGTCAGGCCGCTTATGCCTTTTTCCTTTGGCATGGTCTTGGTAGTCTACTCTTCCGTATAGCGTTTTCCCCATCGTGGAGGCAGAAGATAAAGCATCATGGGTTGTTTGCAATGACCGATCGTTTCTTTTTAGCCCTATCCAGGGGCCTCTTCCTGGCCGGGTTTCTCCTTGCCTCGTTCGGCCCGGCGACGGCGCGCGCCGGCGATGCGTTCGAGGTGAGCGGCGTCGCGGTCGATGTGACGGACGATACCGCCGCGGCGGCCCGTCAAAAGGCCCTGGCGTGGGGGGAGCGGACGGCCTTTTACCGGTTGCTCGAACGCCTGACCCTGCTCGCCGACAGGGATCGGCTGCCGGTCCTGAACGACGACGAGATCGCCGCCTTCGTCCAGGACTTGGAAGTAACACGCGAAAAAACCTCGTCCGTGCGCTATCTCGCCTCGCTCAACTTTCGTTTCAAGAAAGAAGCCGTCCGCGGCTTTCTGATCGACAATTACCTGTCCTTCGCCGAGACCGAATCGAAAACCGTTCTCGTCCTTCCCGTCTACGAATCCGCGGGCGCGCTTCTGCTTTTCGACGATCCCAATCCCTGGCGCAGCGCCTGGGAGAAACGATCCGAGATCAAGGGGCTGGTCCCCATGGTCCTGCCGAAAGGCGATTTGGCCGATATCGCGGCGATCGGCGCGGAACAGGCGCTCGACGGCGACTCCCAGAGGTTGCGCGCCATCGCCGGGCGCTATGGCGCTTACGAGACCCTGGTCGTGCACGGAATCCATCGTCTGGACGCCTCGGGCCTGCCCAAGATGGAGGTCTACGCCACCCGCTTCAGCCCGTCCCAGCCCGAACAAACCATCGTAAGAACCTATGCCGGGCGGAAAGGCGAGGCCATGGAATCCCTTCTCGTCCGGGCCGCCAAGGGGACGGCGGCCTTGGTGGAAGACGCCTGGAAGCGGGACAATCTATTGCAGTTCGACAAGCGCGACGTCCTCCCCGTCAGGGTGCTTATCGGGGGGTTGAGAGACTGGCTCGGCATCAAGAAACGCCTTGGCGGCGTCGCCGTCATACGCCGGGTCGAACTGGTGCTTCTGTCCTTGGGCGAGGTCCGCGTGAACCTGCATTACATCGGCGGCCCCGAGCAATTGTCCCTGGCCCTGGAGCAAATGGACATGGCCCTGACCCGGGATGAGGACGGCTGGACCCTGGATTTGGTGAGAACAACGCCCGGCAAATCGTGAACATCCCCAACTTCATTTCCCTGGCCCGTTTGGTCCTTGTTCCCTTGATGGTCTGGTTGGTCATCAGCGGCGACTTGTCGAGCGCTTTTTGGGTTTTCGTCGCGGCCGGGATCAGCGACGCGGTGGACGGCTTCATCGCCAAGCGTTTCGACATGGAAACCGAACTGGGCAAGTATCTCGACCCGATCGCCGACAAGGCTATGCTCGTCGGCGTCTACATCAGCCTGGGCTCTCAGGGGCTCATTCAGACATGGCTCGTGATCCTGGTCGTGTTCCGAGACGTGCTGATTATCGGGGGGGCCCTTCTGTTCCAAACCCTGACCCAGTCCCTGTTCATGCAGCCCCTCATGATCAGCAAGGTCAATACCTTGATGCAGATCGTCCTCGCCGCCTTGATCCTGGCCGGGGCGGGCATGAACGGGGATGGCCGCCTGTTCTCCCAATTCATGGTATATGTCGTCGCGGCGACGACGGTCATGTCCGGGATCGCCTATGTGGTAACATGGACCAGGCGGGCGGTCGAAATGGAGGAGGAATAATGACCCGGGAAAGGCAATTCTTGGTTTGGGCCGTTATTATCGCCGCTTTCGTGGCCTTGCTGTCCCTGCTCAGCGGCGTGTTGATGCCGTTCGTGGCGGGCCTGGCCGTCGCTTATTTCCTCGCCCCCCTGGCCGATAGGTTCGAAAAGGCGGGACTGAGCCGCTCCCTCGCCGCCGCCCTTATTATCGGCGCCTTCTTCGCCGCCGTGGCCGCCGCGGCGGTCCTGCTTTTCCCCCTGCTTCAAGGTCAAGTCGCCGGGCTTCTTTCACACATCCCCGATCTGGTCCAATCGCTGCGCGATCTGGCCGAACCCGTGGCCCGTCAATTGTGGGCCGCCTTGCCCGCGGACGCGGTCGCCAAGATACAGGGCGCCGCCGGTTCGTTCGCCGGCAAGGCGGTGCAATTGACGGGCGCGATGGTGGCCGACTTGTGGGGCGGAGGCCTGGCCTTTATCAACCTTCTTTCCCTCATCCTCATAACGCCCTTGGTGGCGTTCTACCTGTTGCGCGATTGGGACCGGACCGTGGCCCGCCTCGACGGCCTCCTGCCCCGGGATTTCGCCCCCGCCATCCGCGAACAAGTCCGCGAGATCGACAAAACCATCGCCGGTTTCGTTCGCGGCCAGGCGAGCGTCTGTCTCGTGCTCGCCGTCTTCTACGGCGTCGGCCTGACCCTCGTTGGGCTTCAATCGGGGCTGTTGGTGGGAATAGGGGCGGGGGTGATCTCGTTTATTCCCTATATCGGGGCCTCGGTGGGGCTGGTCGTCGGCGTTGGAATAGCCTTGGCCCAGTTCCCCGACTGGACGCCCGTCATTCTGGTCGCCGCCGTTTTCCTGGCCGGCCAGACGGCGGAAAGCTATCTATTGACGCCCAAGCTGGTCGGGGAACGGGTCGGCCTCTCGCCCATATGGATCATTTTCGCCCTGTTGGCGGGGGGCGCGCTGTTTGGTTTCACGGGCGTTCTGCTGGCGGTGCCCGTTTCGGCGGTCATCGGCGTCCTGGTCCGGTTTTCGCTCAAGCGTTACCTTGAAAGCCGCCTCTTCCTCGGGGCGGGAGACGGCGGGGCGTGACCTTTCGGGCTCAGTTGCCGTTCGATTTCGACCATCGGCCCGCCCTTTCGAGCGAGGACTTCCTGGTCGCGCCGTGCAACGAAGAGGCCGTGGCCTGGATCGACCGCTGGCCCCGGTGGCTGTCTCCGGCCCTCGTGCTTTACGGCCCCGCCGGGTGCGGAAAGACCCATCTTTCCAAGGTCTTCCAAAAAGTCAGCGCCGCCACCGTGGTGACGGCGGAACGCCTGGCCGATGAAGACCCGCATC
>VAPH01005701.1_pt1 | contig 16563 bp, 17 predicted proteins | sample 3393861 | NCBI WGS metagenome assembly VAPH01 (sample SAMN08290439, study PRJNA428436) | hydrothermal vent metagenome | isolation source: Deep-sea hydrothermal vent chimney | place: Atlantic Ocean: South-mid Altantic Ridge | reverse complement strand
TGGGTCAAGCCATCCGCGCAACGGCCCAGAACGCCCGGGCGGCGCGCATTATGGGGATCGATACGGACCGGGTCTACGCCATGACCTATTCGTTGAACGCCGCCATCTGCGGGGCCGCGGGGGCGCTTGTGGTCATGGTCTGGGTGGTTCAGGCCTTCCAGGGACTGGCCTATACGGTGCGTTCCTTCATGATCGTCGTCGTCGCCGGGCTCGGCAACCTGTTCGGAGTCGTCCTCTCGGGCCTGGGGCTCGGCGTGGCCGAGAATTTCGCCGGTTTCCTCTTCGGGGCCGAGTTCCAGATGGCTTTCATCTTCTCGCTCCTGGTGGTCATTTTGTTGTGGCGGAGTTTCCGGCTCAAGGCCAAGAGGCAGGTGCTTAAATGACCAATGTTTCATCGAGGAAGGTTCTTCTTTACGGCCTCCTCCTGGCTTTTTCCCTGGCCGCGCCGATGCTCTTTCCCAACTACCAAATCCAATTGGCGATGCTTTGGATGATGGTCGTTTTCGCCATGACCTGGGACATCGCGGGCGGGCAGATGGGCTACAACTCGTTCGGCAACATCCTTTTCTTCGGAATTGGCATGTACGTCACCGCCGTCATCCAACGCGACCTTTATTACAATATCGCGGAATACGAAATCGTCGCGGGGAAGATCGACGCCCTGACGGTTCAACAATACCTGACCGGTTTCTCTCTGGGCCTCGGCGTCAGCGCGCTCGCCGCCGTCGTCGTCGCCGTCGTTCTCGGCTTAGGCATACTGGGGCTTCGCGGACATTACTTCGCCATCTGTACGCTGGGACTGGCTATAGCGGCGGGAGAAATCGCCGGCGGCATCGATTATATCGGGGCCGGGTCCGGTATGGTGACGCCGGTTTTACCCTCTTCCATGGGCAGCCGGGGCGCATTTTACTATTACATTTTCCTTGCTCTGGCCGCCTCGCTCTTCCTTCTTCTCAAGTGGATCTATGCGAGCCGTTTCGGCCTCGCCATCAACGCCATCCGCGACGACGAGGACAAGGCCGAAGCCATGGGCCTGCACACCACCCGCTACAAGGTCGTGGCCTGGGCCATATCCGCGTTTTTCCTGTCCATCGGGGGGGGCGTCATGGGCAATCTGATCGGATTCATCGATCCGATCGATACCGCCTTCGCAGGGGCCACATTCGGCGTCTGGATGGTGCTGATGGCCATATTGGGCGGCAAGGGAACCCTTTGGGGGCCGGTCATCGGGGCGGTTGTTTTCCATGTGACGCAGGAATTGTTCTGGACGTTTCTTTTCGGTTGGCAGCGGGTCGCCCTTGGCGCGTTGATCGTCGCCATCGTCGTTTTCTTTCCCCAAGGCATCATGGGATGGGTGCGCGAGCGCTGGCCGGAGCGTTTCGGCCATCGGGTCGAGGAAGCCCGCGTCAGGGGAGGCGGGACATGAGCCAAAACCCGTCCCTTCTCGACGTCAGGGGCGTCAGCAAATCCTTCGGCGGCGTCATCGCCAACAACAACATCTCCATCGAGGTTCCGGAAGGAAAGATCGTCGGGCTGATCGGTCCCAACGGCTCGGGCAAGACGACCTTGTTCAATTCCATCGTCGGCCATCATCCGGTGGACGCGGGCGCCATCCGGTTCGAGGGCAGGGAGATTTCCAACTTGCGCGCCCCCGGAATTGCCCGCTTAGGGCTTCTTCGCACGTTTCAACAGACCCGTATCTACGGCAAGATGACCTGTGTCGAGAACATGCAAATCAGCATGCCGCACCGGCGCGAGAAGGTCTTCGATATGTTCACGAAATATCCGCCGGACGTTATGGACAAGGCCGAGGACCTGTTGGAATTCGTCGGCCTTTATTCCAAGCGCTACCTGCTCGCGGGTAATTTGTCCTTCGGGCAGCAGAAGCTTCTCGAATTCGCCATGGCGCTGATGAACGAGCCGAGGATGCTGCTCCTCGACGAGCCGACGGCGGGCATCAACCCGACCCTGATCAACGGCCTCATCGACCGCCTGAAACGGGCCAACGAGGCCTTGGGGATAACGCTGCTCGTCATCGAACACAACATGCGCGTGATTATGAATTTGGCCGAACATATCTATTGTCTCGCCCATGGCGAACTCCTGGCCGAAGGGCCGCCCGAAGAGATTCAAGCCGATCAAAGGGTGCTCGACGCCTACCTGGGGGCGCACTGATGGCCGAAGTTGAACGGAATAACCGGGAAAAACGTGTCCGGGGCTACGGTTTGGGCGCCGTCGATACGGTCCTGTCCGTCGACGATGTGGCCCGTGAAGCCGAAAAACTGGCCGAGGAAGGCCCCAGCCGCGAACGCCTCTCCGGGCTTGCCGGCGGCGAGCCGTTCCTGACAATAGAAAACCTGATTGCGGGCTACGGTAAAATGGAAATTCTCCACGGCCTGGACCTGGCCGTGGGAAAGGGCCAGTCCCTTTGCCTGATCGGGCCGAACGGGGCGGGGAAATCGACCATCCTGCATTCGATTTACGGGTTCACCAACATCACCGGCGGGGCGATTAAGGTCCAGGGCAGGGACGTTACCCGCCTGACGCCGAACCAGAAGCTGAAAAACGCGCGCATCGCCTATATCCTTCAAGACAATTCCGTCTTTCCCGACATGACCGTGGAGGAAAACCTGCTCATGGGCGGCTATCTCATGGATAGCCAGGCCGAGGCGTTTGAGGCCGCCGAGAAGGTTTTCGAGAAATATTCCCGCCTGCGCCAGCGCCGCGACCAGCGCGCGGGGGTCCTTTCGGGCGGCGAGCGGCGTTTGCTGGAAATTTCCCGGGCGCTTATCATGGGGCCCGACATCTTGCTGGTCGACGAGCCTTCCATCGGTTTGGAGCCCCGCTTCATCGACATGGTTTTCGAAATTCTCGACGACCTTCAGCACGTCGAGGGGCATACCATCGTCATGGTTGAACAGAACGCCAAAAAGGGCCTGGAATTCGCCGATATCGGCTATGTCCTGGTTTCCGGCCAATTGGCCATGGCCGCGCCGGGGCCGGAACTTCTTGAGGCCCCCGAAGTGGGAAGGTTGTTCCTGGGGGGGTAGGGGGTAAAGCCATGCGACGTAATGTTTCAATTCTTTTTCTTGCCCTGGGGCTTTTCTTGCCGGCCCTGGCGGGGGGAGCGGCCGGCTCCCCCACGATCGAGTTCGAGACCTCCGAGGCCACCGTGGTCACCTCGAAGGGGCGGTATGTTTTCAAGGTTGAATTGGCCCTCGACGTCACCCAAAGGATGTTGGGCTTGCAGGGACGCCCGACCCTTGAGCCGGGGCGTGGGATGCTGTTCGATTTCGAGTCCGTCCGGCCCGTCGTCATGTGGATGAAGAACACCTTGGTGCCGTTGGATATGATCTTCATTGCCGAAGACGGAAAAATAGCCGGCGTCGCCCGGGACACGACGCCCCTGTCCCTGGCGCGGATTCCGTCTCCGGGGCCGGTTCGCGCCGTTTTGGAGGTGCCCGCCGGGACGGCTTTGATGTTGGGAATAGTTCCGGGCGACAGGGTGGAACACCCCCTTTTCAGCCCCAAAAAATAATCCCTCCAACCGAGGGGGTTTAAACATTAACGCCCGCGACCGCGCCCACCCTGCGCTTGAGCGACGGAAACATTAACTTAAATTGGAATTGTCTTGCCTCGCAAGCCCCTGCTATATATAACGCACAGCCTTATTTGACGCCTTCCAGGAGACCCGCCGATGGCCCGCGTTACGGTAGAAGATTGCATTCTCAAAATTCCGAACCGATTTGAATTGGTTATGTTGGCCGCGCAACGCACCCGGAACATCGCCGCCGGGGCGCAACTGACCGTGGAGCGTGACAACGATAAAAATCCCGTCGTCTCGCTTCGTGAAATCGCCGAGGAAACCGTTGATCTCAAGGAACTTGAGGACGGTTTGATCAAGGGGCTGCAGAAGTTTGTGGAAATGGACGAGCCCGAGGAAGACGAGATGGACATGCTTTCCATCCAGCAGGAACTGAGCGGCGAGGTGGGTGAAGCGGCCCCGGAAGCCGAAATCGCCGAGGACGTGCTGAGCGTCCAGGCCGAAACGGAAGCCCCCACGCCCGAGGCCCCTGCGGAGACCCCGGAGGGATAACCGTGCCGAGGACCGGCGCGGAGAAGAAAACCGACAACACCCCATCCTTTTATGATGCCCGATCCGTTGGCGAGAGGGCTCCATGATCCGTCAGGTCGAACTCGTCGAACGGGTCCGTTCCTATGATTTCAGGGCCGATGAAGACGCCCTTAACCGCGCCTATGTCTACGCCCTGAAGGCTCACGGATCCCAGATCCGGGAATCCGGCGATCCTTATTTCTCTCATCCGCTGGAAGTGGCGGGTATCCTAACCGAATACAAATTGGATGCGGCGTCGATCATGACGGCTCTGCTTCACGACGTCGTCGAGGATACGTCCGTCACCCCCGATGAAATCAAAAATTATTTCGGAGAGGAGATTGCCCGCCTGGTCGACGGCGTGACCAAGCTTTCGAGGATCGAGCTCCAATCCGACCACGCCAAACAGGCCGAAAATTTCCGCAAACTCGTTCTCGCCATGTCCGAGGACATCCGGGTGCTTCTGGTCAAGCTGGCCGACCGGCTCCACAACATGCGCACCCTCCATTATGTGGAAAAACCCGAAAAACGCCGCCGGATCGCCACCGAGACCATGGAAATCTACGCGCCCCTGGCCGAGCGTATCGGAATGCAGGAGATGAAGAACGAACTGGAAGACCTCTCTTTTTCCGTTCTCAACCCCGATGGACGGTCTTCGATCATCGCGCGCCTGAATTTTCTGCGCGAACACGACAGCAATCTGGTGTCGCGTATCGTCGAAGAGCTCAAGGAGACATTGAAGAGCGCCAAGGTCAAAGCGGTGGTTACGGGGCGCGAAAAGACGCTTTATTCGGTTTGGCGGAAAATGCAGCATCACGAAATAGGGTTTGAGCAGCTTTCCGACATCATGGCGTTCCGGGTGATCGTCGAATCGGTCGATGATTGTTACCGGACGCTGGGCGTCATTCACAGTTCGTATTCCGTCGTTCCTGGCCGTTTTAAGGATTATATCAGCACCCCGAAGCCGAACGGCTATCAATCCCTTCACACGGGCGTTTTCGGGCCGGAGAAGCAAAGGATCGAAATTCAGATCAGGACCAGGGAAATGCACGACGTGGCGGAACACGGCGTCGCCGCCCACTGGCAATACAAGCAAGGCGCCGGGAAAAAAACCGAAGGCCGTCAATACCGCTGGCTGCGTGAATTACTCGACATCCTCGATCATGCGGCGGAACCCGAGGAATTCCTCGAAAACACGAAGCTGGAAATGTTCCATGACCAGGTTTTCTGTTTCACGCCGCGCGGCGACCTGATCAACCTGCCCCAAGGCTCCACGTCGGTCGATTTCGCCTATGCCGTTCACTCGGAAATCGGAGACCACTGCGTCGGGGCCAAGATCAACGGCCGGATGATGCCCTTGCGCACGGTTCTGGCCAATGGCGATCAGGTCGAAGTCATTACCTCCAAGGCGCAAACGCCTTCTCCCACGTGGGAACGCTTCGTCGTTACCGGCAAGGCCCGTTCGCGAATCAGACGCTTCATTCGCGCCGAGGAACAGGAGCAATACGCCCAGTTGGGTCAAGCCATCCTTAAAAAGGCTTTCAAGAAAGAAGGTTATGAGTTTTCCGAGAAGGCGGTCAACGGGGTTCTCGATGTTTTTCAGCAGAACAGCGCGGCGGAACTCCTGGCCAGGGTGGGCGCGGGGCATGTAAGCGGCCGGGAAGTGGTCGAGGCCGTCTTTCCCGGCGTTAAGCCCAAGCGCAGGAACCCCAGGATGATTTCCCTGAACCGGATTCTCCGGCGGCGGAAATTCCATAAAAAAGGCAAGGGAAAGGAAAAAGGCGACGCCATCGCCATAAGGGGGCTTATTCCCGGCATGGCCGTTCACTTCGCCGGGTGCTGTCATCCCTTGCCGGGTGATCGCATCGTCGGAATCGTGACCACGGGAAAAGGCGTTACGATCCACACCATCGATTGCGAGATTCTTGAAACCTATGGGGATACGCCGGAACGCTGGTTGGACGTTTCATGGGATATCGAAGCCGAAAACGAGGATATTCATGTCGGCCGGGTCCATCTGACCGTTCTTAACGAGCCCGGAAGCCTCGGAAACCTTTCCGTGGTTATCGGCAAGAACGACGGCAACATTTCAAACCTCAAGATTACCAACCGGTCCATGGATTTTTTCGATCTGCTGATCGACATCGAAGTCAGGGATGTTAAGCATTTGACCGATATTATCGCCGCCTTGCGGGCGACGCCCTCCATCAATTCGGTCGAAAGGTCACGGGGATAATTTATCCACTTTTTATGCCACGGGGATTGGTGATTTCCTTGTTCCGGCGTTGGATCATGCTCTAGTATCCGCGCCATGTTCAAGCGACGCGACAAGATTTCCATTTTCAGCCGGATACGCGACTTTTTTTGGCCTCAGTCGGGTTGGAAACGGTCGTTCCATTATCTCTTTCATCGCTTGGCGCGCCTTCCCGGGACGCCGTACTCCATCGCCGCCGGTTTCGCCAGCGGCGCCGCCATATCCTTCACCCCCTTCGTCGGCCTGCATTTCGTCTTGGGGGGCGTGTTCGCCTATATAATCCGGGCGAATATTCTCTCATCGGCCATCGGGACGGCGGTGGGCAACCCCTGGACCTTCCCCTTTATCTGGGTATGGATCTATAAAGCCGGCCGGTGGATGGGGGCCAGTTCCGGCGACGAGGCGACGCTCGATTTCATCCAGCTCTTCGTCGATATTACGGAATCCTTGCTGCGCCGGGACTTCGACCACCTTGCCGAAACGGTCTGGCCCATATGGTGGCCCATGTTCCTTGGCAGTTTGCCGACGGCTTTAGCCGTCTGGTTCATTTTCTTTTTCCCCCTTAAATACCTGATATCGTCCTATCAGATCACAAGGGTGCGGCGCAGGGTCCGGAAACATCTTAAAGAGATCGGGGCGGATCGGTCATCATGAAATATCCTCTTCGTCTCGGGGTCAATATCGACCACGTCGCCACCATCCGCAACGCGCGCGGCGGCGGCCATCCCGATCCCGTTAACGCGGCCGCGTTGGCCGCCGGGGCCGGGGCCGACGGCATCACCGCCCATCTGCGTGAAGACCGCCGGCATATCTCCGATAACGACATCACCCGCCTTCGTCGGGACATCAACCTGCCGCTGAACCTGGAAATGGCGGCGACGGAGGAAATGCTCGCCATCGCGCTTCGCCACAAGCCCCACGCCGCTTGCATCGTGCCCGAGAAACGCGAGGAAAGGACGACGGAAGGGGGGCTGGACGCGATCGGGAACTATCGACATCTGGCCCCCTTCGTCTCTCGGCTGAACGAGGCCGGAATTCGCGTCTCCCTTTTCATAGAACCCGATAAGGAACAGTTGGACGCCGCCAAATCCCTCGGCGCGCCCGTGATCGAGCTTCACACCGGATCCTATTGCAACGCTTTGGGCCCGGCCCATGAACGGGAATTGGCGCGTATCGTGGCGGCGGCGGCCCATGCCGCCGAGATCGGGCTCGAATGCCACGCCGGGCACGGACTGTCTTTCCACACCGTCGCGCCGATCGCCGCGATCGCCAACGTGGTCGAGTTGAATATCGGTCATTTCCTCATCGGCGAGGCCATTTTCGTCGGCCTCGAGGCGAGTATCGTCCGCATGCGCAAGCTGATGGACGAGGCCAGGAACAACAACCAGGGGCACGGCCGGTGATTATCGGGCTTGGAACCGACCTTTGCGACATCCGCCGCATAGAAAAAATCCTGAACCGCTTCGGTGAGCGGTTCGTCGAACGGGTCTATACGGATACGGAGCGGCTGAAATCGGAAAAGCGCCCCCGGCCCGCGTTCGCCTACGCCCAGCGCTACGCCGCCAAGGAAGCCTGCGCCAAGGCGCTCGGCACGGGGTTTCGCGAGGGTGTTTTCTGGCGTGACCTGGCCGTCGACAACTTGCCTTCCGGCCAACCCTTCATGACCCTTAGCGGAGGAGCCCTAAAAAGGCTCGACGCCTTGACGCCGCCCGGCATGGCGGCCCGCATCGACCTTAGCCTGACCGATGAATACCCCATGGCGCAAGCCGTGGTGATTATTTCGGCCGTAGACCGGATCAGTGACTCCGTATTTGTTAAACGTGCTCTAGGTTCGCCTTGACAGGGACCATCCGTGCTGGCTTGATCGGCGCGCTTTGAAGCGTTCCGGAATCCAGATATGACGACCGCCGCCATGACACGAAAAAACAGCCAGGGCTTCACCGAATTGGTTAAGACCCTTCTTTACGCCGTCGTGATCGCGCTCGGCGTCAGGACCGTCGCCTACGAACCCTTCAATATTCCGTCCGGTTCCATGAAGCCGACGCTACTGGTCGGGGATTACTTGTTCGTATCGAAGTTTTCATACGGTTACAGCAGGTATTCCCTGCCGTTCAGCCTGCCTCTGATTCCCGATCGTATATTCTTTTCCGAACCGAAACGCGGCGACGTGTTCGTCTTCAAGCTGCCCACGGACAACAAGACCGACTACATCAAAAGGATTATCGGTCTGCCCGGCGACAGGATTCAGGTTATCGGCGGGATTCTCAACATCAACGGAAAACCGGTTAAACGTGAAAGAGTCGACGATTTCAAGGAAACCGACAAGAACGGCAATGTCCGCAGGGTGCCGCGGTACGTCGAAACCCTGCCCAACGGCCGCAAACATTACATTCTTGAAGAGACCGACAGGGGGCTTGTCGATAACACTCCGGTCTACAACGTTCCCCAAGGCTATTATTTCGCCATGGGGGATAATCGGGACCGGTCCCGCGACAGCCGATTCATTTACGAGGTCGGCTTTATTCCGAGGAAAAATTTGGTCGGCCGCGCCGATTTTCTTTTCTTTTCCGTCGATGGATCCGTATGGGAATTCTGGAAATGGGCTCGTTCCATCCGGTTTAACCGGATATTTAACGGGATTTACTAGGTGGACCTGGAACCGCTTGAGAAAATCCTCGAACACCGGTTTTTGCATCCCGAACTTCTGGTTCGCGCCCTGACCCATTCAAGCGCCTCGCTCCAATCCCGAGGCTCGACCTACGAACGGATGGAGTTCCTCGGCGACCGGGTGCTGGGCCTTGTCGTCGCCCGGATGCTCTATGACCGCTTCCCCAATGAAAGCGAAGGGGACCTTTCCAAACGCCATTCCGCCCTTGTCTGCCGCGACGCCTTGGTCCGTGTCGCTAAAACCCTCCATATCGTTCCCTATATCATCCTTTCGGCCGGCGAAGAGGCCGCCGGTGGGCGGGAAAATACGGCCATTCTCGCCGATGTTTGCGAGGCGCTCATCGCCGCGGTATATCTCGACGGCGGCATCGATCCGGCAAGCGCGTTCATTCACGCATACTGGGAGGCCCTCATCGAAGAAGACGTGACCCCGCCCAGGGATTCGAAGACCACTTTGCAGGAATGGGCCCAGGGCAGGGGACTCCCCTTGCCGCTTTATGGGGAAAAAGGGCGAACCGGCCCCGACCATTCACCCGTTTTCACCATTAAGGTAGAGGTCCGGGGAATCCCCCCCGTCGCCGCCTCGGGACCTTCGAAGCGCAGCGCGGAACAGGCCGCCGCCCGGAAATTGCTCGATGAAATAAAGAATCGGGAAGAACGGTGATGACCGGTAAGGGAAAGTCGGACCCCGATCGCTTTGGTTTCGTCGCCATCCTCGGCGCGCCCAATGTGGGGAAATCCACCCTGCTCAACTTCATGGTCGGCTCCAAGGTTTCCATCGTCTCGCCCAAGGTGCAGACCACACGGGCGCGTGTGCTTGGAATTTGCATCGAAGGATCGACGCAAATTGTCTTTATGGACACGCCCGGCATCTTTACCCCACGCCGGAGGCTGGACCGGGCCATGGTCGCAACCGCCTGGGACGGGGCCGGAGACGCCGATCAAGTCCTTCTACTAGTAGATGCAGAGCGGGGTCTGGACAGGGATACCGAGGCCATTTCGGCCCATTTGCGCAAAAAAAAGATCACGGCGCTTCTCGCGATAAATAAAATCGATCTGGTTAAAAAACCGGACTTGCTGACTTTGACGGAGACGCTTTCCGGGGATGGCCTGTTTTCCGAAATTTTTATGATTTCGGCGGCGAAAGGCGATGGTGTTTCCGACCTTCTTAATTATTTCAAGGTTAACCTTCCCGAAGGCCCGTGGCACTTCCCCGAGGATCAGATTTCGGACATGCCCATGCGGTTGCTCTCGGCCGAAATCACGCGGGAAAAACTGTATTTGCAGTTAAAGCAGGAGCTGCCCTATTCTACCGCCGTCGAAACGGAATCCTGGGAAGAAAAAGATGACGGCAGCGTAAGGATCGCCCAGGTGGTCTATGTGGAGCGCAAGGGGCAGAAGGGGATCGTGCTCGGTAAGGGCGGGGCCAGGATCAAGGAGATCGGCCGGGCGGCGCGCCTGGAACTCGAAGAGATACTCGAGCGCCGCGTCCATTTGTTCCTTTTCGTCAAGGTGCGCGAGAAATGGGGAGACGATCCGGACCGTTACCGGGATTGGGGACTTAACTTCAACGCCTGACGGATAAATCATGGAATGGTCAGACGACGCCATCGTGTTATCGGCCCGCAAACATGGCGAGACCTCCGCCATCGTCACCCTGATGACGCGGATGCGCGGACGCCACGCGGGTCTTGTCAGGGGCGGGGCGGGCAAGCGCCTGCGGGGCGTTTACCAGCCGGGTAACGCCGTTCGCGCCCGTTGGCGGGCGCGCTTGGCCGAGCATCTGGGCACCCTCGATTGCGAATTGACGGCCGCCTACGCCGCTCCCTTGCTTGATAACCCGCGGGGACTGGCGGCCCTTTCTTCGGCCTGTTCGGTCTGCGAAGCGGCCCTGCCGGAACGGGAATCCCACCAGGCCGTCTTCGAAGGGCTGAGTATTTTGCTGCCCGCGTTTGAAGGCGAAAACTGGGCGTCCGCTTACGTCAAATGGGAACTGGGGCTGCTGGCCGAACTGGGTTTCGGCCTGGATTTGAGCCGATGCGCGGCGACCGGAAGCACAGATCAACTGGTTTACGTTTCACCGAAATCGGGCCGCGCGGTCTGCCGGTCCGCCGGGGAGCCATACCTGGACAAGCTGCTGATTTTGCCGGAATTTCTATTGATCGCCGGTGGAGAAGGAGACGCCGGGGCCGTCACGGCGGGCTTGAAACTGACCGGATACTTTCTCGACCGTCATGTTTTCGGGCCGTCTGGCAAGGCCCAGCCGGCGGCCCGGAGGCGCTTGACGGAGCGTTTGAAAACCCTTGAGGAAAAGTGGAAAAAACTGGACCTTCACGGACTGGAATGATTATTTTCACCCTTACATTTTACACCCTTATTAGATATTATTTATGTTTAATAAAACCGGAGGCTTTCTTGAAGACCACGACGCATGCGCTCTCCATATTCGTGCTCTCAATTTTCCTTTTATTCCCCTTGGCCGGCGCGAAGGCGCAATACAGGGTGGAAAGCGTCGATAACAATTTTCCCTCCGAGATCAAGGCCGCGGCGGAGGAAGGAAAAAACCTCGTTATCTTCTTTCATCAGGCGGGCTGCCCTTATTGCGACAAGATGCGCGCCCGCGTTCTTCCGGCGCCGAAGATCGTCGATTATTTTTCCAAGAATTTCATCCTGATCGAGAGCAACATCAGGGGAAACCTGGACGTGGTCATGCCAAGCGGAAAAACGGGCACGGAACGGGATTTCGCCAAGAAAAACCGCGTTCGGGCGACGCCGGTTTTCATTTTCTACGACAAAAAAGGCAACAATGTCCTCCGGCTGACCGGATATCAAAACGTCAAGCGGTTCTATCTGGCGGGAAAATACGTCGTCGATGGAGTCTATAAGCAAAAGAAATCTTTTTTCAGGTATCTGCAGGAACCGAAATAAATGACTTCGATCTTGCTGGGGCCGAGGCCCGTTGCGGCCATAGCCTTTTCGGTCGCCCTTTTCCTGCCCCTCGCTTTCGTGCCCCTCGCCGCCGTGGTGGCTCAGGAAGTCGAGGTCGGGCCGAAATACACGCCCGAACAAATCGTCCGTTTCATAGAAGAAAACGGTGAGTTCGCCTTCGCCGCGGCCGGGGCGGATATCGACGCGGCCAGGGCGCGGCTCTCGAAGGCGCGCGCGGCCCTTTTCCCCCGCCTGACTTTTTCCGCGACGGGGCGGCGCTATCAATCGACCCAGGAATACTGGAATGACAATGCGGAGATCGTGGCCAGCCTCGAAGTCGTTCAACCTATTTACGACTTCGGTAAATCCTACGATGCGATCAAGGCCGAACGGGCATCCATCGAGGCGGCGGAAAAAAGCTACGTTTCGGCCCGCAACACCGTCCTTCTGGAAGGTTTGGCGGCTTTTTACAGCCTCCACGCTTCCGAACTCCTCGAGCGCGCCGTCTACGAAGCCCATTCCTCGGCCTATGTCCGCTGGGACAGGTTCAAGCAACTTGAAAGATACGGCCAAAAGAGTTTGCTCGACGTATCTGAGTGGTTGTCCAGGGTGGAAAAGACCCGGTTGATTTATTATCGTGAGCGAAGCAGGAACAACGCCCTGCGCCTGCGTCTGGAAGAATTGACAGGCAAGCCTTTCGCCGGTGAATTGATTAATCCGCCTCAACCGCCGAAGGCTAAAATCGTCGATTTCGACCCCGAAAAGGTCGCCGATGCGGTCGAGAAGAAAAACCCCGACCTCGCCGCCCTGCGCAAGCGGGTTCAGGCCCTTCGTTTCAAAAGGGAAGGGGCCGTTTCCCTGCCCAAGCTGGAAGCTTTCGGCAATGTCGGCCATTCCAGCCGGGACTTGCGCGGGCGCAACGAATGGGCCGTCGGCGCCCGGCTTAACTGGAATATCTTCGACGGCGGCGTCACCCGGGCCGAAAGGTCCCGTTTGGCCGCCCGGGAAAGCAAGCTTTCCGCCCTTTTCGAAGTCAAGCGCCGGGCCATAAGACGCAAAGCGCAAAACCTGGTTATGGATATCAATGATTCCTGGCAGCAAATCGTTTCCTCCTTCGCAAGAAAGTCTTTTTTGAGCAAGCGCTTGCTGCGCCGCCAGGAAATGTATCAACAGGAACGGGTCACCGACCTGGGGACGGCGATGATCGATGATACCCGGGGCGAATCGGAACTGATCCGGGCCACGGGCGCCTATTATGTCGACATGGCCCGCCTGATGGTCGTTATGGGTGAAAGCCCCGCGAAAATCTTCGATAAGAATTTTATCAACACCCTGAAGAAAACGCTGGCGATCGAAGCCGGGGAAAGCTTTGTTCCAAAAAGCGGCAGCGGCTTCGGTCAGGATGATCAGGACAAGGTGAACAAGAATGTTACCCGTTAATCTCAAATGGACATCCCTTAAGGCCTTCGTGTTCCTTGCGGCCTTGAGCGCCGCCTTCCAGGCCCAGGCCGGAGAACGTTCGCTGGCCTTCCCCGTTCGCGGAGTCGTCGCCGAGGTTATGGTCAGCGCCGGGAAGGCGGTGGCCAAGGGGGCCCCCCTGGCCAGGCTGGATATGATCCCCTTTAAGGCGCATCTCGACTCCGCCAAGGCCGCCCTTAAAGCCGCTGAAACGGTGCTCGGTTATGCGAGCCTGAACCGGGACAACGTCAAGCAGTTGTTCGACGACCTGTCCACGTCTGGCGAGGACCTGGAGAAAGCGGAAATCAGGCTGGCCAAGGCCGAGGTTTCCCTTGGAAAAGCCAAGGAGTATGCCGCGCTTGCGGCCTGGAAATTTGAAAAGGCCACCTTGCGCGCGCCTGCATCGGGGATCGTGAAATCCGTGCGCGGATACGCCGGCTTGGTTGTCGACCCGCGCTCAGGCCTCGTTCCGGTCATCATCCTTTCGACGAAATAACCCCTTCTTCCTCCTGGGCGATCGCATGAAAGCGATTGCCCAGGCTTTTTTCGCCCCTCAATCGCCGGGCGAGGGTCTTTACGACCCTCTTGGCTACGCCGAACCGGTTCGGCGGGGCCTCAATGGCCCAGTTTGTCGGCTTCAGGATGTGGTGTGCGAGGAATTTATACCTTCAAACGATCGTCCAGCCCTTATTCCCACTATGGATTGACCGATCCCCAATAATGGATACTATATTTAGTATCTGTTCCGTTGACTGGAAAGGGGAGCCCGGATGGGCGAAAGCGCGGCGATTGGCGAGATAAGGGATACCCGGCTTGCCGACGCCTTAAGCGAACGTTACCTCAGCTACGCGCTGTCGACGATCATGGCCCGTTCGTTGCCCGATGTGCGCGACGGACTGAAACCGGTGCACCGGCGCCTCCTTTACGCCATGGCCCAGTTGAAGCTGGCCCCCTCGTCGGGGTTCAAGAAATGCGCCAGGGTCGTCGGCGACGTTATCGGTAAATACCACCCCCACGGGGACTCCGCCGTTTACGACACGTTGGTCCGGCTGGCCCAGGAATTCGCCGTCCGTTATCCCCTCGTCGACGGACAGGGAAATTTCGGCAACATCGACGGCGATAACGCCGCCGCCATGCGCTACACCGAGGCCCGCCTGACCGACGTCGCCTGGATGCTGCTCGACGGCATCGACGAAGACGCCGTCGATTTCCGCGAGACCTATGACGGCGAGGACAGCGAACCGGTTCTTCTGCCCGCGAAAATCCCCAATCTTCTCGCCAACGGAGCCGCCGGTATCGCCGTCGGCATGGCGACCAATATTCCGCCCCACAATATCGCCGAGCTTTGCGATGCCCTGATCCACCTGATTAAGCGCCCCGGGGCCACTTTTGAAAAATTGGCCGAGTTCATTCCCGGCCCCGACTTCCCGACGGGCGGGACCCTGGTCGAATCCCGTGAAACGGTCATCGAAGCCTACCGGACCGGGCGCGGGAGTTTCCGTCTCAGGGCCAAGTGGGAGGTGGAGAAACTCAGCCACGGCCTTTACCAGATCGTGGTTAGCGAAATTCCCTATCAGGTTCAGAAATCACGGCTCATTGAAAAGGCGGCGGAAATTCTCGAAGCCCGGAAGCTGCCGCTTCTGGTCGATATTCGCGACGAATCCGATGACCGTCTCCGCATTGTGTTAGAGCCTAAGAACCGCACGGTCGAACCCGAGATGCTCATGGAGCAGATGTTCCGGCAAACGGACATGGAGACCCGGTTCGGCCTCAATATGAACGTGCTGGATTCCGAGGGCTGCCCCAGGGTGATGAACTTGAGGGAATGCCTCCAGGCCTTCCTCGACCACCGTCATGTGGTCTTGGCCAGACGTTCAAGTTATAGATTAAAAAAGATCGAGAACCGCCTTGAAATCCTGAACGGATTCCTGATTGCGTATCTCAATCTGGACGAGGTTATCCGCATCATCCGCGAGGAGGACGAGGCCAAGCCGTCGCTTATTGAGGCTTTCGGCCTGAACGAAATCCAGGCCGAGGCCATTTTGAACATGCGTTTGCGTCAACTGCGCAAGCTCGAAGAGATCGGGATCAGGAAGGAACACGACTCCCTAACCGCCGAAGGCGACGATCTGAGGACCCTGTTAGGGGACGAAAACCGCCGTTGGAACACGATCAAGGACGAACTCGGCGAAATCAGGAAGGCCTTCGGGCCGAAGACCGATTTGGGCCGCCGCAGAACGGAAATCGGCGACGCGCCCGCGACCGTCGTCGTGCCTTTGGAAGCGATGATCGAGCGCGAGCCGATCACCGTGCTTTGTTCCGAAAAGGGATGGCTCCGCGCCGTTAAGGGACATGTGGACGAAAAAGACGTCAAGGCCAAGTTCAAGGAAGGCGACCACGGAAGATTCACCTTGCACGCCCAGACGACGGACAAGCTGGTCGTTTTTTCCACCAACGGGCGGTTTTATACCCTCGGCTGCGATAAATTGCCGGGCGGCAGGGGACACGGCGAACCGCTTCGCCTGATGATCGAAATGGGCAATGAACACGATGTGGCGCTGATGTTCGTCCATCGGCCCGGTAGGCGTCTTTTGGTCGCGTCGGACGCCGGGCGCGGATTCCTGGTCAACGAAGACGGCGTTATCGCCCAGACCCGGAACGGGAAGCAGGTCCTGAACTTAGGGCCGGGAGAAGAAGCGGCCGTTTGCTCCCATGTGGCCGAAGGGGCCGATTTGGCGGCCGTGGTTGGGGAAAACGGAAAGCTTCTGATCTTTCCCTTAGACGAAATCCCGGTCATGGGCCGGGGCCGCGGCGTGATCCTGCAACGCTACGCCAAAGGCGGACTGTCGGACGTCAAATCCCTGTCGCGCGCCGAAGGCCTTTCCTGGCGGACGGGCCGGGGCGTAAGCACGGAAGCCCATATCAAACCCTGGCTCGGCAAAAGGGCCCAGACCGGACAGAAACCGCCGCGCGGATTTCCGCGCAACAACAAGTTCTCAGGGGCCTGACGGCCTCTAAGAGCATAGCCGGGCTAATATGGAATCATTCTGATGGGTCAGATAGGCTTGTTCGGGCAGGCGCGGTTCGCCGCGCGATGCCATCGCATCGGGCAAGGGCCGCAACGCCCCCGACGGGCCGATAT
>VAPH01058542.1_pt1 | contig 16568 bp, 15 predicted proteins | sample 3393861 | NCBI WGS metagenome assembly VAPH01 (sample SAMN08290439, study PRJNA428436) | hydrothermal vent metagenome | isolation source: Deep-sea hydrothermal vent chimney | place: Atlantic Ocean: South-mid Altantic Ridge | reverse complement strand
GTAATTTACTACGAACCAAAATTAGTCAAAGTTCGTTATGTTTTTACCCAACGGATAGAAAAAGGCAAAGGGGTGGTGGGTTCGATAGACAATAAAACCTGCCAGCCTGTGATACAAAAAGAAGAAATTGTCACGCTCCCAGATTATAGTAACCCACGGGCAATTCTTCACAAGCCATCATGGTTTTCATCTAGTGAATTCGGTGTCACTCTAAATAATGGGATGCTAGCCTCTGTCACTTCAAAATCAACACCACAAACATCTCAGTTGTTGGAACAGATTAACAAGGCAAAAGAGGTCGGTATCTTAGGTACAGCAGAAGCAAAAGACTGCAATGCCAGTCCAATCATTGGCAGCCATGAAATAATTGATTTATAAAGTGCTAACTCGGAAGACATAGCCAATTTGCGTATCGCCTTAGGTGTCTTTCTGGTCGGTTGGAAACAATGGTTCAACCTTTTGAGTCGGATATCGAGCTGGTATTGACGTTGAGCAAGGCTTTTTCCCTACAGCCAGGCCGAAGGCATGGGCCGGCGGTTTGGTTATACTCTCATCATGTCGGATATCGCCCTCCAGAACAGCCCCTTTTTGGACAGCCTGGTCGCTCGCCACCCCGAGTGGTTTGAGGAATTGCGTAAATCCGGCCGGCTGGATGCTTCCGCACCCCCGCAAGCCGGCTCATTGCGAAAGGCCATTGAAGTAAACGGCCTGGAGGCAGCACTCCGGCAATTCCGAAACCGGGAGATGATGCGGTTGGTATGGCGAGACCTTAACCAGCTGGCACCATTGGAGGAAACCCTTTCTGACTTAAGCTTGCTGGCGGACACCTGCCTGGAGGCCGCAATCAAGGCGCATAGCGCAACGCTTGAAGAGAAACACGGCACGCCGCGCAGCAATAGCAGTGGGGAGCCGCAACAACTGGTGGTCATCGGCCTGGGCAAGCTCGGTGGCAACGAGCTGAACCTGTCGTCCGACATCGATATCATTTTCTGTTATCCAGATCAGGGTGTTTGTGACGGGCGCCAGGGCTTGGCCAATGAACAGTTTTTTACCCGCCTGGCCCGCAGGGTGATTCACAGCCTGGCCAACATGACCGCCGATGGCTTTTGTTTTCGCGTGGATACCCGCTTGCGACCATTTGGGGAATCCGGCCCGCTGGTCAGTAGTTTTGCTGCATTGGAGCAATACTATCAGCGCGAAGGCCGGGACTGGGAACGTTACGCACTGATCAAAGCACGACCGGTTGCCGGGGACATGGCTGCCGGCAAGCTGTTGCTCAGCATACTGAAGCCCTTTGTTTACCGGCGTTATATCGACTTTGGTGCCATTGAAGCTCTGCGACACATGCACCAGAACGTGCGGGAAGATGCCTTGCGCCACGACCGCGTGGATGACGTCAAGCGTGGCCCGGGCGGTATCCGTGAAATTGAGTTTCTGGTGCAAACCTTTCAGTTGTTGCGCGGCGGGCGGGAAACTTCTCTGCAAACCCCCTCCATATTCACGGCGCTGGAGCAACTGCTAACACTACAGCTTTTGCCGGCCTCTGCAGTGGCGGGTTTACTGGCCGCTTACTGTTTCTTACGAAAGGTTGAGAATCGCATCCAGGCGCTGCATGATCAGCAAACCCACACGGTCCCGGACGGGGAGGATGGCCAAAGGGTTGCCGCCGCGATGGGTTTTGAAACAAGAACCGAATTCGATGCCGCACTGGCTGAGACACGTTGCAGCGTGCAGTCGCTGTTTGAACAAAGCCTGCCGCAACCACCAGGGCCCGCCGATGATAATAACCCCTGGCACCACCTGTGGCAGCAGGCGCGAAACAATATACAGGATATACATGCACACGCCATTCAGGGACCGTGGCAGGAACGGAAGTCACTGGCAAACTTTGTTAAGCGTCTTAACCGGTTGTCCCTCAGCCAGCGCGCTTCCCGACGGCTTGATCGGTTTATGCCTTTGTTGCTGGAAAGAATCGACTCCTTTTCTCCGGTTGACGAAGTCATCGGCCGTGTATTTGACCTTGTGTCGGCCATTTGCCGACGCAGTGCTTACCTTTCATTGCTGCTGCAAAATCCGCAGGCTACTGACCGTATGCTGGAGTTGTTCGCAGCCAGCAAACGGGTCGCAATGGCTGTCACTCGGTATCCGGCCCTGTTGGATGAATTGATTGACCCCAGTCTCGGTGCTTACCCCCCCACCGGAAAGGAGATTCAGGCAGGCATCAAGCAGGTACTGAAAAGCCGTGGTGATACTGAAGTAACATTGCAAAACCTGAATTACTACAAACAGGCAGTCAGTTTGCGCATCGCCGTTGCCGCACTTCGCTCAACGATGGATGCAGGCGAAGTCCAGGTTGCCTTGAGCGCACTTGCAGAAAACCTGATAGCGGCAACGCTAACCTTGTCTGTAACTGAAATGGAGGCCCGCCATGGCCGCCTGCCCGGTCCGGGATTGGCCGTTATTGCGTATGGTAGCCTGGGCGCCTGTGCCCTGGGTTTTGACTCCGACCTTGATCTGATTTTTCTTTATGAATCCACATCAAAACTGTCGGAAGGCGACCGCCCCATTCACGCTGAGCGCTATCACACCGGCGTTGCCCGGCGTTTACTGAGCCTGTTATCCGCAACCACACCATCGGGCCGCCTGTATAGCATTGATGCCCGGCTACGACCAAACGGACGCTCGGGCTTGCTGGTATCCAGCGTGAGTGCCTTCAGCCGCTACCAGCGTGACAAAGCCTGGGTTTGGGAACTGCAGGCGTTGACCCGCGCACGCCCCGTCGCCGGCAACGCGGCTGTCCGGCGGGGCTTCTGCACAGCACGTAAACTGGCTTTGACAGCATCTCGCGACGCCCGACAAATCACGCACGAAGTGCGCGCCATGCGCCAGCGCATAGCACAGCAGCAGAGCAACGGCGACCTGCTGAAGCACGGTCCCGGTGGTTTGTTGGATATTGAGTTTGTGGTTCAGCTCGGTTTGTTGCTCAATATCAAACGGTTTCCCCGGTCACTGGCCTCCACCCGACTCAATGAGCAACTGCGGTGCCTGCATGCGTGCGAATGGCTGGACCGTGAAGCATTCGGGACTCTGGACCGGGCCTACACACAACTTAACCAGGCGCGGCAGGAAAAGGCGCTTGCAGATGATGGTGTGGAAGTTAATAGCGCAGCCCTTCTGGGTGTTGCCAAAGCCTTGTGTGATGAAATATTGAGGTAGAATATGCCTACTATTTTCGTGGAGATGACAACGTGACTCATCCTACTGACGCTAAGAACGAAACCCTGGAGTATGCGAACACGCAAAAACAGGTTGAGGTAAGCCGTGCAGATTTGCCGCTTTCCTGCCCACAGCCAAAGCAAAAACTTTGGAACGCCCATCCTCGGGTCTACCTGCCTGTTGAGGACAACGGCGAAGTCAATTGTCCTTATTGCGGTACCCACTACATATTATTGACCTGACCCGGACCCCTAACCGGTATGCACGTTGTACAGGCCCTGGTGTCCCTGAATTTAGGCGGGTCGGAACTCGTTGCCGTTGAAATTACCGAGCACCTGCGCGCTGCCGGTCACCGCATCACCGTCATCGCAGCCAATGGCCCATTGGAGCCCCGGATCAGGGTTGCAGGTGCCGAGTTGCTTGACTGGCCTATCGGCCGCAAGCGTTTAGGCACGTTGGCTTATATCCGGCAACTGCGAAGCTGGCTGCTGCAGAATCAAACGGACATTGTCCATGTTCATTCCCGCCTGCCTGCCTGGATTTGCCACCTGGCAATTCGAAAGTTGCCGGCGAACAAACGGCCTGTTTTTATTACCTCCATGCACGGACAGTATTCTGTCAGTAGCTACAGCGCGATCATGGCCCGCGGCGACCAGGTCATTGCCGTGTCCAATCATATCCGTGACTACACACTGAAGTATTATCTACCACCAGACAGTCGCAAACTGCATACCGTCTATGGCGGCACCAGTCGTGATGATTTTCCGTTTGCTTACCGGCCTTCAGCGGCCTGGCTGCAGCAAACCCATGCCGAGTTTCCTGAGTTGGAGAACAAGCGGATTCTGTTATTACCGGGTCGCCTGTCACGCTACAAAGGCCATGCAACCTTCATTGAACTGCTGGCCAGGCTTCAATCGGAGTCCGATGATATTCACGGTGTTATCCTCGGTCGTGCCAGACCAGGCTCACGTTATATCAATGAGCTTGAAGGCCTCACGCAGCGTAGCGGTGTAAGCGGCAAACTAACCTTCTGTGGTGCACGAACCGATATGCGGGACTGGATGGCTGCTTCAAGCCTGGTGTTCAACCTGTGCAGCGACCCACCTGAAGCATTCGGTAGAACGGTGCCTGAAGCGTTGGCGCTGGGTGTTCCCGTCGTTGCCTGGAACCACGGTGGGGTTAGGGAAGTCCTCGCGGAAATGTTTCCGGCCGGTGCTGTCAAGCCAGACAGCCAGTCGGCCCTGTTGGAGAAGACCCGCGCCTTTCTGTTAAACCCACCCAGGGTTCAACAAAGCGAAGCCTTTTCTTTACGTACCTCCATGGAGCAGACCATGGCCATTTATCAATCCGCCCTGGATTCCGCCAACAGCGGAGAAAAGGAAGACTTATGAACTTATTTCTCAAGCGCATGCGAACTGACTGGCCGAGTTGGCTGGCCATATCTTTTTTTGCCCTGCTGCCTTTTGGCCGACTGGTGGAAATCCCGCTGTCTGTGTTCGCTCTGGCGCTGCCGTTTATTGCCCGCTCGGCTGAAAACCGCCAGCGAATACGGCGTGTTTCAATCTTCGTTATTCCGCTTTTCCTGGCCTTTTGGATACCCATGCTGATCTCCAGCTTTGATTCTTACCTGCCGCAAAAAAGCTGGATGAGCACGCTGGCCGCGCTGCGCTTCCTGGCTGCTGTATTAAGCATGGCGGTCTTGTTACGTGCTGAATCGGCGCGCTGGCGGGTCATACGCTGGACTGCTTTCCTGCTACTGTTCTGGGCTATCGATGGGTTTGTACAACTGCTCTTCGGCAACGACCTGTTTGGTATAGCCATGAACCCCGACCGACTCAACGCCTTGTTTATAAAGCAGTATCAGTTCTTTGGCCCGACCCTGGCAATTCTGTCGCCCATCCTGCTGGAGTATGCCCGCCGATACTGGCCGGCGTGGGCATGGGTGGCCGCTTTTACACTGACTTTGGGTGCCGTGTTAATCGCGGGCATGCGCGCCGGCTGGCTCATCATGGGCCTGGTGCTGGTGGTCTACATGTGGCTGATGTTGCGGCCTGAGAACCGCGACCTGAGGAAGATATCCCTGTCCATTCCAGCCTTTGTTGCCGTCGCCATTATTGGCAGCTATCTGGTTTCACCCCTTTTCCAGGCACGCGTAGAGCAGTCACTGGCCATCACCCAGGGCTCACACGCAGCCCTGGATGCGGCCAGCACGTATCGCATGCCGATATTTAAAACCAGCCTGGTCATGTACCGCGCACACCCGGTTAACGGTGTGGGCGTGAGGGCCTTTCCAAAAGCCTACATGGAATATGCGGCGCCGGATGATATTCATATCAAACGCTCCGGCGGCAAATCCGGTGCAACCCATGCCCACAACCTCGTATTAGAGGTCATGGCCGATACCGGCAGTATTGGCGTATTGGGAATGTTGGCCGGTTTGATACTGGCTATACGGTTTTGGCGCAGTCTGTCGCCAGCCCGACGGTATGAGGCATTTCCGTTTGCTTTGTCGCTGGTGCTGGTGCTGTTCCCGCTCAATTCATACTTTGCCCTGTACGGTACGTACCTTTCCTCCCTGATATGGGTGCTGTTTGGCCTGTGGGTTGCGTGTATAGATGACGCCCCGCTGGCAGCACCTGACCCGGTCTCAAGGGAATAACTCTATGCCAGCCATGTCGGTACAGGCAGGCCCTTCTCGCGCAGGAAAACAGGATTGAACAGCTTCGACTGGTAGCGCATCCCGAAGTCGCATAAAACCGTCACAATGGTATGACCCGGCCCCATCTGCGTAGCCAGCCTGATGGCACCGGCAACATTGATGGCGCTGGAACTGCCCAGGCACAGGCCTTCTTCGGACAACAGGTCGAACAAGACCGGTAAGGCTTCCTCATCCGGGATCCGGAAGGCGTCGTCCACGGGTGCACTCTCTATATTGGCCGTGATGCGACCCTGTCCGATACCTTCAGTGATAGAGTTGCCCTGCGCGCGCAACTCGCCATGCTTGTAATAATCGTACATGCAAGAACCCATCGGGTCAGTCAGGGCAATGACGATATTCGGGTTCTTTTCCTTCAGGTAGCGCCCGACCCCGGAAATGGTTCCCCCGGTACCGATCGCACAGCAAAAGGCTTCAACACCGCCATTGGTCTGTTGCCAGATTTCCGGTCCGGTCGAGCGGTAATGTCCTTCTCCGTTGGAAAGGTTTTCCCATTGGTCGGCATACAACACACCATGCTGCTCGCTGGCAGCTAACTCCTTTGCCAGGCGGGCAGCCACGTGCACATAGTGATCGGGGTTTTTAAACGGAACGGCAGGCACCGGGTGTAATTCAGCGCCGAACAGCCTCAGCGTATCCTGTTTTTCCTGCGACTGGGTTTCAGGTATGGTGATCACCGTCCGGTATCCCCTGGCGTTTCCCACCATCGCCAGGCCGATACCCGTATTGCCCGCGGTCCCCTCGACAATTACACCACCCGGCTCCAGTTCACCGTTCGCTTCCGCATCCAGAATAATATACTTGGCGGCCCGGTCCTTGATGGAACCACCCGGATTCATGAATTCCGCTTTGCCGAGGATGGTGCAACCGGTCAGTTCAGATGCTTTTCGCAGATGAACAAGGGGTGTGTTGCCGATGGCATCGATTAAACTATTGCAAGTTTCCAATCTTGTTAACTCCAGCCTGGTCCAGGCCCCATTGTAGCCGAGACTGCCGCATACGCCTGCCCGATCGCGTAAAATTGTGGCCTGTTTTGCTCGCCTGAATAATGCGCTGCCCGGGAGATCTATTCGTAAAAGGGCGGCTCACCTGCCGGACGCGTTTTGAAGCGTCTGTGAATCCACCAATACTGCTCCGGCACCTTGCGAACCTGTTCTTCCATGATGGCGTTAATTCGCGTCAGGTCTGCCAGGGCATCGTCTGAAGGAAAGTTATCCAGCGCAGGAAGCAGTGTCATCACATACATGTCGCTGCTTGGTTCATACCGGGGGAACATTGGCACCACAGCACAACCCGTGAGGGCGGGAAACCGCCGTGTAGCCAACAAGGTCGAGGTCTGTATTCCGAAAAACGGTGCGAATGCAGTTTGATCAGCACCAAAGTCCTGATCCGGTGCATACCAAACCACACCGCCCTTTTTCAATATCCGGATAGCTCGCCGGGGGTTATCTTTGGTAATCAGGTGTTCCGCCAACCGTAGCCGGCCCCTGTTTTGGTACCACTCTATCACCGGGTTTTTGAGCGGCCTGTAGATTCCGCTGGTGCGGGTTTTGCTACACAACATGCTCGCCCCAATCTCCAGACAGGTTGTATGGAACGTCAACACCAATACCCCGTCCCCAAGTTCTTCAGCATCCAGAAGGTTTTCCAGCCCCTCAACCCGGGTGCGGCTTAACAGTCGCTCCGTGGGCGCAGACCAGCACCAGGCTGTTTCAACCAGCATGCGTGCCAAAGACCGGAAGCCGCCCCTGAGAATATCTTCACGCTCGCTGGCATTCAGCTCAGGAAAGCATCTTTCAATGTTACGTTGTGCAATTTTTCGCCTGCTCACCATCAAATGCCGGGTCAACGGACCCAGGGGGCTGACCAGCAACAACCCCAACCGGGGCGGCAACCGCCCCAGCAACCACAGCAGGCCGACCGCCAGCCAGCTGAGCCAATGACGCGGTCCTATGGGTGGTTTTTGAATGACTGTTGGCACCATGGTGGTATTTTTCGCACAAAATGGTGCTTTATCCAAGCCTAAACTTTAAATCCCAAACATTAACTTCACGCTGAAGCGGACCGGAGACTTCTCTATAATCAGTTTTGACCATCCAGCCAGAGCATCTCAAGCCCCATGCGCATTCTTTATTCCCTGCTAATGGCACTCAGCATCCCTTTTATATTGCTGTACTTCGCCGTGCGAGGCCTGCAAGACCGGTCATACCTGGCACGCTGGAGTGAGCGCATGGGTTTTGTTCGGCCGGGCGGGAAGGCCGGCGGAATTTTACTGCATGCCGCTTCCGTGGGCGAATACAATACTGCCAGCCCTTTGATAAAAGCTTTGCTCAAAAAATACCCAGCGCTGCCGCTAGTCGTCACAACGCTCACCCCAACCGGCTCAGACCGGGTTAGGCGGGATCTCGGCGACAAGGTATTTCACGCTTATATACCACTGGATTTAACCACCGCCGTCAGCCGCTTTCTCGACCGGACCAGACCGCAGTTGATCATCGTGATGGAAACGGAAATCTGGCCGAACCTGTATCTCCAGGCACATCGCCGGAACATACCCCTGTTGATTGCGAATGCACGCTTGTCCGAGGCTTCAGTCAAACGCTATCGACTGTTTTCCGGGCTGGTCACAGACGCTTTACGGCCTGTCGCCTGGATTGGGGCACAAAGTACAGAAGACGCTGCGCGTATGGTTCAATGTGGCGCCCTCGCACAGCACACCACCGTGACGGGTAATCTGAAATTTGATCTGAGGGTTTCAGCCAGTTTGGCGGAGCAGGCTGAAGCTTTGCGCGCCCGCTGGAATCCGGCACGACCGGTATTGGTCGCAGGCAGCACACATGAGGCAGATGAGGCTGTCATCCTGTCTGCTTTCACCGGCTTGCTGAACAACATACCTGACGCACTTTTAATTCTGGTTCCACGCCACCCGGAACGCTTCACCCGCACTGCACAAGCAGCCAGAGCTGCAGGTCTGCGCGTGGAACTGTATAGCGAGGGCGAGGCCTGCACCGGAACCGCGCAGTGTTTCGTAATTGATGTAATGGGTAAATTAATGACCTATTACGCTTGCGCAGATGCGGCGTTCGTAGGCGGTAGCATGGGTGTTCAGGGCGGCCATAATGCGTTAGAGCCGGCCGCGCTTGGCAAGCCCGTGATAGTGGGTCCGAATACTGTCAATGCAAAGGAAGTCGTTGCGGCACTTATTGATTGCGGTGCGGCATTGCGCATCAATGACCAGCAAAGCCTGCAGGCGACCGCTGAAAAATTGCTCGGTGACGGCTTGTTACGAGACCGGATGGGGCAGGCTGGATTGGCGCTGATCAAGAAAAACAGGGGGGCGCTGGATCTGACGCTGGATGTGCTCGACCGGCAACTAAATCACCCCACCACGGCCCCTGCGCTTCGTTCCGACAAGTAATCCGTTTCTGTTGCCTGCCTACTTCAGAATACTGTTGACCTTGCGCAGATCATCTTCCGCCAGCACACCTGCCGCAGCCTTGAGGCGCAAATGATCCACAATGTAGGTATGGCGGGCCAGGGAATTATCCCGTTGCGCCTGGAAATAACGCTGCTGGGCGATCAGTACATCCACGATTGTGCGGGTGCCGACCTCAAAACCAGCCTGGGTCGCCTCAAGAGCACTTTCTGCTGAAATCTTGGCCTGCCCAAACGCACCCACCTGTTCAATTCCGGCAATCACTGCACGATAGGCGTTGTTGGTTTGCCTGACCACCGCTCTTCGCTGCTGGTCCAGGTCCTCATTTACCGCATTCAGGGTGTAACGGGCCTGTCGTGTTCTGGACGAAATCACACCGCCCTGGTAAAGCGGTACGCTCAGCCGCAGGCCAATGCGCTTATCATTGTTTACCAGGTTGGTGGTGGTCAGGATTTGTCCGAAAAAATCCCGTATCGCCCGTTCGTTATCGGTAAACTGGCTGATGCTTGCAACCAGGTCCAGGGTCGGGAAATGACCGGCCCGCTGTAATCGAACGGTGGCATCTGCAATATCGATGCCAGCGCGCGCCGCCACCACGGAGGGGTTGTACCGCATGGCAATATCTACCCACTCAGCCGGGTTGTCAGGTGCCGGCTTAATCAGTGGCAATACCTCCTGCAACGGGTCAATGTCGTCAAAATACTGCCCAGTCAGTTCGTATATAACCTCTTTCGCATCGGCCAAATTATTCCTGGACACGATCGCGCGCGCGCGCGCATTGTCATAGCTGGCGCGGGCCTCGTGGACATCAGTCACTGCGGTCAGGCCAACCTCAAATCTTTGCTCTGCCTGTTCGAATTGCCGTTGCAGTGCTTTTTCCTCTGCTTCCGCGAAGATCACGCCTTCCTGCGCCGTCAACACACCGAAATAACCACCGGCGACACGAATCAGAAAATCCTGGTAAACCAGGTTATACGTCGCCTCTGCCTGGCTGACCTGGCCGCGGGCAACATCCAGTTGCTCATAATTGCGTTGCGCATATAAAGACTGTGTCAGATCCAGCCGATAGGATTCAGTATTAATATTGTTTTGCGTACCGAAAGGGGGTGAAAATTCTGTGGCAGCCACGGTTGTTTCGTTATCGCCCTTGTCTATGGTGGCCGCACCGGTCAGTGTCGGCAGCATATTCGCCCAGGCTTGGCGTTTGTTTTCACCGGTGGCTTCTCTGCGATATTCTGCTGCCTGCAGTTGCGGATCGTTCTTGACCGCCAGATCATGTACGCCGATAAGATCAATGGCAAACGTCGACGAAGAAATAAACGGGGAAACAAACAATGCTGCAGTCATCAACAGCTTGTGATTTTTAGCATTGAATAGCATGGCTAACTCCTAAATTTCTCTAAAATTCAAATTGCGGTGCTTTGTCAGCGTTAATCAATCTTGTCAGGGATGTTTCAAACAGGCTTTCTTCGCGCCACTCTGTCGCATTCAACCGGGTCAATAACTTTGCTTCCATTGCCGGTGACTCACCACAAATGATAAACAGACGACCACGCGGGTTGACCCAACCAAGAAAATGCTCCGGCACTGCCAGCACAGAACCCGTGACAACAACCACATCATGTGCCTGCTCAGGCTGCCAGCCACTCATGACATCACCGGTTGCGCATTCAACATTGCTGATATTTTTTTCTGCTAATTTTGCTGCTGCTTCACTGGTGAACTGCTCAAAAATATCAACACTGACAACCCCTTTGGCCATCTGTGCCAAGCATGCGGTAATAAACCCGCTACCCGTGCCGATCTCGAGCACCGTCTCATCCTCCTGCAGTTCCAGGGCCTGTAAAAGGCGACCCTCGACCACCGGCTTCATCATGTTCTGATCATGATCCAGGGGAATGGCCAGGTCAGCAAACGCCATTTTTCTGTATCGGACGGGCACAAAATCTTCACGGTGGCTTGTTTCCAGGAGCCCCAATACACGCTCATCAAGAACTTCCCAGGGCCTTACCTGTTGTTCAACCATGTTGAACCTGGCTTGCTCAAAATTCATATTCATTCGTTGTCACTCCCTGGCCGGTATTTTCAGTACACCTGTAAATCAATCAAACAAGGTTAAGGCCTGCCCCCCAGTGAGGCAAGGCACAGACTGACCCTTTTGGGGTCTATGCTTTAAGTGCCATAAGTCACAAGCCAAAAGAAACACAGCCCGGTTCAAAATATATATTTAAAAACCCCCTTGCCGCTGACTGTTTTTACGGTACATAAATAATATTGACGCTGACCATGCAATTTGGGTTACCTTGTGTTTAGGCGGTATTATCTCAAATTGGGGCACAGGTAGCTCGAATAAAGGCCACACAACTTGCATTTACATGAAATAGAACCCAAAGGAATCCGGTCATGACAAGTGACACGGATCGAACAAGGCGCTTTAACGAACTGGCAGATGCCTATTCGACAGACCTGTACCGCTATGCCATGTGGATTTGCGGTAACGACGCCCTTGCCAAGGACCTCGTGCAGGAGACTTTCCTGAGAGCGTGGCGGGCACTGGACAATCTGAAAGATGTTGGGGCAGCGAAAAGCTGGTTGATTACAATTTTGCGGCGGGAGTATGCCCGCACCTTTGAACGCAAAGTGCCCAAGTTCACCGATGTGGATACGGTTGTTGTACCGGATGATGTTGAACTTGAACCCGACGAACAGGCCGAACGTGACTTGTTGCGAAGGGGCATTATGAAACTGGAACCAAAGTACCGGGACCCTTTGTTGTTACAGGTGGTATTCGGACACAGCTGCGCAGAAATATCCGAGCAGCTCGGAACCAGCAAAAGCGCCGTGATGACGCAGTTGTTCAGGGCGCGGGAAAAGTTGAAAGTACAGATGCAAAAAGATGGAGTAACGGGTAATGTCCATGAACTTTTCTGAGTTCAAGCGGCTGATAGGCGCGGATCCCTGGAACCGGGATCCCGAAACTTTGCGCGCCCGTCATTCAGCGCCGGAATTCGAACAGGCAGCACACGATGCCGAAACGTTTGAGCATAAGCTTCAATCCGCACTGCTTGTGCAGCCACCTGCTGAACTGCTTGCCGATATTAAAAAAATCAGCCAGCAACATAAACAGCCGCGCAACTGGATGCCACTGGCGCTGGCAGCGAGCCTGTTGATCGCTTTCGGTGCGGTTGGCATGGTCTGGAAGCAGTCACACCAGTGGAACAGTGTTGAGGCTTATCTTGCAGACCACTATGCACATGACGGGGCTGTGTTACTTGGCCGCGCTGCGAGTCCAGTGCCAGAGAAGGACATTAACAGAATCATGGCCAGCCTGAATGCTTCCGCAGGTCGGCAACTGACCGGCCGGATCAAGTTTATTAAATTCTGCCCAACCCCCCAGGGCCGTGGCGTGCATATGGTGGTCAGCACGGACGAGGGCCCCATGACCATCGTTTTCATGCCTGAAACACAGGTGACTGATGGTGAAATGGTCGAGTTTGACCAGATGCATGCATACCTGGTGAACCTCAAGCATGGGTCCGCCGCGATCATCGGTGAGCGTTCCCAGCCCGTCAAAAGCCTTGAGGCCATGGTCAGAAGCTCGCTTAAGACCGGCATGGTTGGTGCCTGAATCCAGCACGGCTTAACCGGCCGCCCGGTGGCTTGAATCCAGCCCTGTCAGGGTTATAATCAGCTTGTTCCTGTCGGTCGGTAAATTTGACTGAAAAATGCTGTTTTTTACACTTCCGGCACATGTTTCTGGCTTGAAATCTGTTATCTTCACTGCATGAAACGTAAACTATTGATAGCGGTTCCGACGGCAATTGTCATTTTGTTAGGTGTCTTGATGTTCTGGTACAACGCCGAACCGGCGTTGTTCGACCCGGCTGAGCGAACACGCCTGCATGTGCAGGCTCACGGCCATACGCTGGTGACCGGTACGACCACCACCTCTGCCCTGATTGAAGTGGTCAACGAAATGCTGAATAAGCGTGGTGGTTATTTCTCCAATGACATCATGCCCCCGTGGGTTTTTCTCGACAACGTTCCCAACTGGGAGTTCGGGGTGCTTACCCAGGTGCGCGACCTGGCCCGCACCATGCGTAACGACTTCAGCCGCTCACAGACCCAGTCAACTGAAGACCCTGATCTGTCGCTGGCAGATCCCCTGTTCAACTACGCCAATGATCGCTGGTGGCTGCCCGCCACCGAGGGGAAATACCAAGAGGGCATGGAATATCTGGAATCCTACCTGACCCGGCTGTCGGACCCGAGCCAGCCTGACGCTCAGTTTTATGCGCGCGCGGACAACCTCCGTACATGGCTTGGGCTGGTGGAAAAACGCCTGGGGTCGTTATCCCAGCGTTTATCGGCCAGTGTGGGCCAGCACCGTTTGAACACGGACCTGTCCGGTGATACCGCGGCCACGCAATCCACGGCCACTGCGGGTGAGATGGAGGTGAAAACACCGTGGCTGAAAATAGATGACGTCTTTTATGAATCCCGCGGCAGCACCTGGGCGCTCATTCATTTTCTGAAAGCGATGGAGGTGGATTTCAATGATGTGCTGCGCAAGAAAAATGCACTCGTCAGCTTTCGTCAGATTATTCGTGAGCTTGAATCCACTCAGGAACCCCTGCAGTCGCCGATAGTCCTGAACGGTGATAAATATGGTGTATTTGCAAACCATTCCCTGGTGATGGCCAACTACATTTCACGCGCCAATGCTGCCATCATCGATTTGCGGTTCCTGTTGCAACAAGGCTGAACACCCGTGTCAGCGTGTTGGCAGCAAATACTAAAACAGGGTTGCTAAGCCGCAATGACAGCGGAGGTTGTATCTCGGCCACTTGCTTATATTGAGCGGCTTGCGCGGCGCAGCATCAATAACATCAGCCTGGTGGTTATCCACTGCACCGAGCTTCCCGACCTGGAAACTGCCCGGGTCTATGGTGAAAAAGAGGTCTACGCCGATAGCCGCACCGGCAACAGCGGGCACTTCTATATTGATCGTGACGGCAGTATTGAGGAATGGGTTCCGGTCTCTCGCGTGGCACATCATGTTAGAGGCCGTAATCCAGAAAGTATTGGTCTAGAGCTGGTCAACACCGGTCGTTATCCAGACTGGCTCCATTCCGGGGGGCAGCGAATGACGGACCCATATCCACAGATACAGATACAGGCCCTGATGGCTTTATTGCACGATCTTACAGTAAAATTACCGGGGCTGGAGCAGATCGCCGGGCACGAAGACCTGGATGCTGCGTTGATACCGGCTGATGATAATCCAGACATCATGATCAGGCGCAAGCTCGATCCCGGACCCCGCTTTCCATGGCAGACTGTACTTTCCGGGGTTCCACTTGACCGCATTACTGACGGGGTTGCTAACACTTGAAAATTAAAAAAATATGTGTGTACTGTGGTTCAAGCCGTGGCAAAAACCCGGCTTTCGCTCAAGCTGCTGCAAGTCTTGCACAGGAAATGTGTGCTCGTAATATCGGTCTGGTTTATGGCGGGGCTGCAGTCGGCGTCATGGGCGCAGTTGCAGATGCCATCATCGAGGCTGGCGGTGAAGCGATCGGTGTCATACCCAAAAGCCTGGCGGTGAAGGAAGTTGCCCACGAGCAGCTTTCAGAGCTGCACGTGGTGGCCTCCATGCACGAACGCAAAGCCATGATGGCAGAGCTGGCCGACGGCTTTATCGCCCTGCCGGGCGGCTGGGGCACGCTGGAAGAGATTTTCGAGATGCTGACGTGGGCACAGCTTGGCTTCCACAACAAACCCTGTGGCCTGCTCAACACAGAAGGTTACTACGACCGGCTGATCGGGTTTCTTGAACACTCTTTTGCGCAGCAGTTTGTCAACGAACTGTTTCGGCCCATTTTAATGACCTCCATTGAGTCAACAACATTGCTGGATCAGTTTGCTGCGTACCGGGCACCAAAAGTCCGCAAGTGGGTGGGCGAAGACGAGCTATAAGTGCCGCGACCGGTTTTCCGATCCCGACGAATGATGAAACAAGTGGATTCAACGATGACCTTACCACCCAAATCACAACCCCGTGTATTGCTCAGCTATGCATTCCGGCCGTTTTTCCTGATGAATGGCATCTTCGCGATTGTGGTCATATTGGTGTGGATACTGGCCCTGCGCGGAACGGGTCTGCCCGGAATAACCCCGTTGTGGCACAGCCATGAAATGCTGGTCGGCTTTGCCATGGCTGCCATCGCCGGCTTCAGCCTGACCGCGGTCGCCAACTGGACCGGCCGGCCCGCGGTTCGCGGAGCACCGCTGGCCTGGCTGGTGTTTTTCTGGCTGGCCGGTCGTTTGGCCATGCTGCTGATCGGGTGGCTCCCGGCAGGTCTGGTCGCCTTGCTTGACATGTTATTTCCACTTTTTCTCAGCGTGCTGCTCGGCCGTGAAATTTTTGGCGGCAACAGCAAACGAAATTATATCCTTGTTGTAATTGTGGTTTTTCTGGCTTTTCTTAATGGGGTTTACCACCTCGGTATCAATCAGCTATGGGTGGGTGGCGACAGACTTGCCATATACCTGTTAATTCATACGATATTGTTGTTGGTGACTATTATTGCCGGACGAATCGTGCCGGCTTTCACCGGCAACTGGCTGCGTATGCGGGGACAGGACAGGTTGCCCGTGAACAATGCGGGCGTTGATCAAGCCGCGCTGTGGCTGACCGTTCTGGTGGGCCTGTCCGCAAGTTTCGCACCAACCCATGTAATCACCGGCGTTTTAGCCTTTCTTGCCGCCGCTATACATGGCTTCAGGTTAAGCCGATGGCGCGGATTTGCCACCCTCTCGAACCCCCTGTTGTTTGTCCTGCACACCGCTTATGCCTGGGTGCCGATCGGTTATGCCCTGTTGGGTTTCGCCACGTTCGGCTGGCTGTTTACGCCTACTGCCGCCCTGCATGCGCTGACCATGGGCGCCATCGGCAGCATTGTGCTTGCCGTCACAACCCGGGTTGCACTGGGGCACACCGGTCGGCCGTTGCAGGCCGCGAGGGCAACTGTTTTTGCCTATTGGCTATTGTTGATTGCCGTGTTGATCCGGGTCTTGGGGCCGCTGACAGGCACAAACTACCTGGTGATGATTGATTTGTCAGCGGCGGGATGGATGCTGGCCTTTACACTATTTGTATGGGTTTACTGGCCAATACTGACGCGCCCGTCACGCTAG
>VAPH01008596.1_pt1 | contig 16599 bp, 16 predicted proteins | sample 3393861 | NCBI WGS metagenome assembly VAPH01 (sample SAMN08290439, study PRJNA428436) | hydrothermal vent metagenome | isolation source: Deep-sea hydrothermal vent chimney | place: Atlantic Ocean: South-mid Altantic Ridge | reverse complement strand
ACAACCAAGAGGTAACACTGGTACGGAAAATTGAACGTAATGAGGTAGTTGCACCGGCGATTACCATCCCCAATGGGATTAGTCTTTCCCAACTCCCTAAACTCAGCAGAAGCGTACATTTGAAGGGAATTAAACGCATTAAAATGACGGGTGGGAATATCACAGTGACGCAAGGAGAGACCATAAAGCTATCGATCCCTGACCCTGCAGGTGATGCCTATTTTTGTGATGATTGCAAGAGAAACGACTCATAGATGTACATAATTATTGTAGAGACTGTGAGGAGAATTAATTTAACTACAGAGTGTGGGAGCGAACAAACAGGTCGTAATATGGAAGTTTAAGCCATTATTAAGTTAAAATAATGGCTATGAAAAATAAACAAAATTCGATTAATCAGGCAAAAGATACTGGATTGGCACTAATTCTTATCTTATTGCTTGTTGCTCACTTCAAGCAGCAGACATTTCTGATTCTGCCTGCTATTTTTGCTCTGGTTCTGACAATGACGTGGCCGATGCTCTTTGGACCTCTGGCACGTGTATGGTTTGGTTTTTCTCATCTTCTTGGATCTGTCGTTTCAAAGATTATTCTTACCATTATCTTCTTTCTGGTTGTAACACCTGTTGCCTTAATCCTACGAATGCGCGGCATGGACTCAATGCGAATAAAAGCGTGGAAAAAAAATAAACACTCCGCTTTTATAGATCGAAATCATACCTTTTCAGCAAAGGATCTGGAAAAAACATATTGAGGGAGGGGCCTTATTATGAATATTTTCAAAGAGTTGTGGGGGTTCATGAAGGAAAGGAAGAAATTCTGGCTTTTACCAATTATTATTACACTTCTTCTGTTTGGAGCATTGATTGTGCTTACCAGTGGTTCTGCAATCGCACCGTTTATTTATACACTTTTTTAAAACAAACATGGCAAATGCAATACTCGGAATATCGGCATATTATCACGACAGTGCGGCGGCATTACTGGTGGACGGCAGAATTGTGGCTGCTGCTCAGGAAGAACGATTCAGCAGAAAAAAACATGATCCCTCATTTCCTGCCAGAGCAGTCGGCTATGTACTATCTGAGTCGGGCCTGAACGTATCCGACCTGACGGCAATAGCATTTTACGACAAGCCGTACCTTAAATTTGAAAGACTTCTTGAAACCTATCACGCATTTGCTCCAAGAGGGTTGAAGAGTTTTTTATCCGCAATACCTGTTTGGATTAAGGAAAAACTCTTTATGCGCAGGATGCTGTGGGAAGAGTTTGAGAAGCTCGAAGATGGAGGTTTTTTAAAGAAAAAGCCGTCTCTTCTGTTTCCGGAACATCACCTTTCACATGCTGCCAGCGCTTTCTACCCTTCCCCTTTTGATGAGGCAGCCATATTAACCATAGATGGAGTCGGTGAGTGGGCAACAACAACAATTGCTCATGGTAAGGGCAGCGATATTACCATCTTACGGGAACTGCCTTTTCCACATTCAATCGGACTGCTATATTCCGCCTTTACATACTATTGCGGGTTCAAGGTTAACAGCGGAGAGTATAAACTTATGGGACTGGCTCCCTATGGAAACCCGAAAAGCGAAGAGGTTGAAAAATATAAAAAGCTGATATTGGACGAATTGGTGGATTTGAGGCAGGACGGCTCTCTTTTGCTTAATATGAGTTATTTTGATTACGCAACCGGTCTGAAGATGTGCAATAATGAGAAATGGAAAAACTTGTTCGGCGTGCCTAAGCGGGAAGCTGAAAGCGATCTGACGCAGTCCTACATGAACCTGGCTCTTGCAATACAGCAGGTTACTGAGGATATGGTAATGAATCTTGCTGAGACGGCTAAAAAACTTTCAGGTTGCCGTAACCTGGTTATGGCAGGAGGCGTTGCACTTAACTGCGTGGCAAACGGTAAATTGCTGCATGCCGGAATTTTTGATGATTTATGGATTCAACCTGCTGCAGGAGACGCTGGAGGAGCCCTTGGTGCCGCATATGCGGTATTACATCTATGGCAGGGTAAGCAGCCGGAAAAAGATAAAAACGGTATGGATGAGATGCAAGGTTCTTACCTTGGGCCGGAATTCAGCGAGCCGGATATAAAACGGTTGTGCAGAAAGTTTCAGGCGTCTTGTGTGAAGATAGATGATTTCGACCTGCTTTGCAAGCAGGTTGCCAGGCTGCTTGCAGAAGAACAGGTAATTGGATGGTTTCAGGGACGTATGGAGTGGGGACCACGCACATTGGGTAACCGGAGTATTCTTGGTGATCCACGACACCCTGAAATGCAGAAGAAACTTAATCTTAAGATAAAATATAGAGAAGGGTTCAGGCCGTTTGCTCCGTCTGTTCTTGCAGAAGATGCAAAAGATTACTTTCAACTGGATGATGCCTCTTCTCCATATATGTTATTAGTGGCTCCAGTAAAACAAGAGAGAAGGAAAGCACTGCCTGACAATTACAATGATATGGAGCTTTACGAGCGACTTTATCAACTTCGATCAGATATTCCAGCAATCACGCATATTGACTACTCGGCAAGAGTTCAGACTGTTCATAAGAAGACTAATGAGCGATACTGGAGCTTAATCAAAGCATTTAAAGAGCACACCGGGTACGCTGTTGTTGTCAATACAAGTTTCAACGTACGGGGCGAGCCGATAGTCTGCACGCCTGAAGATGCATATCAGTGTTTTATGCGTACAGAGATGGATTACCTGGTCATTGGGGATTTTTTATTTAAAAAAACCGAGCAGCCTAAGTGGCAGGATAAGGTTGATTGGCAAAAAGAGTATGAATTGGATTAAACCAGCTCGCCTGGGTCATCTCAAAAAGAGTCGAGCAGAAATCAGAAGCGACAAACAGCATCATAATGAAGGCGATGCCTGCGCCTTAGAGAAAGAAAAAATTCGAAGGCCGCATCTGTATAAAGTCTTGCTCCATAACGATGATTACACCACAATGGAGTTTGTACTTATGGTACTGCGGAAACTCTTTTACAAAAGTGAGGCCGAAGCCTTGCATACAATGCTGACAGTTCATCACAAAGGAGTTGGTGTGGCGGGTGTTTACACCCGTGAAACTTCGGAAACCAAAGTCAACCAAGTCAATGAGTTTGCAAGAGCGCATCAACACCCGTTAAAATGCAGTATGGAGCCTGAATAATGAGCATGATTAGCCCTGAAATAGAGATAGTTTTAAGTGTTGCACAGGCAGAGGCGCGTTCCAAACGGCACGAATTTCTTACAACCGAGCATCTGCTGTTTGCCCTTCTTCTGGATGAAGCAACCGCAAACATTGTAAGACATGCCGGAGGCGAGCCAGAGGAACTTAAAGTTGTAATTGAAGATTTTCTGAAAAACGGCCTTATTAGTCTTCCAGAGGGACCAGATGTAACGCCGGAGCCTACCATGGCTTTTCGGCGTGTTCTTCAGCGTGCAGCGGTTCATACCCAGGGTGCCGGCAAAAACCGGATAACCGGCGGAGACATGTTAGTCGCCCTTTATGGCGAGCCTGATTCCCACGCGGTTTACTTTCTCGAACAGGCTGATGTGACTCGTTTTGACATAGTCAACTACGTTGCACATGGAATCTCTGCTATGGATGATTTTGATGAAGAAGCCGAACATTATTTAGATGACGATGATGATCTCGTTCGTTTCGGTAGTGAAGAGCCTCCTCCCTCCAAAAAACCTCTTGAGGCATACACCGTTAATCTCGTAGAAAAGGCTGCCGCCGGGCGAATAGATCCCATGATCGGACGTAAATCCGAGTTAAAAAGCACCATACAAACACTTTGCCGCCGCACGAAAAATAATCCCCTGTATGTAGGGGATCCAGGCGTAGGTAAAACAGCCCTGGCCGAGGGCCTGGCGCTTAGAATACACGAAAATAATGTTCCTGATTTGCTTAAAGGCGTTGAGTTGTACCTGCTGGATATGGGAGCGCTTCTTGCCGGAACCAGGTATCGCGGAGATTTCGAACAGCGTCTTAAGGGAGTGCTGAAAGCGCTTAAAAAATCTGAAAATGCAATCTTGTTCATAGACGAAATACATACAATTGTGGGCGCAGGAGCCACAAGCAGCGGTTCCATGGATGCTTCAAATATTCTGAAGCCGGAACTCGCCTCTGGAGAAATCAGATTTATCGGTTCTACAACCTATCAGGAGTACCGCAACTATTTCGAAAAAGACAGAGCGCTTGCACGCCGTTTTCACAAGATCGAGATAGCGGAGCCTACTACGCAGGAAGCGGTTGCAATACTCAGAGGTCTTAAGCCCCATTATGAAAAACACCACGGAGTTCGTTACACTCCGATTGCTATCCGAACGGCTGTTGATCTTTCGGCCAAGTACATTAACGATCGCAGATTGCCGGATAAGGCTATCGATGTTATAGACGAGGCAGGAGCCGCAATGAGGTTGATGCCGCCGGCCAGACAAAAAGCAGCGATCGGAGTAAAAGAGATAGAACAGGTAGTGGCTCAGACCGCTCGCATACCTTCAAGAAGCGTTTCGGTCACAGATAAGACAAACCTCAGAAATCTGGAACGAGATCTAAAACTTTCTGTTTTTGGCCAGGATAAGGCCATCGAAGCCCTTGTAGCATCCATTAAGCTTTCACGAGCCGGCCTTTCACATCCAGACAAACCCGTCGGCTCTTTTCTGCTTACCGGGCCTACAGGTGTGGGCAAGACGGAAGTAGCAAAGCAGCTTGCCGGAATTATGGGTGTGCGTTTTCTGAGGTTCGATATGAGTGAATACATGGAGCGGCATGCTGTTTCTCGCCTTATCGGGGCTCCACCAGGATACGTGGGCTTTGACCAAGGTGGTCTTTTAACTGAAGCCATAACACAGAACCCGTATGCGGTACTTCTGTTGGATGAAGTTGAGAAGGCCCATCAGGACATGTTCAGTATTCTACTTCAGGTGATGGACTACGCAACACTGACAGACAACAACGGTAGAAAGGCGGATTTCCGTAACGTAATTCTGATTATGACCAGCAATGTGGGAGCTCAGGAACTCGCAAAAGGAAACATAGGTTTTGCAGGAGACATCACAAACGAAAAATCTCAAGACGGCAGCAAATCCACTTTAGTAAGCAAAGAGGTCAAAAGTACATTCAGCCCCGAGTTTAGAAACAGACTGGATGCCATTATTGCATTCAACCAGCTGGACACAGCCACAATGGAGCAGGTGGTGGACAAATTTATATCAGAACTTGAGGTACAGCTTTCAGAAAAGAAAGTTACGCTTATGCTCTCCGGGAAAGCCCGATCGTGGCTTGCCGAAAAGGGGCATGATCCTGCCTATGGTGCCCGCCCGCTGTGGCGTCTTATCCAGAAAGAGATTAGACAGCCGCTTGCGGATGAACTTCTGTTTGGAAGGCTGGAAAAAGGCGGCATAGTACATATCAGGCTGGAAGACGAAAAGATTATTTTTGTCTACGACTGATTTTACCTTTCAGTTTCGGATCACTAAATCAAAAAACATGCATACTAAAACAGCTCGATGGAGCGTATATACCGGTTCTGTCCATGGTCTGATAGCCTGGATAATTTATGCGGTGGTTGAATATTTTTTTACATCCATAGTGCCATGGAATATAAAGCCATCCCATTCCTTTACCCCTGTTCACCAGGGTTTCACAATTCTGCTATTTTTTATTTATCCGCTTATTGGTTTGATGTTGGGAGGTTTGTCCGGACTTATTGTCCATGCGGTTACTTCTAAAAAACGTTCGCTAAATAAGGAACAAACATCTATACTTTTTCGATTGGCGGCAGTCGCTACCGTTATCCTTGTTTTTGATTTTAATCTTGGATATGTATCGCTGTTTAATGATTATCCAAGCATTAACCTGTTGCCTGCTTTTGGTATCTCTATTCTGCTTTTGTCAGTAGTGGTGTTTAGCTCCAAGTCTTTTTTATTGTATCAAAGATTGAGTTTTATCATAAATCCCTGGACCGTTACCATTGTATTGTTTGGCATCCTGCCTTGGGTTCCCTACGAACCTTTCAGCCATCAGACAATGATGGTTAAAGCTGTAGCTTCTCTTTTTTATCCTGTCACTGTATTTTTGGTTTCATTTTTTATTTATAAGATTGCCGGGAGACGCTGGATCGATAAATCAACAGAAATACAGTTGCGCTCTCCAGGTAGAACACTCGCCTTTCTAGTTCCTGTTTTTATGCTTATTTTCGGTATCGGATTATTTCAAAAACAGGCACCACTTACTACAAGTCGAAACTCAGTATTGTCATTCAAGGATTCAAGTTCAAGTCAGCCAAACATTATACTGATTACCATGGATACTGTCAGAGCGGATCATCTTTCATTGTACGGATACGAAAGAGACACCACCCCAAACCTGAAAAAATTATCGCAAGAGGCTACTCTTTACAAAAAATCAATCTCTGCCTCAGACATGACTCTAGCCTCCCATGCATCCATCCTTACAGGACTTTATGCAAGAAGTCACGGCGCGCATCATACGTTTGAAACACTTACTCCTTCGGATGATGAGTTAGGAGGTACTGAGCTATGGCCTTATAGCATGCCTCTTGCAGATAAATTTGATACACTTGCTGAATCGCTTTCAGCTAAAGGGTATTCAACAATGGCAGTTGTTGCAAATTATGGATATCTTTCAGATAGTTATGGAGCGAGCCAGGGATTTCAGTATTATGACTACCGGTCGCTGGTTCCATTTCTGGGACATTTTCTTGGAAAAACGCGCCCATTTTACCTCAGGCAGAGCATCCACACTTTTTTCTCCAATTTCACATCACCATCCGATTACTACATGGTATATCGGAGAGCGGAAGATATAAATCGGGAGGTTTTTACTCTACTGAATAAGGTAGATAAAAACAAAGAACGATTCTTTATGTTCATAAATTATATGGATGCTCATGGACCATATATGCCGCCAACACCATATGATAAACTTTTTCCTGGTAAGGATGAAACGTTCAGTCCATCTAAATTTAACACTTTGGAAGAACAGGTAATGAGTTTAAAGAGAAAGATTACAGATAAAGAGCGACAGCATCTAGAATCCCAGTACGATGGCGGAATCGCTTATATGGATTTTCATATAGGCGCATTGATTACCAGGCTGAAAGAAGCCGGTCTTTATGAGAATACTCTTTTTATAGTCACTTCTGACCATGGCGAGGCTTTTGGAGAAAAAGACCTTATGCAGCACGGAAACTCGGTTTATCAGAACCAGGTTTACGTTCCTCTTGTTATCAAATATCCAGGCAGCTCAAAGCAGGAAGTAATTGATACCTTTGTCAGCGCTGTTGACATTATGCCGACTGTTTTGGATACCTTAGGATATGAAATACCTGAAAATATACAAGGTACCAGCCTGTTAAAACCTGAGCATTGGGACGACAGAATTGTGATAAGCGAGTCATTTTCGACCCGTAAAAATATTAGCTGGAGTAGGCGGTTTTACCGTATTGAACGAGCTGTATTTTCAGATGACATGAAACTTATAAGTTCTACTTCCGGAAAACATGAACTTTACAATATATCGACAGACCCTGAAGAAAATAAAAATCTTTACAGTAAAGATGCTGCGGTGGGTGTAGGTCTAAAAGGACGTCTGGATCAATGGCTTGCGACTGTAAAGGATGAGTCGCCCTCTGAAACGGGAGTTGGTTCCCACAATCAATTAGATAAAGACGCTCTTGATAGACTTAAAGCATTGGGATATATTCAGTAAACCTCAGTTTAAATATAGAAAAGTCCTGAAATTACATTGGGTGCTGATTTATCATAAAGTTAGCCTATGCTTGTTGCCTTTGCAATTGGGCACATGTTATGCCAGGAATCGTTTCACACGCCAGAACATATAGCGTTGAATGGGATTCTTGTTGCCCCCAGGACGCCATGTTTTAAGCATTTTATTTCGATAAGCATCAAAATGTAAGCCGTGTGGAGCGTGTATTACATCACCTCTTTTTAGTAGTAGCTTTAATACGTTTGTGCATAATGTGCCTGCAGCCAGAGAAATTCCCATGCACGTTGATGGCACTTTTCTTTTTATAAAATTAATTGAAGAACGATCTACAAGGTAATTAAATTGTTGCGCCGAAGGGGCAACACCGATTATAAATCTGATAATATTATCAATGAAAATCTGTTCTTTCTCTTCTTTGCTACAATCCGGTTTGGGATCTTTAATTGCAAAGTACTGTTCAAAGGACATTTGATTTGGTAGAAATGCCAAAAACGCTGTGCCCATTCCCATTGGAGCTGCGGTAGTAGTTGGAATGCCCTTTTCATAACACCTCTGAAACACTTTACGGCGAATCTCCAAAGAAAAAATGTCGAGACTGTCTACATAAATATCAACACTATCGAGAAAATTATCCAGGTTATCCTCATTAATTCCTTTATCGAAATTATTGATTTTTGCCTCAGGATTAATACCACGCAGAATGCTCTCCATGACTTCAGCTTTAGGTTTGCCCAATGTTGTCATACTGGCACCGGCCTGACGATTGAAATTGCCTACATCATAAGCATCAAGGTCAGAAATATTGAAACTTCCAATTCCTAACCTCGCCAGTAATACTGTGTGATCACCACCGACTCCACCAAGGCCGCCAATTGCTACTTTTGCATTCCGTAACTGCTGTTGTTCTGCCTTGGTTACCCAACCAATGTTTCGTGAAAAAGCTTTTTCATAGGTAAACATTTGCACGGGCTCCTTTAGAGAAGTTAGTATTAAAAAAATATTTTAAGTTGAGTTTCTGGGTTAATACCTCTCAGAGTAACAGTTGTGTTATGGATAAAAACCTGACTCCTAAAAGTTCTATTGCACCTCCTTAAATATATTATACTCTCTATTTTGATAGCCGCAGGTCTCGGCAGTACTTGTTCCTGCTGACTTTCTTAATAAGCGGTATGCTGTTCTGTTTGTTTTTTGAGATAATATAATATTAATCATGATTATTCAATTGTTTTTATAGGTTGTTTTTTCAGATAACTTATTCATAATGAGTATAATAAAAAAAGAACGAAAGGAGACATAACGTTATGACAGACAGTATCAGTATTTCACCTGAGCAATTCAGGCAAGATTTGAACACTGGCAAGGTCGGCTTTATGTTTGATCTGCGCAACAAGGATGAATTCAAATCCTGGAAAATAGAAGGGCCTAAAACCGTTGAAACTCTCAATATTCCGCAGCCGGATTTCATCGGTGAAGAGGAGTCCTACATGGATATGTTTCCAAAGGATAAACGAATTATCACAATATGCGCACACGGCGATTCTTCGCGCTATACTGCAAAGTTGCTTCAGGAGCGAGGTTATAATGCACAGAGTCTGGAAGGCGGAATGGATGCCTGGAGTGGGTATTATCAAATCACCAAGATATCGGAAGATCCCGTCATATACCAGGTCAACCGGGTAGCGCGAGGGTGCTTGGGTTACATAATTACCACAGACGGTGAAGCTCTGGTAATTGACGCAGCGCGTCACCTTGAACCTATAACCTCTTTGCTGAAGAAGAACGGGTTGATACTTAAACATGTTTTTGATACACACATTCATGCCGATCACATATCCGGTGGGAGAATCCTTGCTGAACTAAACGGTGCTAAATATTATCTTAGTGAGGCTGACGCAGACGGAGCAGCATTCCAGGTTGTTTCCATACAGGGTGGAAAGCATGGGGATTATGAAAATAGCTACTTGATCAGTCTTGGAAAAAACTCTATTCAAGTTATAGAATCGCCTGGCCATACTCCGGGTAGTATTTCTCTTTTGCTGAACGACAAAATCCTGTTTACAGGAGATATAGTAATGAAGTCAGCCATAGGACGCCCAGACCTGGGTGGTAAGGCGGATTCTTGGAGTCTTATGCTCCATAAAACCCTGTTCGAACGGTATGCTGATCTGCAGGATAGTGTTTTGGTGTTGCCGTCTCATGCTGTGCCGCTTTTTGATGAAGACGAAGTCGGCGTGATCAGTACTACTTTGGGCATCGCCCGGAAAACTCTCGACTTGTTTCAACTTTCCGGTACAGAGGATTTTAAAAAACAGGTCAAAGCCAGTCTGCCGACAAACCCTGAGCGTTATCAGGACATACGTAAAGTAAATCTTGGGCTGCTTGAGCCGGAAGAAGACAGACTTAAAGAACTTGAAATCGGAAAAAACCTGTGCGGCATGGACAAGGCAAGCTAGCAGCAGTTTGTCTGGCTAAGAAAGACCACGCTGTATGGCTTTGCTGATACCATGTCTGAAAGAGTTTGCCTGCCTGGCGGGAAGTCCTTTAATCGAGAACAGGTTTTTGTTCGGATTCTTGGCCAGTTCCAGAATCGCGGTGTTTGGAAATACCTTAAATGGAGGACGGTCAAGTCTCTTTGCCTCTGAGTCCCTGAAAAGATATATCTCACGAAAGACCGCTTTCTGTCTTGGCGTCATTCCCTTGACCCCCTTGACGGACAAAAACGCTTTCTCTGGTGGCACAGGCTGCACGTAGCGTATTGTCTCGAGCTTTGAATGCTCCCGGTCGAGACAAGGCATTCGGCCAAGTTCATCGAGCTTTTCCACCAGCAGGTTTCGAAGTGCGTGAAGATGGTATACATCCTGAGCCGCGTAATTGATCGCCTCGGAAATAAGTGGACGAATCCCCCAGTCTCTTCTCTGAAGCTTTTTGGATTTGGGAATACTCATTCCCATGTATTCCATCAGTACATTGCCCAGTCCAAGCCTGTTGGAGCCAATGACGCTTGCTGCTATCGATGTGTCAAATATGTTTTTAAGTCTGAATCCGTATTCTCTGTCAAATGAGCGAATATCGTAATCCGCACTATGTAAAATTTTTTCTATGGAGGAGTCCGAAAATATCTCGCCTAGTGCGCTTAGATCATGCACGGCTAAGGGATCAACCAGTGCTACAGTGCCATTAGCAGCTATCTGGATCAGACAGACGCGCTCTTTATAACGATGGAAACCGTTTGACTCCATATCCACGGCTATTGATGGCTGTTTCTTCAGGGAGGCAGCCAGGTTATTCCATTCTGCTTGATTGCTGATAATCACAGGATTACAGCATCCTGTTTGAGTTTCCATGATTGTTTAGTCATTCCTTTAAGTGGATTTATGGCATATTCTACGATGCTTTTTGAAGATATGTCGAGTTTTGTTGTTACTGCAAATAGAGTAAAAACTTGATAGTGCTAAGTTTTTAATGAGGTTTTTAAGCAGCATTAAGACATAAAACCGTAAGTCTCATTTGGTTTATTTGGCCTATTTTTCTATGCCGGTTCTTGCCTTGACTCCTTCTTTATAGTAATGTTTTATCTCGCGCATTTCTGTAACCAAATCGGCTTTTTCGATTATTTGCTGGACAGCGCCACGACCTGTTATTACCAGTTCCACGCCGTCGGGTTTTCTATCTATGAGATTAATGAGGTCCTCAACCCTAATAATATTGTAAGAAACAGCGATATTAGCCTCATCCAATATTACCAGTTGATATTGACCTGAGCTAATGGAATTGAAAAGGTCTTTAAGGCCGAGTCTGGCCATCTGAATGTCTTTATTTGAGGGTTTTCCGCAGACAAACCTGCCAGAACCGTAATGTTTTAAAGTCACGTTATTCGAGTTTTTTTTCGAAATTTCCTTCAAAGCGGCCAGTTCGCTGGAATCACCGCTTTTAAGAAACTGGGCGATTAAAATACTCATGCCTGCTCCAGCTGCACGAAGCGCCAGGCCCATGGCAGCTGTGGTTTTGCCCTTGCCGTTTCCGGTGTATACGTGGACGTAGCCTTTTTCAATCATATTTGTTCTTTTACAAATAGCTTAATGAGTTCCCGCCTGGCTTCACCTACTGTGAGGGGGATACGGTCAAATGCAATCCCGTCTTTATTTTTTAGCTCATGGATAAGTTCCGCAATCTGCGGAAGACGGAGCTTTACTCTCTCCATTTCCTCTGGGGCATTAAAAACTTCCTCCGGAGTGCCCTGACGGTGAATGCTTCCTTTGCTCAGAATTATTAGCCTGTCCAGGAAAAGCGGAACTAGATCTACGCTGTGGGTGGCCATTATAATGGTGGTATTCCCTTCGCTGTTAAGCTTTTTAAGGAGTTTCATCATTTTGTATTCGCCCATAGGATCAAGACCGGCAGTGGGTTCATCCATGAGAAGAATCTGATGTCCCATGGCAAGAAGTCCGGCGATACAAGCACGTTTTTTTTGGCCGAAACTCAGGTGATGAATCGACTTTCCGGCAAGGCCGTCAAGCTCTACATCTAATAAAGCCTGGTCTACACGCTCGGCCACTTCTTTTGTATTAAACCCCATGTTTGTTGGTCCAAATGCGACGTCTTCTTTTAGTGTGCCTGCAAAAAGTTGATCGTCCGGATTTTGAAAAACGAGTCCCATCTTGCTGTATATTTCTCGCGGCGAGAGTTTTTTTACATCCTGACTTTCAATAAAAACAGAGCCTTTAAAATTTTTTATTATGCCATCCAGGCATTGAAGAAGTGTTGTTTTACCAGATCCGTTTGCTCCCAGAATTCCTATAAACTCGCCCTGATTAATCTCCAGGCTCACTTCTTTTAAAGCAACTGAACCATCAGCGTATTTGTAAGAGAGCATCTGCGCTTCTATGGACTTCAAACAACAACTCCTTCCACTAGCATAAAGTAGATGCTGATAATAACAACAGATAGCACAGCCCATGCAACTTCGTGTCTCTGTATCTTATTGTCTTGTTGGTAGTGAAAACTACCGGTATATCCGCGTTGAACCATTGCTGTTGTAGTGGTTATGCTTTGGTCCAGCGCACGAAGCATAACCGAGCCGGTAAGTGTGCCGAAAGAGCGCAGTCCGCGCAGAAGTCCTGCGTAGCCCAATCTGTTTTTCTGCGATTTGTATATAACCTGGGCATCATCCATTAGAACAAATATGTAACGATATGCAAGCATAAGGATATCCACAAAGGTTTTCGGAACCTTCAACCATGAAAGCGCTGAGAGGAGTTTTGTAAAAGGTGTTGTTAAGCCAAGAAGGATAAGAAGTGAAACCGAGGCAAGAACTCGTGTTCCGATCAGTGTCCCCTCAAGTAGTCCCTGACTTGTTATCATAAGCTTCCAGCCGAAAACAGGGAGAGTGAGCAAGACATCTTCTCCTGGAGAGAAGGCTTTTAGAAGAAAGATAACAGATGCGATAAATGCAGGTTCCGAGAATCTTCTGATATATTGTTTAAGAGGTACTTCATTCCATATGGCTCCAGCCAGACATAAGAGAGCAACCGAGACTGGAAATACTATGCTGTCAGAAAGCAGAACAAGAACCAACATAGATACAGCAGCCGGAAGTTTTACTCTGGCGCTTACTCCGTGGAGCCGGTTTATTTTCTCTGGTGCTATTTCATGAAGGTGATGCATTTATTTAGATTTATTCGGATATATTTAAATAGATTTATTTGTGTCAGTATGAACAGCGCAAGCTTTGACACCGCCGGTGTTTGTTTTTATAGCTGTTTTGGAGTTGCCTCCCTCGGTCAGAACCCGCCAGTAGTATCCGCAGGTAAAACCGCCCAGCACTCCGCCCACTAAGAAGACAAATAATAGCAGATCTCCCTGATCTGTATTTATTAGTGGATCAGCCGGTTCTCTTCCATAAGCTCTAGCATATTTTGCCACTACTGTTTCATCAACACCAGCCCACTTCTTCTTTGGTTCGTTAATCTCTTTTTTAGTAGTACTTTCATCAGCCATTGAAACCATTGGGGCAAACAAGCCAATTAAGGCCAGAGTAAAAAATAGCAGAAGAACAGAGGTTAAAGACCTTACTATTTTTTTCATGCCGAGGCCTCTGCTTTATCTAACTCAGTCTGTTTAAGTATCTTGAATTTTACAAGAATGTCAGGTCTTTTCTTTGCAATAAGAGTCACCATACCTGCTGTCATAAAACCTTCCAGTATTCCAAGAGGAAGCTGTGTTGGTATAAAGGCGTATATTATTTTTAAAAATAGTCCTGTCATAGATTCGGTTCCGTGCAGCGCTGATGCCAGGGCAAAAGATGTCATCGCGTATGTACTCCAGTCGGCCAGAACACCGGCTGCAAATGCTGCAGGCGCAAGCCCGATGTTAAAAGACCGTAGTAGTTTGAATACGGCATATCCTGTAAATGATCCTACTATCCCCATTGAGACTATATTAGCTCCCCATGTGCTTAAACCTCCGTGCGCCATGAAAAGAGCCTGGATAAGAAGAGCTACTGCTGCTACCAATACGCTTAATATCGGTCCAAGAAGAATAGCGGAGATGGCTGTGCCGCATGGATGCGAGCAGGTTCCGGCCGTGGGTACTGGTATTGGCATACAGGAAATTATAAATACAGCTCCTGCCATTAGGCCGAGCATCGGTTTGAAGGAAAGGTTGTTCGCTGCCTGACTCTTTACTTTCCAGATAGCGTAAGCCAGAAAAGGCATTGCCACAGCATACCAGAAGCCGGACCAGCCTAAAGGAAGAATTCCCTCTGAAATGTGCATAGCGTGTGATGGCGATGCAGATAACAGAATTACACATATTGTTAAAAATATTTTTATCATTAGTTCCTCCTTTTCTTTGCCTATATAATCATGCTTGTGCCAGTTTTAAGATAGCGTTTACTATTGCAGCGGCCACCGGGCTTCCGCCTCTTCTGCCTAGCGATGTTATAAACGGATAGTCTTTTTGGGCCAGCTCATCTTTTCTCTCAACAGCGTTTACAAAACCAACAGGAACACCAACAACAAGATCCGGTAAAAAGGGGATGACTGATTCCAGCGGCCTGTCTCCTCTTATCCGGCTGTCGGAATTATGCGTAATTTCTATTCCGTTCTCTATAAGTTCCATAACTTTGGACAGGGCGGTTGGTGCGTTTCCGATCGCGACTATGCCTATGTTTTCTGTCGCTCCTTTTTCTATGGCAGTCTCTGTACGGGTTTGCCCGGACCCGGATGCCTTGGCAAGCGCCGCAATATCCGGATCGGATATTTTGCAGATAACTCTTCCTCCCCATTTTTTAAGAAGAGTTTTGTTGATTCCTGATTCAACCATATGTACATCCACCAGGATGTTTTTTCCGGCGCGAATAGCGTTGATTCCAGCTTCAATAGCTTTTTGATGAAATCTCATATTATCAGCAAAGGCGAAATCTCCGGTTGCGTGAATCACCCGTTGAACAATAGGGTAGGGGGCTATGCGATCTTTTTCCGATATGCCGAGTTCGGCATCGATAATTCTGAAACTTTCAGTCTCTATTTCCTCCGGTTTTAAATTCGTGCGAGACTGGGCAGTTGTTACTTCGTTCTGTATAGAGTCAACTATACGCTCGGCAAGCACACCTATAAGAGCGTTATGAATTCCAATAGGTTTTGTAAAAATAAACTTAACTTCCGGGTATTTATTCGATATTTTCTCAATCATGCCGGGAATATCTTTTGTTACGTGATCGCCGGATGCAAGAAAATATGGTAGAACGATAATTCTCTTTGCTCCTGCATCTATGCACTCCTCTGCGCCATCGAAGAAGTCCGGTTTTCCAAATTGCATAAAGGCCGATTGTATCATTTTGTCAGGCACACGTTTTTTAAGGAGCCCGGCAATGGTGAATAAAATTTTATTAGCCTCTTCACGCATACTACCATGTCCAAGAATCAATACTGCGTCCATTTATTATTTATCCTCTTATTATTAAAATTTGCTGGAAAGCTGCGCTATCGTCTTTTCTTCTTTGACTGTTTTAAAAACTAATTTTGCCTTGCATGTTGCGTTGTAATTCTTTTTCTATGCTTTTCATCCTGTCTTTCATCCTGCGGATTCTGACAGGCTATTTTACCCCTTATTGCTCACTACAACTTTTGGGGAGAATTATAGGTTTGATACATCTGTGTCCATCCGTGTGGGGCTGTGATTAATAAAGAATAGTGACTCATTATATAATTCTATATGCTCACAAACTGTTCAGATAATCATCAATGGATAGGGCATTATCAGGGAATTCTTGTAGTATTTTTTTATTTTGCGTTATAAGTTTTGTATTAAGTTGCTGAGCTAATACAACAAATTCACAATCATAAGAAGAGCAGCTACTGCTGGTGATTAAGGAAAGAACACGTAATGAAGCAATTTCAAATCCAGTATCATGCATAATTGATTCTGCTTCTTCCATGATTTTAAGAGCATAATCCAAAGAAAGAAGTTGTTTTTGAATATAGAGCGCAAGTACACTTCTGAATTCACTTTTCCAAAGTATAGGAGCAGCCCATTCAGGTTCAATAGTTTGAAGTTGATCAACCGAAGCATCAAATGGGCTTGGAAGATAGAAATAAGAAATAACGTTGGTATCAACAACAATCATGGACGCCCTTCATTTATAGCTCGCTCAATTTCTTCCTGGCTAATAACACCTGATTTTACTTGAGAGCGCAATAATTGGGCATTTTTTATCCGTAACTCAGGTGGAATTTTATTGGGCATCAACATTTTTTCAAGGCAAACAATTACTTCGCTATTGATACTGCGTCGATGCAACCCGGCAAAGTGCTTCAATTCTTGATAAAGTTCAGGGGGGATGTT
>VAPH01039192.1_pt1 | contig 16616 bp, 13 predicted proteins | sample 3393861 | NCBI WGS metagenome assembly VAPH01 (sample SAMN08290439, study PRJNA428436) | hydrothermal vent metagenome | isolation source: Deep-sea hydrothermal vent chimney | place: Atlantic Ocean: South-mid Altantic Ridge | reverse complement strand
TCCGCCCCTGACCATGGGAACGCCGGAGGCGTTCCTTGTGAGAAATCGAAGATTTCTCGGGGCAACGCCGCAGGACTCCGTTCCTTGCGAGAAATCGAAGATTTCTCGGGGCAACACCTCAGGCGTTCACCATCTTCAGCTTTTGGCGTCCATTTGGGCTGTATACAGCCCAAATGGACGCCAGAACGGGAAAACTATGTGGGGTCGGCGACCGGGGGGAAAATCGCCGACCCCACATTGTTGTCACCCGGGGCATGTCCCATGAGAGAAGGACTATGTCCGGGCTATTGGCGGCCCTCAGTGAGAACCTTGTGCGAGATGGTCAGGGCTAGGACCTGAGCGCGCACTGTCCGCCAACGCTTCTTCAACTACTTCCCAGCTCGCAACAACGACTATGGCGCCGCCCACGAGCCAGGCATTCCAGGCTGCGTTCGATACATCGGAGAATCCCAACACCCACGGCGTTGCGAATAACCACACGCCAAAGGCTCCTTGGAGCCATCCGGGAATCCTGTCGGAGGTCCTGGCGAGCGCCCACCATGCGGTAGCGATCACCAAAATACCCAGTATCCACGCGTTCCATGAGGAATTCGTGTCAGAGGTTGTCGCCAAAGACCACGGTGCGACGAAGAGCCACGCACCGCCGAGTAGCAGTATCCAGTCCTGCCAATGTTGTCGAGGTTTTGAATTCATTTTCCTACCTCCTTCTCATGCTGCACTGTTTGTGCTCATCTAGCTTATTCCTTCCAGTCAGCTAGAAGGTCAAGTAGGAAATCCAAACAATCTCGATCAATCTCCGTCAAGCCACGGGACCAGATCAGTGATGCCTCCGATGATCGCGTCAGGACGGTGCTCCGGAGGCGCGCTCGCAGCGTCCGCCGCGGACGCGGTTCCGGTGAGAACAAGGACCGTCTGCATGCCGGCGTTGCGACCCATCGCAATATCGGTTCCGAGTTGGTCGCCGACAACCAATCCGCGCCCCGGGTCAACACCCAGAATGCGCATCGCCATCCGCCCCGACCATGGTGACGGTTTCCCCGTCACAATCGGTTCGATTCCTGTTGCGTATGCAGCCGCCTTCACCATGGGACCTGTCGCGGGAACAAACCCTCCCGCGACCGGCAGCCTCGGGTCGTAGTTCGTGGCAAAGAATTCGGCCCCATTCCATATCGCCCGACACACGGTCTTGAGGCGTTCTTGATCGAAATTCGGGTCCCGTCCCATCACCACGGCCGTGGCGCGGTCGACATCGACGGCGTCCACAAGGTCGAGACCCTTTGCGTCAAGCGCCTCGAGCAAACCGATGTCGCCCACTGCAAGGATCGGACTTGATGGGTGGACTTCAGCCATCACCTCAGCCGCGACAAGTGCGGAGGTTACGATTTCTTCCGGTTCGGCATCGATCCCCATATCGCCGAGACGCTCTACCCACGCCCGGATCGGTTTCGAGTTGTCGTTGGTAAAGAACGCAAACCGGATACCCCGGCGACGCAACTCGGCAAGGGTCTCAAGGGCGCCAGGCAGAACCTGGCGCCCCCGTGCGACCGTGCCGTCAATGTCGAGGATGATCCCTTCGATTGGGCGAGTCAACGCTCGATCGCCTCACCCTTGGTTGCGCGAACGCTCATCCGAAGTACTCGTCCCAGTTCTCCTTCACGTATGCAGCCATATCCTCGTCGAGGAAGATCCTCGAAGGCTTTTCATCCTCGCCCCATTCATACGGTGTGGTGCAGTCGATGATGGCGCGAGACGTCATGAAACGATCCGAGCGAGGCAGAGACGGATCAAGCGGCGTCGAACGTCCACGATGGAGGATCTGCGTCCCACGGTCGGGCTGATATTTGAAGCTCAAGGCGTACATCACCTGATCCATGTTCTCCACGTCGATGTCGTCGTCGACGAGAATCACCGTCTTCAATCCATAGTTCCCGGTGGTTGATGCAAACGCAGCCAAAGCAACTTGCGTGGAGTGTCCGTGGTACATCTGGTTCACCGCAATGATGACAAGCATTCGCCCTGCCGAGGCGGGCGGCCCGTAGACGGCCGTAATCCCGGGGATCTGCATCCGTCGCAGGTCGTTCCACAGCGACGCCGTTCGGTTGACGCTCATGATCATGTGCGTATCGGTGGTCGGTCGCCCGACGGTCGTCGACCAGAGGATCGGATCGTTGCGGTGGGTAATGGCCTTCACCCGGATGAAGTACTGCTCCTCGTCACCCTTGCCGGAGTAGTGACCCGTGTACTCGCCGAACGGACCCTCGGAACGGGTCTCACCCGGTACGATCTCACCCTCTACGACCCATTCCGCGGTCGCCGGAACAAGCAGGTCAGAGGTCTCAGCCTTCACGACCTCTACGGGTGCCCCACGCAGGGCGCCGGCAACGTCGTACTCGCTTTCGTCAAGACCGAAGAGTGTGCTGCCACACAGGAAGAGTGTCGGATCGCACCCGGAGACGTACGCCACCGGCATCGGGATCCCGGCTTCCTGGTAATCACGAAAATCGATCTCGCCGTCCTTGGCCTTGATCATGTAGATACACAGTTCCTGGCTCTCGCCGATCATTGCGCGATACGTCCCGAGGTTCAGACGTCCGGTCTTCATGTTGCGGGTGATGAGATACCCGGCGGTACCGAAGTAGCGCCCACCGTCGCCCGGATAGAACCAAGGCGTCGGGATCTTCAGAATGTCGGCATCGTCTCCCAGGAGAACATTCTCCTTGGTGGGACCCGTTTCGAGAACAGTCGGCGGCACCGACTTGCCGTGAATGCGGTTCACCCATTCCTCGGACAAGTTCATCAGACTTGTTTCCTGGGGCATCTCAAGTGCCAGCGCCAAACGTTCCCGGGCCGTCATCGAACTGGTGAAGACGCGATGCCCGGGATAGTCCTTGATGTTCTCAAACAGCAGCGCGGATCCCCCACCCTGGCGCTCCTCGTTGAGCTTGGCGACGTGGCTGAGCTCGAGGTTCCAGTCGACTTGTCGTTCTACTCTGTGAAGTTGGTTCTCTTCCTCAAGTCGGTCAATGAAAGATCGTAGGTCGTCGTATGGCACTGCGTTTCTCCTTCGTATTGGCTGTTATGTGTCGCGGGACGCCCCCGGGGAACTCCGAATGTCGCGGTCCTCTGCACACGGTTGCGCATCGGGATCCACCACTTCAGCACCAAGTTGAGCCGAGATTTCTTGCCCGGCCCTGAGCGCCGCCTTAATGGCATGCTCACCGGGCTGATTTCCTGTACGTGAGGTGAAGCCGACAACGGTGAGAGCGGCGACGACTCCGTCGGCGCTCATCAGGGGTACCGAGACTGCACGCACTCCCGGTAGGTATTCCTCAGTGTCGTCGACGGCGTAACCGCATTCTCGCACTCGGGCGAGCTCGGCCTTGTACTTGTCGGGATCGGTGATCGAAGTGGGAGTAAAGGCTTCGAGTCCGTGGGTCGCGATCAGACGATCGACATGCTCCTCGGGAAGCCAGGCAAGGAAGGCCCGACCGAAAGAGCCGGCAGAGAATGGCACTTGTTGGCCGATCGCGGCCGACACGTGCAGGACGCCGACCGGATCAACTTTGTCAACGATCGTGATCCGATCCTCGTTGAGCGTCCCAAGCAGCACGGACTTGCGAATCTTCTGCACGAGCAATTCCAGATGCGACCGGGCGATCCCGCGCACCTCGGTCTGCACATCGGCGAGATGTCCCAACCGAATGAGGGCGGGTCCAAGACGATAACGAAGCGTCTGCGGATCCCGCGTCAGGAAGCGATAGTCGGTCAGCGTTTGGAGGATCCCATAAGCGGTGCTCTTGTTGAGCGAAAGCAACCCGACGAGCTCCGTCAGGCTGTACTCATCCCGACTTTCAAACGCCCGCAGGATCTGAATGCTGCGTTCGACAGCGGAAACTCGCGCTACCACGAGAACCGCGTTTGTCGTCGCGAATCGGACGGCAAGGTCCTATTCTGTGTTGTTCGCGTCATAGAACTCCGTTCTTGATACAGAACTATACCCCGCTCCAGAAAACCGGTCAAACAGCTGCTTGTGTGACCCACAGTGACGTGCGCTGCGTAAACGGGAGGGGCTCACCGCGGGGATGAACGAACCCCGCGGTGAGCCGGGAGGGCTCAGTCAAGTATCTTCACAGTTCCGGCAGCACCATCAACACGAAGCCGTTGACCCGTCTGTATCTTCTTCGTTGCGAAGCCTGTGCCGACGACAGCGGGAACTCCGTACTCCCTGCACACAATCGATGCGTGAGACATCATTCCGCCAATGTCGGTCACTGCCGCAGCGATCTTCGAGAACACCGGACCCCAGCTCGGGTTGGTGATCGGACAGACCAGAACCTCGCCCTCTTTTACGTCGGCTAGCTCGTCAGCGCTCAGGATGACTCGGGCGGGTCCTTCGACCGTTCCGGGAGACCCGGCAAAGCCCTTCAAGTCATAGTCCGCATCCTCGTCGTGACCGAGACCGAGCCAGTTCTGGATCGAATCAGTCGTGATTCCCCACAACATGATCGTGAACGGTTCGGTAACGACCTCGGGAGGTTCTCCCAGAGCCGGAATTGGCGACCACTCCGAGAGCTTCTCAAAGAGCTCCTTGCGCCGCACAATCTCTTTCGGCCAGTACCCGGGACCGCGCGCCGGCGTCCCCACTCCCCACGAGGAGATGAGGTCATACAGGGCGGCCTCAACCTCGAATCGGTGGAGATAGAACATGTCGTCCACTTCTTCGAAGAACCCGGCATCAACGAAGATCTGACCGAACTCGCGCATCTTGTTCCAGAACACGGCATGGTGCCAGTGCTCAACGTAGAAGTTGTGATCCTCGATGAACGGGAACACTGTTCGTGCGAGTCCTAGCTGATCGTTGAAGTTCTTCAGGTCATCACCATCAAGCAGAGCCGCATATTCGGCCGACAGCCGATCCCGTTCCGCAATGACCTCTTTCAGCGGACGCTCGATGCTGACACCGGCCTCGATCTTGCGGATGTAGTCGGTGATCCCGCTGAAGGGAAAGGTCTGGTCGTTGATCCACGTCTTGTGATGGTGGTAGAAACCGGAACCCGTTGAGAAATAGAACCAGGGGTCCTTCGCCTTTTCAAGTTCGGCAATCCACCGTCGACCTTCGTCGGACTGTTCGAGCACACCGATGACAACATCCGGCTCAGTGCTCGTCTTGAAGGCATCACTCACACCGAGCTCGACAGCCTTGGCGGCAAGTTTCTTCAACTCGGCATCGGGACGGAACAACAACACATCGATGCCGGCCACCATCTGAGCCACGACCTGATCCGGGATATCCGGGAAGAGCTCCTTGCAGAACCCGAAGTAGGTCAAATAGGCGGCGTACCCCAGGTTCAAGAACTCGAAGTGGAGATGCCAGATCTTGTGCATGTTCTCGACCACTCGATTGAACGCGACAAGGAGGTCGTACGCCGAAGTGAGGCCCCGACCACTCTGAACAACCTCCAAGCTCTCCATATCCGGAAGTGCAACGACGTCGACAGCCTTAAGTTCTTCAATCGTCTCGCGGGCCTTGTCCTGCCAGTTCGCGTAAAGCTCGTCCCAGTTCTCGTAGTAGTAACCGGCGCGCTCCATAAAGTGCGCCACACGCTCACCGACTACCTCCTCATCCGTGATCGCGTTGGCACTGATGTAGAGACGCCCGTTGAGAACTCGTTGATCGATCCCCAATGCCGGCGGGACGATGAAGACGCGGGTGTTCATCTGGCCGAGGGCCACCCACCAGCTTTCGCAGGTGATGGTATCGAAGGGATACAGCACCTCGGGATGGTGCATACCGTCGAAGAACCAGAACTTCGACTCTTCGAACTCTCGACGCTCTTCACTGAATAGGTAGTAGTACGGGTATAGATCTTCCCATCCCTCACAGCCTTCCGGGGTGGGTACCTCGAACGGGTTAGGGAAACGTGTCTCGCTCATCGCTTGCTCCTCGCCTACGCACATTTGTTGGTCTATAGAGTTCATCACCGCTATCTCGAGATCGGGCACGGCGGCCCGTACCATGACATCACCCGCCTAACTCACCGCACCTCCGCTGCTGTCGGTGTCTGGATCGCCGTGTCGCAGGCGCACCCCCGTCAGAAGGTTTGCCACGATGTAATCCATGGTCGATCGGTCGCCCGAGGAAACCTGGACACGATCGCGTTCGCTCCAGACCGTCTCCGGACGGCTCTGGAGGAGCACGATGTTGTTCGGCTTTTCGAGGTCCGCATCGATCGCCCACTCAAGGTCCTGGGGACAGCCATGGTGAGCTTCAACACGACGTGCCAGCCGGCTTAGAGCGAGAATCTCGTCATCGGCAAGACACGGGATATCCCGGCGATCCGCCGGGATATCGGTCCGCTCAACCCGGCGCTCGGCAGGGTTCGCACGATATTCGATCGCCTTTGATGATACGGTCCGGCGTGCGATTCTCATGGCAATCGTGTCAACGAGGTAGTTGTCGGGTGTCACTTCACCCGAGGCCACCGCCTCACCCAATCCCCAGCTTGCATCTACCGCCACCTTCGAGCGGTCGCCGTTGATCGGATTGAGGGTGAACATCACCCCGGCGGCACGGGCATTAACCATCTTCTGGATACACACGCTCATGTATATCTTCTCGTGGTCAAATCCCTGCTCGATCCGGTACGCAATCGCCCGTGCGGTGTAAAGACTTGACCAACAGCGCTTGACGTGGTCGAGAACACTGTCGGCACCGACGACCCATAGGAATGTGTCTTGTTGACCCGCAAAACTCGCACCGGGTAGATCCTCGGCTGTTGCACTTGACCGCACTGCTACCGGCAGGTCAGCAGCTACTCCGTTCGAGTTTGCGGAACCAGAGCATAAGGAGCTGAGCTCTTCGTATCCAGCGCGAATCGCGGATTCGACATCAGCCGGCATTGGGGAACTCTCAATCAGATCCCCGATCATGCGGCTGATCTTCTCAAGCCCCTCAACATCATCGGGATCTGCACCATCAAGAAGCTGCGCAATCTCTTGCTCCGACTGTCCGTCACTGAGCATCGCGCGGTAGGCATGGGTGGTTACCGCAAAACCGGGTGGCACAGGAATCCCTGCTCGGATCATGCTCCCAAGTCCCGTGCTCTTACCCCCGACAAGGGCGAGACAGTCGTGCAGGCAATCTTCGAACGCGAGGAGGTATCTGCTGTCTGTTTTCACGATGCCCCCGAGCGCTCGGATGACCGAACCTGCGTGGAAGAAAACAAGCCGGGGCTAGAGGAAATCTTGACCGTTCTCAGGCATCGCGGCGGCATCTGCTGCAAACATGGACAGAACATGATGCAGGGTACCCATGAAAAGTGATGTGTTCGCTCCATAGAACCTTGTTCTTGATACAGAACCATAACGCTCGCATGTTTTAGGTGTCAAACGACTTTGTGTGAACCCTCTCAGTGCGGATTCATGCGCCCGTCCAACGTTCAACGAGATTGTTCTCCACACCAAAGATATCAAGTACCCGACCCACGGTGTGATCGATGATGTCCTCGACGGACTTGGGACGGTGATACAGAGCCGGCACGGGAGGCATCACGACGGCACCCATTTCGATGACCTGGACCAACAGCCTTGCGTGTCCCAGGTGCAGCGGCGTCTCACGGGGGAGCAGGACGAGGGGCCGACGTTCCTTGAGCGTCACATCGGCCGCGCGTACGAGAAGGTTGTCGCTGTACGAGTTGGCGATGCCGGAGAGCGACTTCATTGAACAGGGTGCAACGATCATTCCCATCGTCTGGAACGATCCCGATGAGACTGGTGCAGCCAAGTTACGTGCATCATGGACGTGGTCTGCGAGGGCCTCAACGTCGCTGAGCGTAGTGTCGGTCTCGAGCTCGATCGTTCGCAGCGCCCCGCCGCTCACTACAAGATGGGTTTCAATGTCCGGCTGATCGCGCAGCGCCTCAAGAAGTCGAATCCCGTACACAACACCACTGGCCCCGGAAAGCCCCACAACAAGACGACCAACTTTCGCCACGACAACCTCCTGAAACGGGAAAATCAAAGTATTCTCGAAACCCAACATACTCAGAAACGAAAGATGACGTCACATGTCCGAGCTCCGAGGCGAGGCCCTGGATTACCTGACGGCTCACCACGTCATGACACTCGCGACGTATGGCTCGCAGGGTCCGTGGGCCGCTGCGGTGTTCTATGTGAACTCCGATTTCACCCTCACATTCCTCTCGTCCACCAGGAGCCGCCACGCCACGGATCTAGCCGCGAACCCGGTGTGTGCCGCAACCATTCACGAGGACTATCACGAATGGAGCGAGATAAAGGGTATTCAAATGGAGGGTCGAGTCACGGCACTTTCCGGAACGAATCGGCTGGCGGCGATACAGCGCTATGCCGAGAAATTCCCCCTCATCCGACCGGGGCAAGCCCCAGCGCTGATAAAGGCTGCGCTATCCAGGGTGGCCTGGTACGAGTTTGTCCCGACACGGTGTTACTTCGTCAACAACTCAAAGGGTTTCGGCCATAGAGACGAAGTACCACTTCCGTGACGTCTACTCGACGATGAACCGTTGAGCTTTCAACTCGAAACGCGGAAGCGTGCCCCGCGTAACGGAGGCGACCTCGGGACGGAGCCCGAGAGCAGATTCGAACGATGCTTGAACCGCGCGGGCGGTGTCATCACCGTCAATACCGGCCCGGCACTCAACCTCGATCATGATCGCCGCCATCTCCCGACTACGAACAATCGTCACCCGGAATTCGTCCACCGCCTGGTGCCCGCGCACAAGATTCTCCACTGCCGCCGGATAGATGTTCACCCCGCGGACAACAACCATGTCGTCCGCTCTCCCGATGACTCCGCCGGCGAACCGTGTGAAGGTCCGCCCACACGGGCACGGCGAATCGTCGACCCGAACGATATCGCCGGTCCGGTACCGAAGCACCGGGAAGCCGATCCGTCCCAGGTTCGTGATGACAAGCTCACCCTCTTCACCCGTGGAAACCGGTTCGCCGGTTGTCGGGTCGATCACTTCGACGATGAACTCGCTGTCGATCGCGTGGGTGCCGCCAGGTTGAACCTGGCATTCGAAACTGTGGGCGCCGACCTCGGATGCCCCGGCATGGTCGTGACATTTAGCACCCCACGCGGCCTCGATGCGGGCTTTGGTGGCAGGCACGCTCGCCCCTGGCTCGCCGGCATGCACGGTCAATCGAATTGGAATCGTTGATAGGTCGAAACCCTCTTCCCGAGCAACTTCCGCGAGCCGCAGGGCATAGGTTGGTGTGCAGGCCATCGCGGTCACTCCGAGGTCAGCCATGAGTTGAAGTCGTTGCGATGAGGTCCGACCGCCGCCGGGAATCATGAGCGCCCCGACCCTCTGGGCTCCACCGAGCGCTGCCCAGAACCCGATGAACGGACCAAATGAGAATGGGACGAAGAACCGATCTTGAGGGGTAAGTCCAGCGCCGGCAAGCACAAATCCCCAGCAGTGCCCCCACCAATCCCAGCTCTCAGCGGTATCGAAAACCCGAAGCGGGGTTCCCGTCGTTCCCGACGTCTGATGGATTCGCGTATAGGCGGTTTCAGGGAACGTGCAGTTCGTACTGAGCGTGTGCTCATCTTGCGCCGCGAGAAGTTCGGCTTTGGTCGTGAACGGTAAACCAACAAGATCCTGCACCGTGCGAATGTCGCCGGGGGACACACCGGCGGCGTCAAGTTTTGCCGTCACGAACTGGTTGGTGCCATACGTCTGGTCGAGCACCGCAACGAGCTTCGAGCCCTGAAGTGCACGGAGTCGCTCCCTTGGAAGCGTCTCAGTCTCGTGATCGAAGAACGTGATAGTCACCGTGCCAGTGTGCATCAGGGCGCACGCGGGACGCAAACCGAGTCGGCGAACCTCTCCACCGTTTCAGCGTCCATAACCGGTATCGTCAGTCGTCCCGTGTGGACTCTGGATCGAGCGAACCAAACTGGTTCGCAGTCGGTTCCGCTCAGCAGAACCACGGTTCGGTAAGTTTGGGCCGACCGGTCGTCGCTCCCTGGTCAATCGCATCGGGCGGGCGATCAAAATCGGATCCTTCAACCACAGCAAGCCATTGTGCAAGGAAGGTGTCGAGGACGGGCTGCCCACTCGCCGCACCTGCCTCGGCGATATCGACAAGTGTGGCTGCCAACCGATCCATTTCCGGATCCGCGGACTCCCACGTATACGACAGGGCCTCGGGGTCATAGGTGCCTAGATACGGCTCAATCTCCGGAACCTGGAGAATTAAAGAACCCTCAGGGATCAACAGGCGGATCCCCAACTGCACCGGATCGGTGGAGTCGATCAGATCGTGAGAACTGATAAACCGGAAAATCCGATCGATACCCGCATGTGTCGTCCACGGGGTGAACGGCAGCCAGGACGGCCGGAGGTCGATGCCGAAGTCACGAAGCACATGGACCGCACGTGCCGCATCATCAGCGGTGTGCCCCTTATCGAGCAGCGCAAGGATCTCGTCGTTCATGGTCTCAAAAGCTGAGACGACAAACAGACACCCGGACTCTGCGAACTCCTGCCAGATCTTCTCGTCGCGCAGGATGTGTTCGACTTTGACGGTACAGTCGAAGGTGAGATCCGGATGGCGTTCGTGCAGCGCCCGCACGATGCGAAGAGAGTGTGCCGGACCGTTGAGGAAGTCCGGGTCACCGAACGTAATGTGGCGTGCGCCGGCTTCGACATGCTGGTCGATGTCAGCAAGGACGGAGCCAACGTCGACGATACGCAGCCGACCTTCGTATATCGATGGAATCGGACAGTGACGGCATGTGTGAAGGCAGCCATGGCTCGCTTCCACCGCTCCGACAAGGCGCTGCTCATCGCCGAAGGCAAGCCGGGCATACTTCTCAAGAGGAGGCAACAGATCGCGAGCAGGCCTTGAAAATCCTCCCCGATCGAGATGAATGCTGACCGGCGTCGCTACCGAATCTGCGGTGAGCCACGAGACCAGCGCTGCTTCGTACTCCCCCACAATCGCCCGATCGAAGGGATTGTCAACTCGCGAACTCGCCGACATCGCTGCGTACAAACCGTAGGCGGCGACGGGGAGATCCGGGCGATGTTGTTTGATGCTGCGCCCTACCTCGACAGCGAGACGCATCGCCGTGTGCATCGGGGTCGAGATCGCCACGGCATCGGCCCACTCGACGACACCGGGATCCCACGGCTGTACCGAGAGATCCACGGCCCGAACATCATGACCGGCGTCACGAACCGCGGCTGCAGGACTGGCAACGTGAACCGGTTGGCGACCGAGCTCGTAGGTCGAAATCAGAAGGACTTTCATGCCAGGAAGTCTATCCCGGATGTGGCCGCACGGATCGGGTGCGGTGCCGTCGATCGGTCAGTTAACGAAGGCCCTGGCCTGTCCGGGAGCCCAGCGTGTCGCGACTTCGCGATAACGAAGTCCCGCCGTAGCGAAATCGCCACTCTCGAGAGCCGCGATGCTCTGTGAGACAAGCGCCGAAGAGTCATCGAGCGCAAGGTCGGCGTCGGAGAACAGTTGGGCCACCCGGGCATAGTCGAGTTCGACTACGGCATCTTCGGTGAAACCCCCCAACCAGCGTGCCAGGTCACGCAACGGCACCAACGCTCCCGGGCCGAACCGTGCTCCATCGAGAGCCCGCACTGCTCGATCGACTCGCCGGACCACAGATGCCATCGGCGCTCGATACCGAACGCTCATGGAACCGTTTGTTTGATAGATGCTCCGGTCGTCCGGAGTGAACCCCGCGAACCACCGCAACGGGACAAACCACGGCGACGTGAGAATATGAGATTTCGCGCCGGGGATGGTGGCTCTGATCGAGGTCAATTCATCTTTGACGTTCTCCACCGCTAGCTCAGGGATCAAGCGCCCACCCGGATATGTCTTGTCGAACGCCACCGCGCCCTCCAGCATGCGAAGCCGCGCAAAACGTGGACACAAGTAGGTGTCGCCCTCCCATTCCACGGTGAGCACGTCATTCGTTGTCGATTCGGTCCAAAGGAAGTGATCGGTTATGACCGGGATGTTGTTTGCTACGGGAGTAACAGCCCACTCACGACTGGGCAGACGGTCGTTTCGAACGTAAACACGAAGATAGGCAGCGGCGATCATCGGACAATGGTACCTCCATCGGGGAGCGAGCAGACAAGTCCGCAGAATCACTATTATTAGGGGTCCATAATCTCACAGCCGGTGCGTTGCACCGTGTCCGAAGGGAGACGAGATTGGGAGTGTTTGAAACGATCGGTTCGGATGAGCACGAAGAGATACTCTTCGGGCAAGATCCTGTATCCGGATTGCGAACGATTATTGCGATCCACTCAACCATCCTCGGTCCCGCTCTCGGCGGGACCCGTTTTTTTTCCTATGCGAATGAAGACGACGCGCTCGTTGATGTGATCCGGCTCTCGAAGGGTATGACCTACAAAGCCGCAGTCGCCGGTCTCAGTCTCGGAGGCGGCAAAGGTGTCATCATCGGTGATCCTTCCCAGATCAAAAGTGAGTCCCTGCTGCGGGCGTACGGTCGAGTCATCGAATCGCTCGGTGGGCGATACATCACGGCCGAAGATGTCGGTACGACGACTGAGGACATGATCATGATTCGTCGGGAGACGAAACATGTGACCGGGCTGCCAACCTCGCACGGTGGTTCCGGTGATCCTTCTCCGGCAACAGCCCGTGGTGTCCTGGCCGCAATGCGGGCGACAGCAATGGAGGCCTGGGGTACCGACGACCTTGCCGGTCGGACAGTGGCCGTCCAGGGCGTCGGCAAGGTCGGCGGGGATGTCGTGCGCCGACTCACCGCCGTTGGAGCGAAGACGATTATCACCGATGTCAATCAGAAAGCCATCCAAGCGATCGTCGAAAGCTGCGGCTCAACCGTCGTCGCGCTCGACGAAATCTATGACGCGGAGGCCGACATCTTCGCACCGTGTGCAATGGGAGCGAGCCTCAGCGAAGCAACCATCCCCCGGCTGCGTTGCAGGCTGATCGTGGGGTCAGCAAACAACCAACTCGCCACTTCGGACGACGCTGAGCGACTCATCGATCGCGACATCCTCTACGCACCGGACTTCGTCGTGAACGCCGGCGGGATCATCAACATCGCCGAGGAGACCCCGGGGTATTCCGAGGACCGGGCAATCCTTGCTGTCGAACGCATCTACGACACTCTGACAAACGTGTTCACTACCGCCAAGGACCGCAACATCGGACCGAGTGCAGCGGCGAACGCCCTCGCCGAGGAACGCCTCGCCACTGCCAAACAACAGCAATCTCCCGGCCGGCATCAGGAGGTTCGTAGCGCCTAACTTGCCCGGCCCCATCACCTGGAAGGAGCACCATGTTGGACCTCGAAAACATCCAAGAGCACACCGCACTCGGTCTCACCGACGAGCAAGCGATTGACATGTACCGCAAGATGGTGCTCGCGCGCAAGATTGACGACCGCATGTGGGCCCTAAATCGACAGGGGCGGGTCCCATTTGTGGTCTCCGCGTCGGGCCATGAAGGCACTCAGGTCGGGGCTGCGTTCGCACTTGACACTTCAAAGGATTGGTCGCTCCCGTATTACCGCGACATGGCGTTCGTCATCGCCGCGGGTGTGTCCCCAACCGATATCTTTCTCAGCCTCTTCGCCAAAGGTACCGATCCTGCATCCGGTGGTCGGCAGATGCCGGGCCATTTCTCGGAACCGGATCTCAACATCTTCACCCACGGCTCGGTAATCGCGACTCAGTTCCCCCATGCCTGTGGCATTGCCTACACGCTCCAGCAGTCGGGCAGCGACGCCGTCGTCATGGCCGCCTCCGGTGATGGAGCCACATCCGAAGGTGACTGGCACGAAGCAATGAACTTCGCGTCCATCAAGAAACTGCCGCTTATTTTCCTCGTTGAGAACAACCTGTACGCAATCTCAACCCCGTCCGCCGAGGAGATTGCCGGTGTCATCTCGGACCGTGCCCAGGGTTACAACATGCCAGGGGTCAACGTCGACGGCAACGACATCTTTGCGGTGTACGGCGCCATGCAGGAGGCCGTCGATAGGGCTCGCCGTGGTGAGGGTCCGACTCTGATCGAGGCCAACACCTATCGGTACTACGCCCACACGTCGGACGACGATGACAAGCTCTATCGGGATCCCGAAGAGGTCGCGTCGTGGCGGCGACGCGACCCGATCACGCGGCTCGAGCAATACCTGATCGAAACCCGGCTTCTCGATGAGCGCACCGAGCAGGCCATCCACGACGAGGTTGCGGAAATGGTCGCTCGAGGCCTCGCGGACGCCGACGAGGCGCCCGAACTTAGCGATCCGTTCTCTCATGTGTATGCGAACCCGATCGAACCGACAGTACCCGCAGCCCTTGAGGTACCGCCCGAGGGTGACCCCATCAACCTCATTACCGGGATCAATCGTGCACTGCACGAGATCTTTGCCGCCCATGAAGATGTGCTGACGTTTGGTCAAGACATTGCCGACCCTAAGGGCGGTGTCTTCAAGACCACCAAGGGTCTCACCACGGCGTTCGGAGCCGAACGGGCGTTCAACGCCCCGCTTGCGGAGTCGCTCATCATTGGCGTAGGTATTGGCATGGCCGCAGCAGGGTCAAAGCCAATCGCCGAGATCCAGTTCGCTGACTTTATCCATCCAGCATTCGATCAGATCCTTTCGGAAGCTGCGCGGATTTCCTACCGGTCCGCTGGTCGGTGGACGTGCCCGCTCGTCATCCGGGTTCCATATGGTGGCGGTATCCGTGGCGCGCTCTATCACAGCCAATCGATCGAGGCGTTCTACACGCACATCCCCGGTCTGAAAGTCGTCGTCCCATCAACCCCCGCCGATGCGAAGGGACTGCTCTGGTCCGCAATTGAGGACCCCGATCCGGTGATGATTCTTGAACCGAAGAAGCTGTACCGTCTCGCCAAAGGCCCCTATCCGGTGGGTGAGCACAAGGTGCCGATCGGCAAAGCGGCGCTGCGGCGTCAGGGCGATGACCTCACGATCATCGCATACGGAACCATGGCCCACTACGCGATGGAGGCGGCCGAGGTCCTGGCGCAACAGGGAATCTCGGCCGGTGTGCTCGACCTGCGTTCGTTGCGGCCGCTCGATTGGCCTTCAATTGAGGCGGCGGTGAAACACAACGGCAAGGTGCTCGTCGTGCATGAGGACAACAAGTTCATGGGGTACGGCGCCGAAATCGTCGCGCAGATCAATGAGAAAGCGTTCGATTGGCTTGACGCTCCCGTGCGACGCCACGCCGGCTTTGAGATCCCATCCTTCCCGTATTCGGAGGTCGGCGAGGCAATGACGATGATCTCCACGGTCGGGATTATCGAGGCGGCGCAGGAGCTGGCGCGGTACTGATCCGCAACACTTTTCCTGTTTTGGTGACGCTCGGGCCGGATTATTCCCGTGAAGCGTCACGAAAACGGGAGGTGCCTGTCATCAGCCGGTTTCGATGAGGGTGCCATCGGCTGTGCGGATTGACACGATCCGGTTCCCCTGACGGCTGTACGAGGCGATTTCATCGCCTCTCTCGGTCCACATGCGACCGTTCGAATCGATGCTCCCGAACGCCGACCCTGACTGGCCGTAGAGTTCACCGTTTGGTCCCGCGCCTGCACCAGCCCACCGTGACCTGATCTCAGGCTCAAGGTAGTTACGCGGCGTAGTGACAGCGTGCGGGACTCCGTCGATGGGTGTCATATTGGCGCCACCCTCAACCCAATTCGGCTCGAATCCCATCGCCTCCAAGGTTGTCCATTCGCCCTGTACCTCGACAGAACTCTGCCCCGGAACTCGGTTCTCGATAAGTTGCGGCTGTCCCTGGGCATCGAACGCGATCATGCGACCATCCGCGTCGACGTACCCGATCGGACTGTCCGCATCGACCAACGGTTGCACCTGCCGCCCATCCATTGTGAATGCGTCACCCTCAGAGTCGAGCGTATAGAGATGGTTGCCGTTGCGGTCATAGACGTTGCCGGCACCATCCGCATCGAACTCACGCCACCGGGTCTCAGCTATCTGTCCTCGTGGAGGCGGCGCCGGTTCCGCGGGCACGCTGCTGCGCGCCATTGGGGTCGGCTCCAACCCGTCCACCGTCGGAGCTGTCACATCGACCGGAGGAACCTGCGCCGCAGTCGGAGCTGTCACATCGACCGGAGGAACCTGCGCCGCAGTCGGAGCATTGACGTCAACCGGTGGGGTCTGCGGTGCGGTCGGGGCCGTCACATCAACCGGTGACGACCCGGCAACTGTCGGAGCGGGGGCGTCAACGTCGATCGGTGGGGTCTGCGGTGCGGTCGGGGCCGTCACATCAACCGGTGGGGTCTGCGCCGCCGTCGGGGCCGTCACGTCGACCGGAGGAACCTGCGCCGCCGTCGGGGCCGTGGCGTCGACCGGGGGCGCGTCGGGAATACGTGTGGTGTGAGGGACATCCGGAGTTCCAGATCGCGGCACCGCACCGTCTGCGTCGAAGAGCCGCGTTGGTGGCGCGTCGGGAGTACCGCCACCCGGCACCCTCACATCATCGCCCGCCGTCCCGAACACGGCACCAAAACCAGCACCAATCTCGCCGGACCGATACACCTGATCCATATCGATA
>VAPH01037634.1_pt1 | contig 16635 bp, 14 predicted proteins | sample 3393861 | NCBI WGS metagenome assembly VAPH01 (sample SAMN08290439, study PRJNA428436) | hydrothermal vent metagenome | isolation source: Deep-sea hydrothermal vent chimney | place: Atlantic Ocean: South-mid Altantic Ridge | reverse complement strand
TGCTTAGCCGCACAATTAACAAAAACATCTCCATCACAACTTCCCTTGAGAGTAATCTACCTGCTGTAAAAGCCGACGATGGACAAATCCAGCAGGTACTTTTGAATATATGTATAAATGCCCGGGATGCTATGCCTGGTGGAGGCGAGCTCATGATCAGCACTAAATCATTTGACATGGATGATGATTTCTGCCGTATGCATGAAGGGTCTAAGCCCGGAGGATATGTTCAAATAACTATAGCTGACACCGGAACAGGGATGGATGAGGTGACCAGAGATAAGATATTCGACCCTTTCTTCACCACAAAGGACAAGGACTTTGGCACAGGGCTAGGCCTTTCCATGGTATGGAGTATAGTGAAAAATCATAACGGTTATATAAAAGTTGATAGTACGCCAAAAGAGGGAAGTACATTTCAGGTCTACCTGCCAGTAACAGATGCCAGGACTATCACTGAGCTGTCACCCGCCAAGGAGCGAGAGATTCAGGGCGGTAGCGAAATGATTCTTGTGGTTGATGACGAAGAAATAATCCGCGAGATGACTCAGCAGGCTCTTGAGGAATATGGATACAGGGTATTGACATGTTCTTCCGGGAAAACGGCGATCAACCTGTTTAAAGATTTACACAATGAAATCGACCTTGTTATTGTCGATAGAATTATGCCGGATATGAGTGGAAAAGAAACTTTTATCGAACTCAAGAAGGTATCCCCTAATGTAAAAGTTCTTCTTATTACGGGCTATGGCGCTGAATCTGAAGTCAAAGACGAACTTGAGTTAGGTATTTGTGGATTGATACAAAAACCTTTCCAGATAGCCGATTTCTGTGAAGAAATAAGGAGAATTATTGAGAAAAAGGACTGAAAATTATTTTTTAAGCGAACCCTTACCTTATGGCGTTAAAGCCCGAAACATACCTCGTATTATCAACCACTCCAAAAACTTGCCCACCTCGTCCTGATTTTTAAGAAAATAGTCCGCCTTAGGATTTTTGCCGACACATATTGAAGCTCCTTTAGATTTTATGGCCTTGTAGGCATCTTCGTCGGTTACATCGTCTCCTATATATACTGCGTAATGTTCATTGCCCTTTTTCTCCAATAGCCACTCCACCGCATGTCCTTTGTTCCATGCTGCCTTTGATCGTATTTCAAGAACCTTCTTTCCCTCGGTTATATCAAAAAAGGAATCGTAGTTTTTGGTTACATCCCAAAAGATTCTAAAAACATCCGCAAGCCTTTTGGGCGGCACTCTCCTGAAATGCACACTGGCCGAAAATTTCTTATTCTCAACGAGTATGCCCGGTATCTTTCTCAGGCTAATTTGCAGTTTTGCAAGAAGTTCTCCCATCATCGAAACATCTCCGGCTTCGTTGCGTAGCATTTTCGTTCCATTCCAAATCTCCATTCCGTGATTGCCGGAATAGATTAAATCGCTAATTCCTACTCTCATTCGTACATCGTCAAGCGCCCTTCCGCTTATTATTGCAATCGGCATCATCTTTTTAAGCTTGTTAAGCATTTTCTTTACATGTTCCGGCATAACAGCCTTATCAGGAGTGGACGCGATAGGAGCCAGGGTACCGTCGAAGTCAAGAAACAGGAAGAGTTCCCTGGACTGAATTTGTTCCAGGTGATCGAAAAGGTAGGCTGTGCCACCAGCCTTGGCGCTGGCAATATCAGACATGCGCTGCAGTACACAGCCGATCCAGACATGAATATTAAACTCGCTCACCTTTCTGCGAAGACTTTGCATTCGTTTCTTTTTATCATTCGGACGAAGGCTTAAGGCCGTCTTTATGGAGGCTGAGAAACTATCAAGATCATAAGGATTGACTATGATTGCATCCTCAAGTTCTTCCGCAGCTCCGGCAAGTTCTGATAAAAGAAGAACTCCCTTTTCATCTATCTGGCACGAAATAAATTCTTTGGCCACAAGATTCATTCCATCGTAAATAGAGCTTACTATACAAAGATCAGCCGCTCTGTAAATAGCCGCCAGATCGCGGTGCTCCAATTTTGTCTCTGTGTATATAATGGGAAGCCAACTATCAGTGCCGAAACGCCTATTTACATGGTTAATGATTTCCTGAACTCCCCTCATATAGCTCAGGTACGGCTCTGAACTTCGGGTGGGTACAGCCACCTGGTAAAAGCTAACCCGTTTTCTGTAGCGAGAGTAGCGTTCAAAAAATAGCTCTATCGCCTGAATACGCTTTGTAAGACCTTTTGTATATTCCAGCCGGTCTACGCCAACGGCTAGCAGTGTCTCATCAGGAATACCGAGTTTTTTTCTGAAATTACGTATGAATTTTTCGGAACGCCGCGAGGATGCCATATTATTAAATCGGTCGAAATCCACACTTATGGGAAATGCTTCAAGGCTGGTTGTATGTTCACGGAAGGTGATTATAGAAGTTTCACGATTAACCTCTGCTTCGGGTATCATCTGCTCGACACAGTCCATAAAATTACCAGCGAAATGCGTAATTTGAAAACCTATAAGATCATTCGCCAGCATGGCTTCCAGTAGCTCGTTTGCATGAGGGCAAACTCTTAAAACGCTGTAGTTCGGCCATGGCACATGCCAGAAATGAGCGAGAGTCAGACCAGGATGAGCATCACGAAGAACACGAGGCAGAAGCGCAAGGTGGTAGTCATGAATCCATACCATGGATTTATCCTTAACCTCTTCGCTTACCGCCTGAGCGAATTTGTGGTTGGCAGCCACGTAATCATCCCAATATTTTTTTCTAAAATAAATACGTTCAAGAGCTATGTGGCAGAGTGGCCACAGGACATGATTTGCGTATCCGTGGTAGTAGTTATCCACCTCGGAAGAGCTTAGCCAAACACGTTTTAATGTATAGGTTGGCTTATCAGGAGGGACATCGACATGATCATGCCGATCCACAACTCTTTTGTCCGCACTGCCGGACCCCCAGGCAACCCAAACACCTCCAATTACCCGAAGTACGTTATCGAGAGCTGAGGTTAAACCGCCTACAGGTTGTTCCACCCGGATCTCGGCACCCTGTTTTTTGTGTACGTAGGGCTCCCGGTTTGAAACTACTATAAGCCGTCTGTCCTGAATGGCCTGTTCAAGAAATGATTTTAATTTAAGACTGTCTTTCATGGCAAATAAATGCGAAAGGCGAAGAACGAAAAATAGTCTCTTGCTTTTCGCTCTTCGCCTTTATTCTACCCTATTTAGAACTCAATCACATTTTTACGACCGTTTTCAAGGAAAAACCAGGCAGAAAGATAATCACGAATCTGGCGTGTAATCAAAAAATTAGTTCTAACATGTTCCCTTCCCCGCTCCCCCATACGCTTCATCATTGCAGGATTGTTGAGAAATTGCTTTGTCCGAAAAGCTGCTCCCTCAACAGAATTGACAAGAAATCCAGTGGCGCCATGGATAATCTGAATGGGTATGCCGCCAACATTACCGCCTATCACCGGTTTTTCTTTCCACATAGCTTCTGTAACAGTAAGGCCGAACCCTTCCTTCAAAGATTTCTGAAATATAATATCAGCAGCTCTCTGAAGAGCATTTACTGCCTTGTCACTGAAGGGAGGCAGAAGAAGAATATGGATATCCGGATCACTTGCAGCATAGTCCATAACTTCTTGAAGCACGGCCTCTCCTTCAGGATCGTCCGTGGCTGTGCCTCCGGCCAGAATCAGTCTGCAATCGTTGTATTTCTTTACAAGCCGGTAAGCCTGGATCACTCCGATGGGGTCCTTGAACCTGTCAAACCGGGAAACCTGTAACAATATAGGTTTATCTTTGGGTATCTGATAATGCTCCAGCACCTCATCTATCTCTTCCGGTTCCAAGTTGCGATTTTTCTCGCTTAGAGGATCAATCGAGGGCGGAATAAGAAACTTGTCCGGTTGGATCGACTGGGCAAATTTCGAGACGGAAAATACTGCCATATCGTATTTTTCTACATAAGGACGAAGCTTATTCCATGTGTCTGGCTGAGGCCGGGATATATCGATATGACAACGCCACATCCAGCAGTTTTCTGTTCTTTTTTCAATCAGGGGCACAGGCTGTGGATCATGAATAAGCACGCAATCGGCTGAAAGATCCAGCTTCTCGGCATTATCCATGTTGATTTTATAATGGTGTCTCCAGGCAGCTTCAGTGATCGGGTCTCGCGTGCCCTGCATACTGTTATGCACCTTCTTTGTCATGTTGAAGAAGTCGCCATCTGCCTCGATAACGTCCCATACGGCATTGATTCCGGTATCTATCAAAAGAGGAATCATCTGTTGCAGTATCTCTGCCACTCCTCCACCCTCTTTTGTAGAGTTAATATGCAGAAACTTCCTGCCTTGCAGTTTTTCGGCAAGTTTATAAATAAGGAGAAGATCTCCTTTCGGGGCAATACCGGAATAATCACTCAGTGCTATCACTTAAAATTCCTCCATATCTTTTCGAAGTTCGGCCTCCACCAGCTCTATAATTAGTTCTCTTATGCCTTCTATACCATACATAAATGGATCAATATTTTTGATTTTATTCGCCAGTTCCTCTTTGCCGAAAGCTAATGCGAACCAGCTCGAAAAATCGTTGGTTTTTTCCTCGCTCCGGTTTCTGGCCTCATAAAAATGGAAATAGATGGAGCCGGGCTCAACATAACGAACAGCTATCAGAAATTCGGCTAAGTTTCTGGCCTTAAGACCAGCTTCAAACACCATTGTGAGCGTTTCGTTAAAGTAGAATTCATCGCCTGGCAAAACCGGTCGCGGCTCTGGATTATTTTCCAGATACTTAGTTGTGATGCGAACGAGTTCCTCCCTGAGCGACTCAATAGTATTGAATTCGTAAGGGTCAAGGTTAGAAAACTGCTCTGAAAGCGCACGTTCTTCAATGTTTTCAGCAGCCCACTCCGCAAATCGATTGGTATACTCCTGAAGATGTCCCCTTATAAAATACTGGTAAGTGTGGTGGTACAACGACTCGTCACTTATTAGCATGATTTTCTCGCGAAGTTCCTTAAGGCTTGAAGCCTTTTCCCCAGTGGCTTTTGGAATAATTACGCATTCCTTGAAGTGAAATGGGACCGTAACTTCGGCAGTTTTCTGTTCCATAAAGTTTCTCCTCTTAAAAAATCTTAAACAAAATCTTAAAAAAATTAAGATAGGCTACAGACAAAAAGTTTTAAGTTGTTAAATGAGTCCTTATTCAGGCATGCGCTTCCGCCCAGGTTATTCCAGTACCGATGTCTGTTTTGATTGGCACGGAGAGAGTGACTGCTTCCTCCATTTCCTTTCGGACAAAAGATCTAAGTTTTTGAATCTCCTCCTCTGGAGCATCAAAAAGCAGCTCATCATGAATCTGTAGAATCATACAGGATTTCATTCCTTCCGCTTTTAACCCACGCTGGATATTAAGCATTGCAATCTTGATAATGTCTGCGGATGTACCCTGGATAGGACTGTTTACAGCAAGCCGTCGACCGAGCTGCTGACTGGCCTTGCCAGGGCTTTTTAGCTCAGGAATTTCTCTGCGCCGGCCAAATATAGTGGTGACAAAGCCTTTCTTGCTAGCTTGTTCCACTATGTGCTTTGTGTACTTCTGCACTCCCGGGTGCAATTTAAAGTAACGTTCAATATAGCTTTTTGCCTGGGAGGAGGAAACTCCCAATTGACGGGCCAGACCAAAGGGACTCATGCCATAAATTATTCCGTAATTGACTGTTTTTGCCAGACGGCGCATATCTTTTGTCACAGCTTCCGACTTAACATCAAAAAGATGTGAAGCCGTGATTGTATGGATGTCTGTACCATCTGCAAAGGCATCCAGTAGAGTCCAGTCCTGACTCAAGTGGGCAAGTATACGCAGCTCTATCTGAGAATAGTCGGCTGAAACAATAAGGTGTCCTTTTTTGCTTGCCACAAAAGCCGCCCTTATTTTTCTCCCCCAGTCTCCACGAACCGGGATGTTCTGGAGGTTCGGATTTGAACTGCTCAACCGACCGGTTGCGGTTACAGTTTGATTAAATGTGGTATGAATTCTACCGGTCGCCGAATTAATCAAACCGGGGAGAACATCTACATACGTGTTCTTCAGCTTGCTAAGTGAGCGATGCTCGATGATCTCCCGGGGTAGATCGTGCTGGGCTGTCAGCTCTTCAAGAACATCTACATCTGTAGAATATCCTGTTTTTGTTTTCTTGACAGGAGTCAATTGAAGCTTATCAAACAGTATTTCCTGAAGCTGTTTGGGGGAATTAACGTTAAATTTTTCTCCGGCATAGAAGAATATACGCTGCTCAATTTTATGCATTTCGGCTTCCAGCTCGCCGGAATACTGAGCAAGCAGATCTTTGTCAACACTGATACCGACTGCTTCCATATCTGCCAGGACACTAACCAGTGGAACCTCTATATCATGTAGAATAAAAGTTAAACCCGCCTTCTCAATAAGCGGAGCCAAAGTCTGCTTAAGCGCCATAATGATTGAGACGTTTTCAGACAAAAAAGCCGCTGTTTTTTCGATCGGAATATCCACGGGCGGCTTTCCTTTTCCAATAGCCTCATCATAGGAGAGTTTTTTTCTTGAAAGATAGGAAAGAGTTATCTCCTCCAGGCTGTGTCCTGCTCTGTTTGGGTTCAGAAGATAAGAAGCCAGCATGGCATCAAAGCCATGCCCTTTAAGCGTTATGCCAGCTTTCCGGAGAGCATGGGTGTCTTTTTTGAGATTATAACCGACTTTACTCACCTTCGGGTCCTCCAGCACAGACCAAACAGAGGCCATAAGATCTCTGCTTTGTCCTGACTGCGGAGAACATGCCGGAATATAAATAGGGATATTAATAGGGTCAGGCCCCGGCAGTGCGAGGGCCAGTCCAACAATATCAGAATCAACCGCCTCTCGACCGGAGATTTCGGTCTGCAGTGTGAGTTCGTCACCAACCCGGCTCAAAAAAGAATCAATCTCGTCTCTGCCGCTTATGATGGTATGAGGCGTATTGACTGAACGACTTGGCACCATCTTTGCCAGGCTTGTGAGTTCGAACTCGCTAAACAGGGCAAGAAGGGTTGGCCAGTCCGGCTCTGTCATTCGGCATTTTTCTATTTCGACCGGCAGGGGAAGATTGCTCTCTACCGTTGCAAGGCGCAGACTCAAACGAAGCATATCGGCATTATCTTTAACCGCCTCTCGCAACCTGGGGCGCTTTATACTCTCAAATTTATACAGAAGTTTTTCAACACTGCCAAACTCTTCCATAAGGTTTTTTGCGGTCTTCGGACCAACCCCGGGTACTCCCGGAATGTTGTCAGCAGAATCTCCGGTAAGAGCCAGAAAGTCAGGAATCCTCTTTGGCTCAACTCCAAAACGTTTTAAAACATCGTCGGCCCGGAAAATTCTGTTTTTCATCGTATCATAGGCCGTGACCCCTGAGTCCAGAAGTTGATAAAGATCTTTATCCGATGTAACGAGACAGACTTCAAGGCCTTCGGCTCGTGCCATTTTCGTAACTGTGGCAATAATATCGTCAGCTTCTTCGCCCGGAACACTCAGGTTTTTGATACGAAAGGCCTCAATAATTCTACGAATATGAGGGATCTGAACTACAAGGTCTTCCGGCATCTTCGGACGGTGGGCCTTATATTTCTCATATAAGTCCTGCCGCTTTGTGGGTTTACCGGAATCGAAGGCGACGAAAAGGTGTTCGGGAGTCTTTTCGCGAATGATTTTAAGAAGCATGTTGGTGAAACCGAATATGGCATTTGTGGGAAACCCGCTTGAACTACTCAGATTGCGGATGGCATAATAGGCTCGATATATATAGGAGTGGCCGTCAATGATATAAATTGTTGCCATTATTTAAGGAAGATTATAGCAGATTCAGGAAAGGATAAATTATAATAATTTATAATTGTTTATAATTGTATTGTAATTGCTTTCCATTCTGACTACGAAATAATGAAAAAATTACTGCAAAAATGATAAAAGCTGATGTAATATTGAACGCCACCGGGTTAAGTTGTCCGATGCCTGTGCTAAAAACAAAAAAAGAGCTCGATATACTTGATAGCGGCAAGATACTCCTTGTGCAAACCACAGACCCCGGAGCCAAGACGGATATACCGTCACTTGTTAAACGCCTGGGACATGAAATGCTTGAAACCGGTAATTCCGCCAATGTCACGTTCTTTTACATCAGGAAAAAGTAGCTTCAAATTTTAAAACTAGTAAAGTAATTTATTTAACAGGTTCAGCAAAGTTCTTGGCAAAGCATTCGAATTTTTCCGATAGTTTCATCAAAATTTTCACATCTGTGGGATATGCAGGTTACTCCCCCTTTGCCCCTGGAACTGTGGGCACATTTGCCGCCATGGCGGCGTATTGGCTTTTGCCGGATTTATCACCAACTTGCCGATTGTCTGTCATTGCCGTACTTTTTATAGCCGGAGTACCGGCATCGAGCCGAGCGGAAACCATCTATGGAGAAAAAGATTGCGGACGCATAGTTTTAGACGAATTCGTCGGCTACTGGATTGCCATGATGTTTCTACCACCTACACCGGCCTGCTTGATTTCCGGCTTTGTAGTGTTTAGATTTTTTGACATAATAAAGCCCTCTCCTGTCCGCGAACTAGAGAGGAAGTATTCAGGTGGAATGGGAATAATGATTGACGATGTTGCTGCAGGCATTTACAGCAATCTGGCGCTTCATGTTTTCCGGTTGGTTGCTACTTGAGAGATAACATACCTACACGCCGTTGTTTTATTGCTATCAGGATGTCAGAAGCGGTAATCTTGTGTGTACAGGAATTGCTCTTAACGCTTAAAACCGCCGGGGCGGATGTACGTTGGGTCGGGACTGAATCCATGCATCTGACCATAAAGTTTTTAGGCGAACTTAACGAAAAACAGATAGAAGAGGTAAAGAGAGTTATTCAAGAAGTCGTGCTTTCACATAGCCCCTTTACTTTTAAAGTGACTGGTGTGGGTGGATTCCCTACCCTGCAAAATCCAAAGGTTCTCTGGGCAGGGGTGACATCTTCGAAAGAATTGATCTCTCTGCAAAAGAATATAGAAACAGCACTTTCTGGTAAGGGACTTGAACCGGAATTAAAAGATTTTACCCCTCACCTTACCCTGGGGAGAATTCGTTCCAGCAACAGTCTTGATCAGGCTTTGTCTGTTTTAGAGAAAGCGGGGAACCGCGTTTTTGGTAAAGTCGAGGTTAGCGAGTTGGTATTAATGGAAAGCCACTTGTTACCCTCTGGAGCAAAGCATACAGACCTGTTTGTGGTCCGGCTTGGTAAAGGGTGAAGAGTGAAAAAGGAGAGAACAATGGCGCAGAAAGGTACAACAAATAACGAAAGCGAGAAGACTAAAGCTCTGAGTGCTGCTCTGGCGCAGATAGAACGTCAGTTCGGCAAGGGAGCGATTATGCGTCTTGGCGAAGGCGCTGTAACGGAAATTCAGGTTATTCCGTCAGGGTCAATCACTCTGGATGTCGCATTAGGCATTGGAGGATATCCCCGCGGAAGAGTTGTGGAAATTTACGGCCCTGAGTCTTCCGGCAAAACCACTCTGGCTCTAAACGCAATCGCTATGGCGCAGAAGGCCGGGGGAACAGCAGCGTTTATTGATGCCGAACATGCGCTGGATGTCGGTTATGCACAGAAGCTTGGTGTAAAGGTAGAGGATCTTTTGGTTTCACAACCTGATACCGGAGAGCAGGCCCTTGAGGTAACCGAGTCACTGATTCGCAGTAACGCTCTGGATATTATTGTGATCGATTCAGTTGCAGCTCTTGTCCCGAAAGCTGAAATAGAGGGAGAGATGGGAGCGTCACTTCCCGGACTTCAGGCAAGACTTATGAGCCAGGCGCTAAGAAAGCTTACGGCGGCAGTGTCCAGAAGTATGACAACTATCATATTCATAAATCAGATAAGAATGAAGATAGGAGTAATGTTTGGAAATCCTGAAACGACCACTGGCGGCAATGCCCTTAAATTCTACAGCTCTGTCCGGCTTGATATCAGACGTATTGAAACACTGAAAAACGCACAGGAACAGGTGGGAAGCCGTGTTAGGGTAAAGGTTATTAAAAATAAGGTTGCTCCGCCGTTTAAGCAGGCTGAATTCGAAATATATTTCAACGAGGGGATCTCCAGAACTGGTGAACTTCTGGACCTGGGAGTGAACAAAAGCCTTGTTGAAAAAGCTGGATCGTGGTATTCGTACGAAGGAACACGCATTGGACAGGGGCGAGAAAACGCAAAGGACTACCTTAAACAAAACCCGCAAGCTGCTGAAATGCTGGAGACTTCTGTGCGGAATGCCTATGGATTGAAGCCGTTAAACCAGCGAAGTCAGCAAAAACAGGGTGAAGCATGAGGAATATTTTTTAAGTTTTTTTGGGAGGTTTTATGGATATAAATGTAATTCTTAAAAAAGCTGTTGAACTTGGAGCTTCGGACATTCACGTCAAGGTAGGCAATCCACCGATTCTTCGCATAAACGGTCATCTATCCCCCTTTCCAAGCGGTGCAAGGATGAGCGCAGAAGATGCCATGACCATAGCTTTGGGAATAATGACATCAGGGCAACGTGAAACGTTCAAAAAGCAGAATGACATTGACCTTGGTTACGGCGTACCGGGCCTGGGACGTTTTCGTGTAAATATTTTCATACAGCGTGGAACTATCGGGATGGTTTTTCGAATCATTCCTGTAAAGATTAATACAATAGACGATCTTGGCCTGCCTCCATCGCTTAAAAAACTCGCTCTTGAACCGCGTGGGTTGATTTTGGTAACCGGCACGACCGGAAGCGGAAAAACGACAACGCTGGCATCTATGATAGAACATATCAACAGCCACCAGACATGCAATATCATAACCATTGAAGATCCGATCGAATATCTGCACCGTGATAAACGGAGCATAATAAACCAGCGAGAGATCGGCAGCGATACAGAATCATTTGGTAGGGCTCTGAGGGCCGCGCTCCGACAGGATCCGGATGTTATTCTTGTAGGAGAAATGAGAGATTTTGAAACAATCCAGACCGCGCTGATTGCCGCGGAAACCGGCCATCTAGTACTCTCCACACTTCACACAGTGGATGCGATGGAAACAGTAAACCGTATAATCTCTGTGTTTCCACCGTATCAGGCCAAGCAAATACGGATTCAGCTTGCATCGGTAGTCAAGGGTGTGGTGTCGCAGAGACTTGTACCACGCGCCCAGAGTGAAGGGCGTGTGCCTGCGGTTGAACTAATGCTTTCCACCGGTCTGATCAGGGAGTGCATTACTAATTCTGAAAAAACAAGCCAGATAGCGGATGTAATAGCCAAAGGCGCCATACAGTACGGAATGCAGACTTTTGATCAATCTCTGTTTCAGCTCTTGAAAGAGGGGTTAATTACTTACGAAGACGCACTGCGGCGTGCCTCTAATCCTGATGATTTTACACTCAAGGTTAAGGGAATTCAGTCAACCAGCGACGTTGTAGCCGGAGGCGGTGACGAGCAGAGCTTTTTCGACCGATTCGGAACGTGAGAGGAAATTTATTTATGAAAAAAATTACGTTTGTCTCTATCCTGGCTATCTCCTGTTTGCTTACAGCATGTCTGCCCCAGGCAGGCCTTAGGTTTACTTACGTTGAGATAGAAAGCTTCCCGCAAGCTATCCAGGACAGTATAAAAAAGAAGGAAGCGGTTATAGGTATGACCCCGGTCCAGGTGCGTTACGCGCTTGGCGCTCCACTTGTGGCTCGTACCTTTTCGTCAGATAAAGAGGATATTCTGGAGGAATGGGCTTACCATTCGGTTATGAGAATGAGGAAGGTGTATGTCATATTTCAGAATGGACGTGTGATTAAAATAGAGACTGAGCAACGCACACTACCTTCCATACATATAGAAAAAATAGACGATGCAGAGCAGAGAAGTCCGTAAACGGTTCATAGACTTCTTTGCGGGAAAAGGGCATCTAAGTCTACCCAGCTCTTCTTTAATCCCCCAGAAAGATCCGACGCTTCTTTTCACAAACGCCGGGATGGTGCAGTTCAAGTCCGTTTTTCTAGGCTTGGAGGAACCTCCGACGCCACGAGCTGTCACATCGCAGAAGTGTGTCCGCGCAGGAGGAAAGCATAACGATCTCGAAAACGTAGGCCGCACTGCGCGTCACCACACCTTTTTCGAAATGCTCGGAAATTTTTCATTTGGCGATTACTTCAAGCGGGATGCCATACTCTGGGCCTGGGAATTCCTAACCCAGGAAATGTCATTGCCGCTGGACAAACTATGGGTTACCGTCTACACCAATGACAACGAAGCTGCCAAGTTATGGAAAGATGAAGCCGCTGTGCCTGCAAACCGCATTGTCAGGCTTGGAGATAAAGATAATTTCTGGTCCATGGGTGATACAGGACCATGCGGGCCATGCTCGGAAATTCTGATAGATCAGGGACCGAATATGGGTTGCGGCAAAGAAAGCTGCGCAGTAGGATGCGACTGCGATCGCTACCTGGAATTATGGAACCTGGTTTTCATGCAGTACAACCGGGACGAAAAGGGGCAGCTCACCCCGCTGCCAAAGCCCAGCATAGATACAGGCATGGGGCTTGAAAGGCTTTCAGCCGTGATGCAGGGCAAAACCAATAACTTTGACGCGGATACTTTCCGACCTATCATCGAATCGGTAGAAACTCTTTGCGGCAAGGCCTATGGAGCCAATAGCGACAATGACGTTTCACTCCGGGTGATAGCCGATCACATACGTTCCTTAACTTTCCTGCTTGCTGACGGTCTATTGCCATCAAACGATGGCCGCGGGTATGTAATGAGACGCATTCTCCGGCGGGCAGCAAGACACGGGAAAATGCTTGGACTCGACGAACCGTTTCTGTACCAGCTTGCAGGTGATGTTATTAAACTTATGGGGGATCATTACCCGGAACTCGCCGAATCACCAGGCAGAATTACAAAAATCTTAAAGATGGAGGAAGAGCGGTTTTCCAACACACTGAAACACGGGCTGTCGATTCTTGATGAACTGATAGATAAAACTCGCAGAAGCGGTAGTGAGACTCTTTCAGGAAAAGACCTTTTCAGGCTTTATGACACCTACGGTTTTCCATTGGATCTTGCCGAAGATATTGCACTTGAGGCCGGACTCAGACTCGACCACGAGGGATTTAACCGGGAGATGAATGATCAAAAAATCCGGGCAAGGGCTTCCTGGACCGGAGCCGGTGAGGCTATTGCTCCGGTCTACCGTGAACTTTCAAAGGAAATCCAGGAGACTAAATTCATTGGCTACGAGAAACCACTTGACACAGAAGCTAAAGTACTTGCAATAGTAAAAGGCGGCAAGCGTATATCTGAAATCGGACAGGGAGACACAGCAGAGGTATTTCTGGACCGGACCACATTGTACGGCGAATCAGGCGGACAGGTGGGAGATACCGGATTAATCAAAGCCGATGGGCTTCTGGTTCGTGTTCTGGATACGAAAAAGCCGCTGCCTAATCTCTATGCGCATCATGTGAAGGTAGAGGTGGAGGGGAAAAAGCTCTCGGAGGGCATGCCTGTAACTGTCTATGTGGATGCGGAAAATCGAGCCTCCATAATGCGGAATCACACTGCCACCCATTTGCTGCAAGCAGCTTTAAGAGAGGTCCTTGGAGAGCATGTTAAACAGGCAGGCTCTTTTGTTGCCCCTGAAAAACTACGTTTCGACTTTACCCATTTTTCCCAGTTAAGCCATTATGAGATCGAACAGGTTGAGGATTGGGTAAATGACAGAATACTCGAAAACTTGCTGGTGAGCAAAGAGGAAATGTCTATCAAAGATGCTATGACAGCCGGAGCAATGGCTCTGTTTGGTGAAAAATACGGCGATCGGGTCCGTGTAGTATCAGTTGTTAAAAGGGCTGGAGAAAAAATTGAAAAAAAATCCTCGGAGTTCTGCGGCGGCACACATGTAGGAACAACAGGAGAAATCGGCTTGTTTAAAATTATTTCCGATTCGAGTGTGGCTTCAGGTGTGAGAAGAATAGAGGCTATAACAGGCCGCCACTTTCTTCTATACGTAAGAAAGAACGAAGCAGAAATTCAGACTGTAGCAGAGCTGCTTAAAGCAAAAGAAAACCCGGCTAAGCGGCTTAAAAAACTGATTGAAGACGGTCGAGCCAAGGACAGGGAACTGGAAACTCTTAAGGCCCACACCTCGGTTTCAAAAGCTGACAGCTTGATGCAAGGTTTAAGAGAGATAAGTGGAATCAAAACACTTGCCGGTTTTGTGGAAGGGGTGGAGCCCAGGGAACTTCGGGGCCTGGTTGACTCTATAAGAGATAAAATCAAAAGTGGTGCTGTGCTGGTGGCTTCTGTCAGCAGCGGGCAGGCAGCCCTTGTATGCATGGTAACCAAAGACATTGCCGGAAAAAAACTCCATGCCGGCAACATCTTAAAGAATGTAGCCGCACGTGTAGGAGCCAGAGGGGGGGGAAGACCAGATATGGCCCAAGGAGGTCTTAAGGATGTTTCTAAGGTTCAGGAGACTCTAGAGACATTTTATGAGATTGTCGAAAAAGAGCTTTTGTAGTAGGGGCAACCACAGGGGGATGCCCCTACAACACAAGACATTCCAATATACTTTTTTCAATACCGGTTAGCCGGATAATTTTATTTTTAGAACTCCTGCCCGAAATAATTTCGATCTGTTTTTTCTTAATCCCAAGTACTTTTGACAGAACACTGATAATCTCGTTGTTTGCTTTTCCTTCCACTGGGGGTGATGTAAGTTTCACCTTGAGCGAGTCGCCGTAGAGCCCGATTACGCCAGGCCGGGAACTGCGTGGTTCCACCTTTACTTTAAGAAGAATTGAACCTGACTGCTCGACACTATAAAAATGCACGGGGAGCTATTCTCCTCATTCTACGGGCACTTCATCATCCTGTATGCCTGTAAACTGGTAGCCAATACCATAAACAGTCTGAATGAATATAGGTTTTCGTGAGTTAGGTTCGATTTTGCGGCGGAGATTTTTGATGTGAGCATCTACTGTCCGGTCGTATCCTTCAAAAGAGTAGCCGTAGACTAAGTCAATAAGCTGGGATCGTGACAGCACCAGCCCCCTGTTTTTCACCAAGGCCATAAGTGACTTGAACTCTACAGGGGTCAGATCGACAGGCTGGCCGCCTACCGTCACTTTATGCTGCTCTTCCTTGATCACCATCAACCCTTTGTTAAAACCTATACTTTCTGAGGTAGTCGGCGGTTCGCCGTGGCCGTCAGTACGTTTTAACACGGCTTTTACTCTTAGCATAAGTTCACGCAGACTAAAAGGTTTGACAACATAATCATCGGCTCCAAGACCGAATCCACGGATACGTTCCTCTGGCGTACCCTTGCCGCTAAGCATTATGATTGGCACATTAGATTCCTGGCGCAGCCTGCGGCAGACCTCTTCGCCGGAAAGGTCTGGCAGCATAAGGTCGAGTATTACAAGATCGATGCCATCAAGGGCAAGAGTAATGCCTTCCGAGCCGCTTGACGTCCAGATAACCTCATACCCTTCATCTTTGAGGCTGATGTGGATTATATCCACGATTTTGTTATCGTCTTCTATTATCAGGATTCGTTTCATAAGGTCGTCACAAAATTCCCCCGCAATTATGATACCTGATTTCTATTTCGTCAATCTTGCCAAATCCTTGATTCCCATGATAAAGTGCTAACGTTATGAGTGTCCGTGATAATGTGGCGGTTGTCCGCAAGGCTATAGGACGGGCAGCGCAAGTGGCGGGCAGAAGCGAGTCGGATATCAAATTAGTGGCTGTTTCAAAAAAAATCGATACCGCAAGAATGCTCGAGGCTGCGGAGGCCGGAATTCTGATATTCGGTGAAAACAGGGTTCAGGAAGCTAGGGACAAGCAAGATACGGTCCGCTGGCCAAATGGAATAACCTGGCATATGATAGGTCCTCTTCAACGTAACAAGTCCAAGCTTTCGGTAACTCTTTTTGATATGATTCAGTCGGTGGACAGCCTGGAGATTGCGCGACACCTGGACAGACATGCCTATAACGCCAGCATCACTCTTCCAGTGCTTATCCAGTTAAACCTGGCCGATGAACCGTCAAAGTCGGGGTTTAATCCTGACCTGGCCGTAGCAGCCGCCCTTGAGGTTTCCCGCATGGAAAATATCAGGGTTGAAGGACTTATGGCGATTCCTCCATATCGAGATAACCCTGAAGATGTTAGACCGTATTTCCGGAGTCTTCGCGATATAAAAGATATGCTTCACGACAGGGGCCTTCACATGAGTGAACTTTCAATGGGGATGTCGTCTGATTTCGAGATTGCCATAGAGGAGGGTTCCACTATGGTTCGGGTCGGCACAGCAATATTTGGAGAAAGGCAAAATTAAAAAGTAGAAGTAGAAAAGTTTTTTAAGAGAGAAAAAAATATGCTAAATAAAATAGTATTTATAGGCGGCGGCAATATCGCCGAGGCGATTTTGAAGGGTCTTTCAGGCTCAGGGTTAGGGGCCGAAAACATAAGGGTCAGTGACCCATCTAAAAATGTTCGGGATAAACTCCGCAATTTGTACGGAGTTGTGGCCGAAAGCGATAACAAGTT
>VAPH01007048.1_pt1 | contig 16654 bp, 12 predicted proteins | sample 3393861 | NCBI WGS metagenome assembly VAPH01 (sample SAMN08290439, study PRJNA428436) | hydrothermal vent metagenome | isolation source: Deep-sea hydrothermal vent chimney | place: Atlantic Ocean: South-mid Altantic Ridge | reverse complement strand
GACATCTCAAAAGAGATAATTGCTGTTTTAGAAGAATATATAAAACCTGCTGTTGCCAGTGATGGTGGAAATATTCAATTTTTATCTTACTCACCGGATACCAAAGAAGTTAACGTATTATTACAAGGTGCATGCAATGGATGCCCTTCTTCAACCATCACATTAAAAAACGGTATTGAAGCTACATTAAAAGAATTATTACCTGGGAAGATTGGAACTGTAAATGCAACAAATTAATACAATCTCTGCTATATAAAATTAACTGAAAATCGCAATTTTTTAAAGGAAAAGGCACCTTTTCTAAGTGTCTTTTTTTATATTTACTATATATTTATAATCCATATACCATGAAAAAATTATACACAGTTCAATTAGCTATAGTCTTTCTTTTTTCTCTCATTATAACTGCTCAAAATTCAAATATGAAATACCCTAATACAAAAAAAGGAGAAACCGTTGATAATTATTTTGATACTGATGTGCCTGACCCATATCGCTGGTTAGAAGATGATCGTTCAGAAGAAACAGAAGCATGGGTCAAAGCCGAAAATGAAGTAACTTTTAATTATTTAAATAAAATACCTTTTCGTGACGATTTTAAAAAACGATTGACCCAATTATGGAACTATGAAAAATATTCTGCTCCATTCAAAAGAGGCAGTTACTCTTATTTTTATAAAAATGACGGATTGCAAAATCAATATGTATTATACCGGCAAAAGGGAAATGAAAAAGCTGAAATATTTTTAGACCCCAATACTTTTTCAAAAGATGGTACCACATCTTTGGGAAGTGTTTCCTTTAGCAAAGATGGGAAAATAGTGGCATACTCTATATCAGAAGGTGGTTCTGATTGGAGAAAAGTTATTGTTATGGATGCACTATCAAAAGAAATTATAGAAGATACGATTAAAGATGTAAAATTTAGCGGACTTTCATGGTTTAAAAATGAAGGATTTTATTATTCTAGTTACGATAAACCAAAAGGAAGTGAGCTCTCAGCCAAAACCGATCAACACAAATTGTACTACCATAAAATAGGAAACGAACAAAAAGAAGATAAAGTTATTTTTGGATTAGATAAAAAAAGACGATATGTTGGTGGTTATGTTACCGAAGATCAAAAGTATTTAATTGTAAGTGCTGCAACCTCAACATCAGGCAATGAATTGTATTTTAAAGACTTATCTAACCCTAATAATAATTTAATTAGCATAGTAGATAATTTCGAGAGTGATAGTTATGTAATTGATACTGAAGGAGAAAATTTATATATTTCCACTAATCTGAATGCTCTTAACAAAAAAATAATCAAAGTAAATATTAAAAATCCTAGTCCGGATAATTGGATAGATTTTATACCCGAAACCGAAGATGTTTTAAGTATAACCACCGGTTCAGGCTACTTTTTTGCCGAGTACATGAAAGATGCTGTTTCACAGATAAAACAATACAATAACAAAGGTGAACTGGTTCGCGATATAAAACTTCCCGGTATAGGTTCAGTTGGTGGGTTTAGCGCAAAGAAAGAAGATACCAATTTGTATTATTCTTTTACAAATTATACAACTCCTGCATCTATTTTTAAATATGATCCTAAAAATGGTGAATCTACTGTTTACAAGAAACCTAAAGTTGATTTTATCTCTAAAGATTACGAGTCTAAACAGGTTTTTTATACCTCAAAAGACAGTACCAAAATACCCATGATCATTACCTATAAAAAAGGCCTTGAACTCAATGGTAAAAATCCTACTATTTTATATGGTTATGGTGGTTTCAATATTAGTATCACACCATCTTTTAGAATTTCAAATGCAGTTTGGCTCGAGCAAGGCGGAGTTTATGCCGTGCCAAATATTAGAGGTGGTGGTGAGTACGGTAAAGCCTGGCATGATGCAGGAACTCAATTAAAAAAGCAAAATGTTTTTGATGATTTTATCGCTGCTGCGGAATATTTAATCGAAAATAAATATACATCAAGTGAATTTTTGGCGATTCGTGGCGGATCAAATGGCGGGTTGCTAGTTGGAGCAACCATGACACAGCGACCGGATCTTATGAAAGTAGCATTACCGGCTGTTGGTGTTTTAGATATGTTACGTTACCATACTTTTACTGCCGGTGCAGGATGGGCATACGATTATGGAACCTCTGAACAAAGTAAAGAAATGTTCGAATATTTATTAGGTTATTCTCCTGTTCACAATGTAAAAAAAGGGGTGAAATATCCTGCTACTTTTATAACCACTGGTGACCATGATGATAGGGTTGTTCCGGCTCATTCATTTAAGTTTGCTGCCGAATTACAAGCAAAACAAGGTGGAGATAATCCCGTATTGATCAGAATTGAAACAAAAGCAGGTCACGGTGCAGGCACACCGGTATCAAAAACAATCGATCTTTATGCTGATATATTTAGCTTTACCCTGTACAATATGGGTTTTAAAGAAATTAATTTGAAAGTAAAAAATTAATAGTCTATAATTTAGGGTATTAATAAATATCCTTGATCATAAATTCTTTACCATTAAAAATAAGTTTATCGCCTTTTTGTTTTCCCAATAAAATTTTACCAATAGGAGAAGATGGTGAAACGGCATAATATTTTTTGCCCTCAACTACAATTTCTCCAATACTTATAGAAATATAATAATTAAACAAGGTGGTAAGAACTAAATTCCCTGATCCAACATTTTTAGAATTATTACTTGCCGGAATACGATTTAAGGTAATTTGCATTTCATTTATAGAAACAAACTGTTGTGAAGCTTTTTCCATTTCTAATTGTAACATAGCTCTACCGGTTTCATGCTTATCGCCAACCGAACTTTTAGTTTCTGATTGTAAGGCATTTTGATTGGAACTTATAATCTGATTTACAGTTTTTTGTTTTTCTTCTACAAACCTTTTACAATTTTGATATAACTCTTCTTTAATATTTTTCATCAATCTCTTTAATTGATCAAAAATAGTACAAATTATTTTGTACTTTTCCATTCTCAAAAAATTATTAGATGAACAATATTATTGTCTTAGGAGCAGGAATGGTAGGGAGTGCCATGGCAATTGATCTTGCTAAAAATAATGAGGTAACCTCAGCTGATTACAGTATAACTGCTTTAAAAAAAATCAAATCGAAACAAGCAAATATTAGTACTTTACAAATTGATGTAACAAAAAAAGAAGAGCTGATTCAAACTTTACAAGCATACGATCTGGTGATTTGTGCAGTACCGGGATTTTTGGGCTATAAAACACTTAAATATATTATTGAAGCAAAAAAAAATGTAGTTGATATTTCTTTTTTTCCGGAAAATGCATTGGACTTAAACGATCTGGCAATACAAAATAAGGTAAGTGCTATTGTTGATTGTGGTGTTGCTCCGGGCATGGGTAACATTTTGTTAGGATACCACAATGAGCAAATTAAAGTGACTCATTTTGAATGTTTGGTAGGTGGTTTACCAAAAAATAAAAAATGGCCTTTTAATTATAAAGCACCTTTTTCACCTATTGATGTGATCGAAGAATACACCCGTCCCGCGAGATATATAGAAAATAAAGAATTAATTGTACGAGAGGCACTTAGTGATGTTGAATTGGTTGAATTTGAAACGGTTGGCACTTTAGAATCTTTTAATTCGGATGGTCTGCGATCTTTAATTTATACCATGCCACATATACCTAATATGAAAGAAAAAACTTTGCGATATCCGGGGCATATCGAATACATTCAGGTACTGAAAAAAACCGGCTTTTTTGGTACGGAAAAAATAGAGATCAATGGAACAAAAATTTCCCCAATTGATTTTACGAATAAAATATTGTTTAAAGAATGGTTTTTAGAAGACACTGAAGAAGAACTCACTGTAATGAAAATTACTATTAAAGGAATTGATTCAAAAGGCGAAAGTAAAAAAATTACTTATCATTTACACGACGAGTTTTGTAAGGAAACACAAACATCTTCCATGGCAAGAACCACTGGATATACAGCTACTGCAGCTGCCGGATTGATTTTAAATGATCTTTTTAATGAAAAAGGTGTTTTCCCTCCTGAATTAGTTGGTAAACATAAAGTTTGTTATGATTTTGTGTTGGGTTATTTAAAAGAAAGAGGTGTGACTTATGTTAAGTCTGAAGTTTGAAGTTCAGTTGGAAAGTATTACTAATTTTTTAATCATTAAATTATGAATAAAAACAGATGTTCCTGGTGTGGCGATGATCCTCTTTATGTTTCTTATCACGATAACGAATGGGGAGTTCCGGTTTATGATGATGATAAATTATTTGAATTTTTAATACTCGAAACTTTTCAGGCAGGTTTGAGTTGGATTACAGTTTTACGAAAACGCGAAAATTTTAGAAAAGCTTTTGATGATTTCGACTATCAAAAAATTGCAAAATACGATGATAAAAAGTTTGATGAATTGATCCAAAATGCAGGAATTATCAGGAACAAACTAAAAGTAAAAGCAACTATTGGTAATGCCATAGCCTTTATGGAAATACAGAAGGAATTTGGTGCTTTTTCAAAATATATTTGGGGATTTGTAGATCATAAACCAATTGTCAATTCACGGAAATCACTAAAAGAAATTCCTGCAACAACCGAAATATCCGATAAACTTTCAGCAGATCTGAAAAAACGAGGTTTTAAATTTGTTGGCTCAACAGTAATCTATGCACATATGCAGGCAACAGGTATGGTAAATGATCATGTTACGAGTTGTTTCAGGTATCCTGATTTATAAATTTCACTATTTTATTGCATTACATCGGTAACCTTTACTTTTTCAACAGGAATATAGATCTCAGTAATTAAATTAGCTGGATTTGCAGTTGTTTGTGGTTTATTTATATACAATTCAAAAGGTTCACCGGTTTCTGTTATTTTATAATCATTCAAATTACCCGCTTCTTTCATTGCGGTTTCCCAGGCTTCCTGTGAATTTTTATAAGCCCCTTTTAATGTAGTTTTAAAATATTTACCTCTTTCTATAAAGCCAGTAAGAATATCACTGCCTTTTGGGGTAATCATTTTTTCGGCAACAGGAAAGCCAACTGAAAACATGGTTGTGCCATTTGCTTCATCGTATTTATGGAATATGCTAAAAGGTACTCCTGTGGTACGAATATTATTTTCCTTTATAAATGAACCTATTTTCATCATCATTTCCGGGAATTTATTTCCAATTTCTTCAATCTTACTCGATGTTGTTACATACAAATAAAATCCCCCACTATAATCAACAACACCATTGGTTTTTACACTGTAAATTTGCATTTTCTTTGTAATATTTTCATCAAAGAGCTCCAAACCTCTTTCTTCCATAGGGCCTAATTTATCTTTCACGCCACTTGTCATAAATCGGGTTAGAAAGCTCATTTCACCTTTCATTCCCCAAGTCAAATTTGTTCCTTCATCTATCTTTTCTAAGATCCAGTATACATCCGATTTCATTGGGCCAAATGGTGTCTTAAAAATAATTTCCTGATCCAAACTTTTTGGTTTATCCACTTTAAGTGTTCTCATTTCCCCTTCACCGTCTTCACTCATCCAACTGTAAGAAGCCCCTTCACCAACAGTATTTTCGGGATAAGTTGCTACTATCGTAGAGTCCTCCTCATACCAAGGTCCCCATTCTTGCCAATTTTTATAATCATTCAGGTCATTAAAAACTACTTCGGGTTGAGCTTTAATTATTCTTGAACGTTTTACATCATAAGATCCATCAAGAGTAGCTAAATAAATTGCACCTATTACAATTGCAATTAATAAAAACAGAAAAAAGTATTTTAAAAACTTCATAATAATGTTATTTAGTTGATTATTTATTCAAATATACCAAAAACTCTGCATTTCTATTTATGCCATTTATAAGGCTTTGTTTTTTTGGTAAACCTTAGGGTTTTATATAAATTTGAAGAATATAAAATAAAAAAATAAATTCGAATGAAATTTAAACATTTTCTCAGTATTTTTCTTATAGCAGGTATCTTATTTTCTTGTCAGAATTTCAAAAAAGAACCGGTAAAAGGTCTTGAAAAAAAAGAAGTAAAATCAGATTTTAATTATGTCGCAGAACAATTTGCGGATATTAAAATTTTACGATACAAAGTACCCGGTTTTGATCAACTTTCATTACAACAAAAAAAGTATGTGTATTATTTAACGCAAGCCGGTTTGGCCGGACGGGATATCATGTACGATCAAAATTACCGTTATAATTTAAAAATTCGCCGATCACTGGAAAATATCTATCAAAACTTCAAGGGAGATAAGAATTCTGACGATTGGAAAAATTTCGAAATCTATTTAAAACAAGTTTGGTTTGCTAATGGTATTCACCATCATTATTCAAATGATAAGTTTCGACCAAAATTTTCAAAAGACTATTTTGATACTTTACTAAGTGAAACAGATACAAAATTAGATGGCGATGCTTATGAAGTGATCTTTAACGATAAAGATGCAAAAAAAGTTAATTTAAATCCTGATAAAGGATTGGTAAAAGGTTCCGCTATAAATTTTTATTCACCTGATATTACAACAGACGATGTGGATGAATATTATTCGAATATTCCATCAGACAAAAATAAACCGGTTGAAAAAGGTTTAAACAGTAAATTGATTAAAAAGGATGGAAAAGTAAGTGAAATTATTTGGAAAAGCGGTGGTATGTATGGCTCTGCGATTGATAAAATAATTTATTGGTTAGAAAAAGCCAAAGAGGTAACTGAAAATGAAGATCAGGCAACAGGACTAGGATTATTAATTAAATATTACCAAACAGGTGACCTAAAAGTATGGGATGATTACAATATTGTTTGGGCAAAATCTACAGATGGTGATATAGATTATATCAATGGATTTATTGAAGTTTATAATGATCCTAAAGGTTATAAAGGATCGTATGAATCAGTAGTTGAGATCAACGATTTTGATATGTCTAAAAAAATGGCTGCTTTGTCAGAAAATGCGCAATGGTTTGAAGACAATTCAACTCTTCAGGAGGAACACAAAAAGAAAAATGTTGTTGGAGTTTCCTATAAAACAGTTAATGTTGCCGGGGAAGCCGGTGATTCATCTCCTTCCACTCCAATAGGAATAAATTTACCAAACAATAACTGGATAAGAGAACAGCATGGCTCAAAATCAATTTCATTAGGAAATATTATTAGTGCATATAATAATGCCTCCGGTACCGGTAGGCTTAAAGAATTTGCCTTTAGTGAAGAAGAAGTTGAATATGAAGAAAAGTTCGGTGCAGTTGCTGATAAATTACACACTGCTTTACACGAAGTGATCGGTCATGCAAGTGGAAAAATAAACGAGGGTGTAGGTACACCTAAAGAAACTATGAAAAACTATGCTTCAACATTGGAAGAAGCTAGAGCAGACTTAGTTGGTTTGTATTATTTACCGGATGAAAAACTAGCTGAAATAGGTATTTCTCCTGATACTGAAGGAGTTGGGAGAGCAGCTTTTGATGGATATATCAGAAACGGGTTATTGACACAATTAATAAGGTTAAACCTAGGTGATGATATTGAAGAAGCCCACATGCGAAATCGTCAGTTGGTAGCTGCATGGGCTATGGAAAAAGGAGCAAAAGATAAGGTTATTGAAAAAGTTACTAAAGATGGAAAAACCTATTTTAAAATAAATGATTATACAAAACTTCGTGAGTTATTTGGTGATCTGTTACGTGAAATTCAACGAATTAAATCTGAAGGTGATTTTGAAGCCGGTAAGGCTTTGGTAGAGACCTATGGTGTTAAGGTAGACCAAGAACTACACAAAGAGGTTTTAGAAAGAAACAAACAATTTAAATCAGCTCCATATAGTGGATTTATCAATCCTGTATTGGTTCCGGAAACAGAGAATGGTGAAATAATTGATATAAAAGTAGTACAACCAGATAGTTTTGCAGAGCAAATGGTGCAATATGCTAAAGATTATACTACTTTACCGGATGAAAATTGAATAAAATGAAATAAGATTTAAGACCTGAGACTTAAGATAATTTTTTTAGTCTTGGGTCTTTAATATTTGGTCAAAATAGTTGAAATATATGACAGGTATTGTAACAAAATCTACAGGTAGTTGGTATTGGGTAAGAACCCAAGACCACCAGCAATACCAATGTCGAATTAGAGGAAAATTCAGGATAAAAGGAATAAAAAGTACCAATCCGATCACAGTTGGAGATCATGTTGATTTTGAATTAGAAAAAAATGCCAATACAGGAATTATTACTAATATTCATGAGCGAAAAAATTATATAGTTCGCCGATCTGTTAAACTCTCCAAACAAACCCATATTATTGCCGCTAATATCGATTTGGCATTTTTAACCATTACTATTGTTAACCCGCCCACCCTCACACCATTTATCGATCGTTTTTTAGCAACTGCCGAAGCGTATCATATTGACGTAGTTTTACTGTTCAATAAAATTGATTTAAATGATGAGGCTCTTAACAAGAAAAAAAACGATTTAGTAAAAATATATAGTAATATTGGTTATACCTGTCTGGAAATATCTGCAACCGAAAGGATCAATACGAGCGGGGTAAAAAATTTAATGCTCGGAAAAGTAAGTATGTTCTCAGGGCATTCGGGTGTTGGAAAATCAACACTGATCAATGTAATTGCACCGGGATTAAATTTAAAAACAGCTGAGATCTCCTCACAGCACAAACAAGGGCAACACACAACTACTTTTGCCGAAATGTTTGTAATCGCAACAGAACCTGAAACTTATATTATTGACACGCCCGGAATAAAAGGGTTTGGTGTTGTTGATTTTGAACCCAATGAAATTGGTGATTATTTTCGTGAATTTTTTGAATTAAAACATCTCTGTAAATTCAACAACTGTTTGCATGAAAATGAACCTGACTGTGCAGTGAAAAATGCTTTAGAAAAAAATTTGATCGCATCATCACGATACAAAAACTATTTGCAACTATTACATGGTGAAGACGAGAATTACCGAACCAATATCTACACCGAATAAATCTCCTTCGCTAAATTTTAGGTTGAATTCATATATTCTAGCAAAATTTTATTTTTTATTCAAAATTTATTTCTTTTATTTGAATATTATATTCCCCCCTAGATATAATAATCATATAATCTAACTTTAAATATGAAAGCAGTAATTCAAAGAGTTGCACATGCTTCGGTTTTGGTTGAAGGGGAAATAATTAGTGAGATTAATAAGGGGCTTTTAATTTTTCTGGGGATAACCCATCATGATAATTCTGAAGACATTCAATGGCTATCGAAAAAAATAGCTAACCTGCGTATTTTTAATGATGAAAATAAAGTGATGAATAATTCACTTTTACAAGTTGACGGTGAAGTTATTGTTGTAAGTCAGTTTACCTTAATGGCCAACACAAAAAAAGGAAATCGGCCATCTTATATTCATGCTGCTAAACCCGAATTAGCTATACCACTTTACAAACAGTTTGTTGTACAGCTTGAAAATGATGTAGGTAGGAAAATTGGTACTGGTATTTTTGGTGCAGATATGAAAATTGAATTACAAAATGATGGACCTGTTACCATAATAATAGACACTAAAAATAAACAATAAATTCGTTTTTAACCCGTTGAAAGTAATATTCAATTTATATGAAAAAAAATTACATTTCCCTTATTTCATTTCTTTTCTTTTTATTACCCCTATTATCACAAAATTTTGAATTGAGTTTTTTAACAATTCCTGATAGTTTAAAAACAGATGCCAATGCCGTCATCAGATATGAAAATACCAATATTGAGATATTGAGTTCTTCAAAAATGACTATCAAAAAAGAAATGGTGGTTACCGTTTTAAATGAAAAGGGCAATTCGGACGGATATATCTACTTATATTATGATGATCATCAAAAAATTAAAAGCGTAAATGTCAAAATCTACAATGCATTGGGTAATGAAATTAAAAAAATAAAACGAAATGATTTCAAAGATGTTTCGGCAGTTAGCAATGGCACATTATACAGTGATGATAAGGTAATAATCTATGAATATATTCCAACATCTTATCCGTATACTATTAAATATGAATATGAATTATCTACATCAAATACTGCTTTTATTCCAAATTGGTTGCCTGTAAAACATTATTATGCCAGCACGGAAAAAAGTACATATACCCTTTCCTATCCGGAAGAAATTACTTTAAATTTTAAAGAAAAAAACTTACAGGGTTACAATATTGAAAACAATACTATTAAAAATAAAATATCGTATACATTAACAAATGCAAAAGCTATTGAGTATGAAACCTTAAGTCCGGGTTTTTACTATTTCGGTCCACATGTTAAGTTTGCTGCCAATAAATTCAATTTGGCAGGAGTTGAAGGACAAGCTAATAACTGGGAAGAATTTGGAAAATGGATGAATGATAAACTGTTAACCGGTAGGAGCGAATTATCGGAAGCAACAAAAAATGAGATCAAAAGATTAGTGAAAGGAATTGATGACCCGGTTGATAGAGCAAGATTAGTTTATGATTATATGCAAGATAAAACAAGGTATATTAGTATTCAAATTGGTATTGGTGGTTGGAAACCCATGTTAGCTGGCGAAGTTGAAAAATTAGGTTATGGAGATTGTAAGGCTTTAACAAATTACACCTATTCATTATTAAAAGCTGCTAACGTAGAATCTTATTACACCATACTTTACGCTAAAGAAAGAAGAAATATTGATAAAGATATAGCTTCAATTCAAGGTAACCATGCCATTTTAATGGTGCTAACAAAAAAAGACACAGTTTGGTTGGAATGCACAAGCCAGAAGGTTCCGTTTGGTTATTTGGGAAGTTTTACAGATGATAGAGATGTTTTAATTGTAACACCTGAAGGTGGAAAAATAGTTCGTACAAAATCTTATACCGATTCAGAAAATAAACAAATAATTTCCGGTGAGATAACTCTAAAAGAAAATGGAAGTATTTCTGCAAAAATAAAAATTTTAAGCTCAGGAGTTCAATACGACGACAATTATCCTATTGCTGATATGGACCCTAAAGAAAAAGATGCGTACTATAAAAAGTTCTTTCATCATATAAACAATTTACATTTAAAAAATATTGAAGTTGATAGTGATGAAAAAAATGTAATATTTTCTGAAAACATTGAATTCACAGCCGATAATTATTCGGTAAACAGTGGTGATAGAATGCTTTTTAGACTGAATACTGTAAATGTAAATGATCATATTCCGAAACGTATTCGAAATAGAAAACTACCCTTAGAAATACAATATGGTTTTTTAGATTTAGATGATGTTATTATCAACTTACCTCAAAACTATCAAATTGATGCTATGTCTAATACAAAAGAACTGGAATCGAAATTTGGTACTTACAAGATAAAAATTGAAAGAATAAATGAACATCAGATAAAATACACCCGTGAATTACATATAAAACAAGGTATGTATACGGTTGATGATTACGAATTATATAGAAAATTCAGAAAAAAAATAAACCAATTCGATAACTCGAAAATAGTATTAATCAAAACCTAACAATAATGAAAAAATTAATTGCCATTCTTTTTGTCAGCATAATATTTGTAAGCAAAAGTAGTATTGCTCAAGAAGTAAAATTCGGAAAAGTGAGCAAAAATGAATTAGAAGAAAAATTTTATGAAAATGATACTTCAGCAAATGCAGCCGTTTTATACAAAAAGAGAAGAACCTCATATGAATATGATGGTTCAACAGGTTGGAGATTAATAACTAAAGTTCATGAACGGATAAAGTTATACAACAAAGATGGATTCGAAAACGCTACCAAAAAGGTTCCTATTTATTCAAAGGGTAGCAAAAGTGAATCATTTGGAGTAAAAGCTTATACTTATAATTTAGAAGGAGGGAAAGTTGAAAAAAGCAAATTGAGTAAAAGTGATATTTTTGATGAAGGAATAACAGAAAATTGGAGTAGTAGAAACTTTACAATGCCCAACTTAAAAAATGGAAGTATCATTGAATGGGAGTATACTATTACTTCTCCCTATTTTTCAAATATCAATGATGTAATTTGTCAATATGATATTCCCATAAAGTATATGGAATTTAACATAGAAATTCCTGAATATTTCGTGTTTAAATACTTACCAAGCAGATATTATCTGATTAAAGTAAACCAATCAAATAATCCAAGGCAATTAAATTATAGTTACAGAACAAAAGACCAGAGTATTGGGGGAGCAAAAACATCCTTGAATAACGAAACCGTTCAATTGAATGAAAAAATATTTTCTTCAGTTACCAAAAATATACCCGCTTTAGTTGAAGAACCTTATGTAAATAATATCAATAATTACAGAGCTAAAGTAATATTCGAAATGACTGCATATATTCCAAAAAACGGATCTCACGAATATTTTAACACCACTTGGAATGCGGTTACCAAAACCATTTATGAAAATGGTTATTTTGGAGATCAATTAAATAAAAAAAATCATTTTAAAGATGACCTCGCCAATCTTATTGATGGAATTTCTTTACCAGAAGAAAGAACGGATGCAATCTATCAGTTTGTAAAAAATAAAATAAAATGGAATGAAACATATGGTAAATACACTTCAACAAAAGGAATTAAAAATGCCTATAATGAAGGAATTGGTAATGTTGCCGAAATAAATTTAACTCTAATTGCAATGCTGCGAGAAGCAGGATTAAATGCAAATCCTGTTTTAGTAAGTACTCGTTCTCATGGAATTCAATTATTTCCAACAACTGATGGGTTCAATTATGTTATTGCCGGTATTGAAACAAAAGATAATGTCATATTACTTGATGCAACCGAAAAATACAGTTCACCTGATGTATTGCCACTTCGCGATTTAAATTGGGAAGGAAGATTGGTTCGTGAACATGGTTCATCTACCACAATTAGTTTATATCCTAACAAATACAATATAAAAAATGTGAAACTATCTACAAAAATAGATCATGAAGGTATGATTTCTGGTATGATGATAACTACATATAATAATTTAAATGCTTTACAATACAGAGATGAATATGTATCTTTATCTGAAGATGCGTTGATTAGTAAATTAGAAGCTAAAAACAATGCAATCGAAATTGAAAAAATCAGATTAAATAATAAAATTGATATTTCAAAACCATTAATAGAAATGGTTAAATTTACAAGTGATAACCAAGTAGATTTTATTGGTGATAAAATGTATATTTCTCCTTTACTTTTCTTAACCGTACGCGAAAACCCATTTAAACAAGAAGAAAGATTGTACCCAATTGATTATGGTTCTGCATGGAAAAATGAAATAACAGTTGCTATTCAAATTCCTGAAGGATTTACAATTGAATCAATGCCTGAAGATTTTTCACTCCTACTACCTGATAATTTAGGAACGCATATTTTAAAAACTGAAGTAGTAAATAACAAAATAAATGTGATTTCACAAACCAAAATCAATAATGCCATAATTGGTGCAAATTATTATAAAACTTTAAAAGATTTATACAAACAGGTAATCGATAAACAATTGGAAAAAATTGTTTTGGTGAAAACTGAGCCTTAAGCATATTGGGGGATTTCGGGTCTCCCCAGTATATTAAAATTTAACACTTACAATCTGTATCACAACCTCCATCTTTCTTTTTTGGTTTAAAAATGTATTTCCTTACCAAAAAAAATACAGCCAAAACCAGAGCGATATAAACTAATATTTCTTGCATAAAATCAAATTACTTTAAAAGGGTATATGTCAAAAAAGAAGCCACATAAGCCAGAATACCCATACCAAATAATTGTAATAACGGCCATTTCCATGTATTGGTTTCTCTTTTAACAATTGCAAGGGTACTAACACATTGCATAGCAAACACATAAAAAATCAACAAAGACATACCTACAGCAAAGTTAAACAAACTTTCACCAGTTTCAGGATTTATTTCTGCTCTCATTCGTTGCTTAATAGTGGTGTTATTTTGGTCATCATTTCCCACACTATAAATTGTCGCTAAAGTACCTACAAATACTTCTCTAGCTACAAATGAAGATATTAATGCTATCCCTATTTTCCAGTCGTAACCCAAAGGTTTGATAATTGGTTCAATAGATTTTCCCATAATACCAATATAAGATTGTTCTAATTTATAAGATGCCAGCTGCCCTTGAAACTCCTCCTGACTTAAACCGGTTTCCTTATTATTACTACTAAACACTTCATCTGCATTGTCAAATTCTTTTGGTCCGTTTGATGCCAAAAACCACAAAATAATTGATATGGCCAAAATAATTTTTCCAGCTCCGAAAACAAATGCTTTGGTTTTTTCGACAACTGTATAAAAAACATTTTTTAAGGATGGAATTTTATAATTAGGCATTTCAATCACAAAAAAGCTTTTGCTTTTTACCTTCAAAACCTTATGTAAAAGAAAACCTGACATTAATGCCGATGTAAATCCTAACAAATACAGGGCTAATAATGTTAATCCTTGCAGGCTGATAAAACCTAAAATTCGCTGCTGTGGAATGATCAGTGCAATTATTATGGTATAAACAGGCAATCTTGCTGAGCAAGTGGTAAAAGGAACCACTAAAATGGTAATTAATCTTTCTTTCCATCCACTTATATTTCTTGCTGCCATTATAGCAGGAATAGCACAAGCAGTACCTGAGATTAACGGTACAACACTTTTTCCGCTCATACCGAAACGACGCATTATTTTATCCATTAAAAATACAACACGACTCATATAGCCTGTTTCCTCTAATATGGAAACAAACATAAATAAAATTGCTATTTGAGGAATAAAAATTACAATTCCACCAATACCGGGAATTATACCTTCACTTACCAAACTGGTAAACATACCGGAAGGTAAGAATTCTTTTACCTCCCTGCTTGCACTTGCAAAAAACCTATCAATTAAATCCATTGGAATACTCGCCCAATCGAAAATAGATTGAAAAATAAGAATTAAGATCAAAGCAAAAATCACGTACCCAAATATTTTATGAGTTAATATTCTATCTAATTTAAATCTTAAATCTGTAGCCTGACTTTCATTAACTTTATATGTCTTCTTTAGAATATTATTGATTTGTTGGTATCGGTATATGGTTTCTTTGTGTTGGTATTTTTTTAATTTCTCACTATCTTTTTTAAAGGATTTTATTTTCTCTTTTTCCTTTTCATTCAAACCATCAAAATCTTCTACTTGTGTGATATACAACCATGATTTGTATAAGGGCAAATTAGGAAAAGTGTTTTTTATATTAAGAAAGTATTCGGCATCTATTTTATCCGATATATCTGCTAATGGGTTTATGTTTAATTTCTGATAATTTTCAATTACTTCCTTTAATTTGTCTATTCCTTGATTTTTTCTTGCACTAATTAAAACAACCTCCGATTTTAGTTCTTTTTTAAGCAAATCAATGTCTATTTGAATTCCTTTTCTTTGAATTTGATCTGCCATATTTACAACCAATATTGTAGGAATTTGCAGATCTTTAATTTGAGAATACAACAAAAGATTCCTCTTGATATTTTCAATATCAGCAATTACAACTATAATGTCAGGAAAATCCGGATTTGCTGAATCCAATAAAGTACGCAATACAATATTTTCATCTAAAGTTGTAGGATTTATACTATAAGTTCCCGGTAGGTCAATTATTGTGGCAGTAATATTCTTTGAAAGTTGGCTAATTCCAATTTTCTTCTCAACAGTAATCCCCGGATAGTTACCTACCTTTTGATTTAATCCGGTGAGTTGATTAAACAGAGATGTTTTACCTGTATTTGGATTACCAACTAAAGCTACTTTTATGGCTTTATTTTTAGACATTATTATTTTTTGGTAATCAGTATTTGATTTGCCGTTTCCTTTCTTATGGCTAAATGACTACCGTTTACACGAATATATAAAGGGTCGTGAAGCGGTGCTATTTGAAGTAATTCAACACTTTCACCTGGCATACATCCCATTTCAAGAAGCAATAAAGGAATATATTCAAGCGAAATTTCCTTTATTATTCCTTTTTCTCCTACTTTTAAATTTGCAATGGTTGTATCCAATTTTTATTTAGATTGATTATAAATACTGTGCGAATGTACATAAAAAAAAATTCAAAAAAGTGATTTTTGTCACTTTCTGATGAATTTTGAGATAGGTTTAACAGAATCGGAGTTTTTATTAAAGTATTTTAGATTGTAATATTTCAATAATACATCAGTAGTACAGAGTACAGCCATTAATTTTCTTTTTTTAAGATCTCAATATCCTTAATTATACGTTGTATTTCCGATTTATCAGTACCATCATAATAACCTCTGATTCTTTTTTTCTTATCAACCAACACAAACTGCTCTGTATGAATAAAATCCTGTTCCCCTCCATCACCTTCATTCAAAACCGCAAAATAGGATTTACGTGCCAACTCATAAATTTGTTTTTTATCGCCAGTGGTAATTTCCCATTTTCCATCAATTGCTCCATTTTTATCAGCATATTTTCTTAAAATACAAACACTATCCATTTTAGGAGTAACAGAGTGAGATAAAAACTTTATATCACTATCTTTTTTATAATAATTTTGCAATTCAACCATGTTAAATGCCATTATAGGGCAAATAGTTT
>VAPH01002028.1_pt1 | contig 16679 bp, 12 predicted proteins | sample 3393861 | NCBI WGS metagenome assembly VAPH01 (sample SAMN08290439, study PRJNA428436) | hydrothermal vent metagenome | isolation source: Deep-sea hydrothermal vent chimney | place: Atlantic Ocean: South-mid Altantic Ridge | reverse complement strand
TACCGCTGTATTCGGCTTATGCGACCCTGCCGGACTGACACCTTCATACTTGTAGAAAATCTTTGCCGGCGTACCGAGAGCCTTTTCCAGTCTGTGTGCCCTGTACAGAGGAGAAGGACGCCACAACTGATAGATCTCCCGCACTTCTTCAGGAATTTCGATCCAGCGTTCCGCAGATACTTCTTGTTCAATCAATGCCATAGGGAACAGTGGGGCCAGTGCCTCCGGCCCGATGGGCTGTCCATCCGGCCCCAGCGGGGGTGCTGGTGGGTTCGGGAAATCACTCACGACGTTGTACCAATGTGTAGGTATTTCTGATTCGTCAAGCAGTACTTTAGTTTGCGTCATTATTTGCCCCCTGGTTTATGTCTCTGTTCATATTATCAATTTACCCTAGAAATAATTTGTAAGCCGGATTGTCCGTCTCTTCAACATAAGAATATCCAAGCTCCTTAAGGAAGAACCGAAATGCCTTTTTCTCATCAGGCGGCACCTGCATACCAACCAGTACGCGGCCAAAATCATCACCATGATTGCGATAGTGAAACAAACTGATGTTCCAGGTTTTACCCATTTTACTCAGAAAACCCAGCAAGGCACCAGGACGTTCCGGAAAACGGAAACGGAACAGCCGCTCATTATTAGCATGGCCAGCATGACCGCCAACAAGATGGCGCATATGCATTTTTGCCATCTCATTATCACTCATGTCAATCGCCTCGTAGTTTTTTCTACGTAGCTTTTCCAGGAGATCAACCAGTTCTTCCGGATCCTGCACCTGCAGGCCAACAAAAACATGGGCTTTATCCTCACTACTATAACGGTAGTTAAATTCGGTGATGCCGCGCCTGCCGAGTATAGAACAGAAGGCTCGAAAACTACCCGGACGTTCTGGAATAGTAACAGCAAGAATCCCTTCCCGGCGCTCACCGATCTCGGCACGCTCTGCAACATGACGTAGCCGGTCAAAATTCATATTGGCACCCGATGTCACCGCCACCAGGTCAAGGCCTGTTAAAGTATGCTCAGCAACATATTTTTTTATCCCCGCTACGGCCAACGCACCGGCAGGTTCAGTGATCGAGCGGGTATCCTCAAAGATATCCTTGATAGCGGCGCATATCTGATCTGTACTTACTGTGATGACTTCATCAACAAAATTTCGTGCCAGTTTGAATGTTTCCTTACCAACCTGTTTAACCGCCACACCGTCTGCAAATATCCCGACTTCTTTCAATTTCACACGGCGGCCTGCCTCCAGTGACCGCTTCATTGCATCCGCATCCTCCGGCTCAACACCGATAACCTTTATATCAGGGGATAGCATTTTGACGTAGACGGCGATGCCCGCAATTAACCCACCGCCGCCCACTGGCACAAATATCATATCAGGCAGTGATTTATGCTGCTTGAGGATTTCAAAACCGATGGTTCCCTGACCCGCTATCACATACGGGTCATCATAGGGGTGAATAAACACGCCTCCTTTATCCTTGCAATAGTGTACTGCAGCCTGATAGGCATCATCATAGCTGTCACCGGTCAGTTTTGTAGTGGCTCCGTATCCACGGACCGCATTGACCTTAATCCTCGGCGTCGTATCCGGCATGAAAATAGTTGCCTTGATGCCCAGCTTGCGCGCGGCCAGGGCGACCCCTTGTGCATGGTTCCCAGCAGAAGCGGCAACCACTCCATTTTTCAATTCTGCTTGCGTAAGGTTTGCCATCTTGTTGTAGGCACCCCGTAACTTAAATGAAAAGACTGTCTGCAGATCTTCACGTTTCAAAAAAATCCGGTTCTGCAGTCGCTCACTGAGGGTCTCAGCAACCTCCAGTGGTGTCTCTCTCGCCACATCATAAATCTGTGCGGTCAGTATCCTGCGCAGATACCTTTCCGGCACACTCATCCGTTTCTTTTGTTTAGAATTCATGGTTTTTCTTTTCCGTCACCCTGCAACGGGCTAATCTGCTCCGCTTTAATAATTTACCTGATATGGGTACCTCTATTATAATTATCCATGAAGTATGCATTAATTTGAGAACCCCTACACAGATAGTATCAGAAATTAGGAGAACCTGAATGACTCAGGATGAATTGAAAAGGGCCTCAGCTGAGGCCGCGCTGGAATATGTCGAATCCGGCATGATAGTGGGTGTCGGCACTGGATCTACAGCAAATTATTTTATTGATGGCCTGGCCAGAATAAAAGGTAAGCTGGAGGCTACCGTCGCAAGCTCCGAAGCCTCGGCCGTACGATTGCGGGGGCATGGTATACCCGTGATGGATTTGAATAGTGCAGGCGGACTGCAATTGTATGTAGATGGCACAGACGAAACCACACGTTACCTCCATTTAATCAAGGGCGGCGGCGGCGCATTAACACGTGAAAAAATTGTCGCGGCTGCAAGTGAAAAATTTGTCTGTATCGCCGATGATTCAAAGTTGGTCGACGTACTCGGCAATTTCCCATTGCCTGTCGAGGTTATTCCAATGGCACGCAGTTACGTCGCTCGTGAAATCGTCAAGCTGGGTGGACAACCTGTTTTACGAGAAGGTTTTACCACCGATAACGGCAATGTTATTCTCGATATTAATAATATGGACATCATCGATCCGGTAGACCTGGAAACAAAACTTGACCTCATTACAGGGGTGGTCACGAATGGCCTGTTTGCAAGGCGGGGGGCTGATGTGTTTTTGATGGCGACCAGTAATGGTGTTGACGTACTCAAAGCCTGAGTATTACACACGCCTGAAAACCAGATCCCAAACACCGTGACCGAGACGCCGTCCTCTTTCTTCGTATTTCGTCAAGGGCCGGCTGTCAGGTCGCTCAATAAAAGCATTTTCTTCACCGCTATTCTCTAATAAAGGTTCCGATGATAGAATTTCCAGCATCTGCAGCGCATACTCCTCCCAGTCAGTTGCCAGATGAAGCTTCCCACCTGACTGCAACCTTAATGCCGCCATATGGACAAAATCAGCCTTTATCAAACGGCGTTTATTATGCTTTTTTTTATGCCATGGGTCTGGAAAAAATATCAAAATCCCCGCCAAACTATCCTGCAATATATTTTTCTGTAATATTTCATCACCGTCTTCACAAATTACCCGAACATTTTTCAGTCCAGCGTCATGTACCTCATGCATCACTCGCCCGACACCCGGACGGTGAACTTCAATACCAATATAATCATTGCCTGGATGACGTGCCGCAAGTGTCTTTAACGCTCGACCATCACCGAAACCCAACTCAATAAAAACCCTCGACTTTCGGCCAAATATTTCGATGAAATCCAAGCCACCAGACATATCATCTATGCCGTATAGGGGCCACAACAACTTAAATGCAGACCGTTGTGCAGGTGTGAACCGCCCCTCCCGCCGAATATAGCTGCGTACCTTTCGTTGCCGATTATTATTATTTTTTCGTTCCTTCTCTGTCACAGATATAAGCCTGTCTATGTTTTGAACACCCATTCTAGCACCGTAGGATCGCCGCTATCACTCCCGGTATCAGATAAGGAAGTGTGCTGAGATTGATATTATTTTATGCAGGGCTTTGAGGGATCGATCCCCGTGAGTTTTACGGGTTAACACAATAATCTCTTCTCCCTTTTGCGTCCTCTACGGTTAAAGATTATTAATTATTTGGATTTTGATCTTTCCCTTTTGAACGTTGAACCTTAAACTGATTTCCACATACAACAGCTCAAATGGCCTGAACCCGTCTATCGGGCAAGAAAAAAAGATAGAAAATAAGTGAGGAATCGAGAATGGGCGTCAGCAACTGGACACGTAATAAATTGATCAGATGGTTAAGTCATGAGTCGAAATGCCTGGCCGATCATCTGAGTGATTTCGATCGGCTGAAAGATGAAATAAAGGTCGGCGATGTCCTGCTGGTGGAAGGCCAAAGTCAGATCAGCCGGATCATCAAAACCGTCACCCAGAGCCCCTGGTCACATGCTGCAATATTCGTTGGGCGTATTCGTGATATGGAAACCCCCAGTTTACGTAAACGTACCAGTGCATATTTCGAGGGCAGGGATGACACCCCCTTGCTTATTGAAGCGATCCTCGGTAAGGGCACCCTACTCACACCACTGGAAAAATACCGCCCCTATCGTATCCGCCTGTGCCGGCCCTCTACCATTTCACTGGAAGACCGCCGCCTGGTCATTTCCTATGTTATAGAAAAACTGGGGATGGATTATGATCTTCGACAGGTCATCGACCTGGCAAGGTTTATGTTTCCCTATGGTGTCCTGCCCAGGCGCTGGCGTTCTACCCTGTTCCACCATAACGCCGGACCGGAAACACGAACCGTATGCTCCACCCTGATTGCCCAGGCCTTCCAGAATGTCAGTTATCCAATATTGCCCGTTTTGCAGGAAAATGACTTCGGCTATAAAGAACTTACCCAGCGAAACTCACGTCTATTTTCACCGTTAGACTTTGATATCTCACCCTGGTTCGATATCCTGAAATTCCCACTGCAAAGCTTTGATGACAAGGCAAGTTACAGCAAAATGCCCTGGAAAGAGAAGAAGGAAAGCTGAAGTTCCAAGTCAGGAAGTCAAAAAATGGAAATTTCTACCACGATGTCGTCAAGATGCAAAGATATAGAACTGAACCACCGAACAATTTGCATATTTTGCTGCTGAAGGGTATAGAATGAACAATAAATAAAAAGGAGGTCCGCATGTTGTGGTGGTTAACTTCTATAGCCTTAATCCTGGCGCTGGCATATTTTTGTTCTCCGGCTCGGATATGGGCACCTGTTCTGGCACTATGGATACTCTTTTTATCGTTTTTTGGCGCACTCAGCACACCTGCCGCTCTGCTTGACCTGCTGCTTCTGGCCATCATCGCCTCGCCTTTATTCTTACATGACCTGCGCCGTTCATTAATCAGCAATAAATTACTCGCGCTGTTTCGAAAACTATTACCGGAAATGTCCGAAACTGAACGGATTGCTCTGGAAGCGGGGACAGTCTGGTGGGACGTCGAACTATTTTCGGGCAACCCCAACTGGAGGCGATTGCAATCGACTCCGCCTGCACGCCTCAATGCTGACGAACAGGCCTTTCTTGATGGCCCTGTTGAGAAGCTGTGTGCACTGATCAATGACTGGGAAATCACCAATAAACATAACGACCTGCCGGCCAAGGTCTGGGCCTATCTGCGCAAACAGCGTTTTTTCGGTATGATCATTCCCAAACACTACGGCGGTCTTGAATTTACCGCCTACGGCCACTCCTGCGTCATCGCCAAAATCTCCAGCCGCAGTATCACTGCTGCAGTAACGACTATGGTTCCTAATTCACTGGGCCCCGCCGAACTTTTGCTGCAATACGGTACCGACGAACAGAAAGACTATTATCTACCCCGTCTGGCAGTCGGTGATGAGATACCCTGCTTCGCATTGACGGCACCTGAGGCCGGTTCTGATGCCGGGGCCATGACTGACTTTGGAATAGTCTGTCACGGGGAATATGGCGGGAAAAAGGATGTGCTGGGTATTCGTTTGAACTGGAACAAACGTTACATCACCCTGGGCCCGGTTGCCACAGTGCTCGGCCTTGCATTCAAACTCTACGACCCTGACCATCTAATTGGCGACGATGACTCGCGAGGGATTACCCTTGCCCTGATCCCAACAGACACCAAAGGCATCACTATTGGTAACCGACATAACCCATTAAACACCCCCTTTCAGAACGGCCCCAACTCGGGCAAGGATGTCTTTATCCCTATAGACTGGATCATTGGGGGTGAGAGCGGAATTGGGCAGGGCTGGCGTATGTTGATGGAACGTCTGGCAGTCGGACGCTCGATTTCCCTGCCTGCTCTCAGTGCTGGTGCCGGCAAGTTAGTGTCAGCAACTACTGGCGCCTACTCACGTATCCGCCATCAGTTCCGAATACCCATTGGTCATTTCGAAGGTGTCGAAGAGGCCCTTTGCAAAATTGCCGGCTATACCTATATCATGGAGGCAACCCGCCGCCTTACCTGTGTCGCCGTTGATATGGGCGAAAAACCCTCGGTGCTATCCGCAATCGCGAAGTACAACCTGACTGAGATGATGCGCAAGACACTCAATCATGCCATGGACGTACAGGGCGGCAGCGGTATTTCCCTGGGTCCGCGCAATCTGTTGGGAAATGCCTACCAGGCTATTCCAGTGGGGATCACGGTTGAAGGGGCGAACATTCTGACACGCACGATGATTGTATTCGGCCAGGGTGCCGTACGCTGTCACCCGTATCTGTTAAAAGAAATGCATGCCGCACAGGATAAGGGCAACCCACAAAGCAGTAAAGATTTCGATGAGGCATTATTTGGTCACCTAGGCTGGTCTATCAGTAATGTAGCTCGTAGCCTGGTGCTAACGATTACGGATGCATGGATAATTATCGCACCCGACAGTTCCGCCCGCCGCTATTATCAGCAAATCTCCAGGATGAGCACCTATTTCGCTGTCGCTGCTGACACATCAGCGATGCTTCTTGGTGGTAGCCTGAAACGGCGTGAGGCCTTATCCGGTCGACTGGCCGATGCCCTGAGCCATCTCTATCTTGGTTCTGCCGTATTGAAACATTTTCTGGACAGTGGTGAAAAAAAAGCAGACAGGGTGCTAGTAGACTGGGCCAGCCAGTATTGCCTGTACCAAGTGCAGGAAGCACTGCTGGCGCTTTATCGCAACCTTCCGGTTAGGGCGGTTGGCTGGATTCTGAAACTCCTCACCTTCCCGTTGGGCCGGCGTTTCCAACTGCCGAATGACAGACTTAACCACCGTGTTGCCCGTCTACTGCAGGAACCCTCTGATGCCCGAGACCGCCTGATTGCGGGTATTTTCATCAGCAAGGATCCACAGGAAACGACAGCTCGGCTTGAAGATGCTCTGCACCAGTTAGTCAATACCGCTGACATAGACAAGCGGTTACAGAAGGCTCTACGTGGTCAGCTTAGCGACATAGCCACGGATGCCGATAAAATAAACGCCGCCATCGAACAGGAAATCATTACCACTGAGGAAGGCGATCAGCTACTCAATGCCTGGGCAGCAAGGCGCGAATGCATTCAGGTGGATTCGTTCGAACCAGCAAAAGGGGCACTTGAGAATGCCAGGGGGAAGAAGAGGGTAAAAAGTGTAAGGAAGAAAGTAAAAAGTAGAAAGAAGACCGTTAAAAGGGAAAAGGTCAAGGAAAAAACTGAAAACCATGATCAAAGGTAAGCCGGTCTATATTGTTGACGGAACGCGCAGTCCGTTTCTGAAAGCCCGTGGTACGCCCGGGCCATTTAATGCGGCTGACCTGGCAGTAGAAACAGGAAAACCTCTGCTTAATCGACTGCCATTTTCTGCTGATGCGATCGACGAAGTGATAGTCGGTTGCGTTATGCCCGGGCCGAATGAAGTCAATATTGCCCGTATCATCGCTTTACGACTGGGTTGTAGCAATGAAACTCCCGCCTGGACAGTGCAACGAAATTGCGCCTCGGGGATGCAGGCGCTGGACTCCGCAGCGCGCAACATTGCCCAGGGCGATGCCAACCTGATTCTGGCCGGTGGTGTTGAAGTGATGAGCCATGCGCCTATTCTGCTGAATGAGCAAATGATAATCTGGCTGGCCGAATTTGGCCGGGCTCGCACACCATTAAAAAAGATTGCTGCACTGAGCCGCCTGCGCCCTGCATACCTTAAACCTGTCATCGGCCTGATCTGTGGCCTGCATGATCCAGTGGTAAATCTGTCGATGGGACAGACTGCAGAAAACCTGGTTTATCAGTTTGATCTAAAACGCAGAGAGATTGATCACTATGCTCTCGCCAGTCATCAAAGACTTGCCGATGCCCAGGATAATAAGCATCTTGAAGAGCTGGTTACAGTCTATGACCGAGCAGGTAAGTTCTATGAGAATGATGACGGACTGCGGCGCGAAAGTACGCTGGAATCGCTGGCTAAATTGAAACCAGTGTTTGATCGCAAATACGGTAAGATCACCGCAGGCAACAGTGCCCAGATTACCGATGGCTGTGCCCTGCTGATGCTGGCCAGCGAAAAAGCCGTCAACCAACATAAACTCCCGGTGCTCGGCCATCTGTGTGACAGTGAATGGGCGGCGCTCGACCCCGCGATCATGGGTCTGGGGCCGGTACATGCAATGACACCATTGTTGAAACGGCAGCGGCTGAAGATAGATGATATCGATTACTGGGAAATCAATGAGGCCTTTGCGGCACAAGTAATTGCCTGTAAACGTGCCTGGGCCGACAGTAAATATTGCAGACAACACCTGCACCTTCGTACGGCTTTTGGAGAACTGGATGAATCCAGACTGAATATTGATGGGGGTAGCGTCAGTATTGGTCACCCGGTGGGAGCCAGTGGTGCCCGCATCACACTGCACCTGCTTGAGGTACTCAAGCGCACTAATAGCAGACGTGGCATTGCCTCGCTTTGTATCGGAGGTGGACAGGGGGGTGCATTGCTGGTGGAGCGAACTAATGACTGAAAAGAAGGACAAAGACCAGCCTCTGCACTGGCACACCGAGACCGATGCGAACAACATCACATGGCTCTCTCTTGATCGGGTAGACACCGGCGCAAACTCACTCTCGCATGCCGTACTGAATGAGTTGAAGGCTATCCTTGAGAAGCTGCATAAACAACCGCCTACAGGACTGGTCATACGCTCTGGAAAAAAGAAGGGCTTCATTTATGGTGCCGATATAAAGGAATTCACGGCACTGGAAGATGCCGCTAAAACCATGGCCTTGATCCGCCGTGGCCAACACATCATGGGCATGATCGAAAGCCTGCACTGCCCGACACTGGCACTGATCAATGGCGTCTGTATGGGTGGCGGCACAGAGCTTGCGCTGGCCTGTGATTATCGGGTCGCCGATACCGATGCACGTCTCGGTCTGCCTGAAATAAAACTGGGCATACATCCGGGTTTCGGCGGTGTTGCACGTTCTATCCCATTGCTGGGCGCACCGGCTGCAATGGATATTATGCTGAGTGGCCGCACTGTCTTCGCCTCCCCCGCCCGACGCATGGGTCTGGTAGATGCTGTCGTTCCACTGCGTCAAATGGAATCTGCCGCTCGCCATTTCATCAGTACCAGACCAAAAAAACACCAGGCAAAATGGTATTTGCGATTGGCCTCGCACCTCCTTGTCAGACCACTACTGGCACGTTATTTGCGCAAACAGGTCAGCAAGAAGGCCCGAAAAGAACACTACCCGGCACCCTACGCATTGATAGATCTCTGGCAGTCTCATGGCAGCAATAAGCGGGCCATGCTGAATGCAGAAGTCACATCAGTCAGTCATCTTATGATGACACCGACCTCGCGTAATCTTGTGCGTGTCTTCTTGCTACAGGATCGCCTCAAGTCATTTGGCAAGGATCCTGCGATAGACAAAGAGGCCTTCCAGCATGTCCATGTCATAGGCGGAGGTATCATGGGCGGAGACATCGCTGCCTGGTGCGCCTCGCGGGATTTAACAGTCACTTTGCAGGAAACACGTAAGGAAGCCATTGCCAATACGTTTCAGCGCGCCGGTAAGCTGTATAAAAAACGTCTCAGGTTAACGCACCGTGTGACTTCAGCACTTGATAATATTATTGCTGATCCGGACGGTCACGGACTGGAGAAAGCCGACGTCGTTATTGAGGCCATCTATGAAAACATGGAGGCCAAACATGACTTACTGAAATCCGTAGAACCCTCACTACAGGCCCACGCACTGCTGGCAAGCAATACCTCAAGTTTGATGCTTGAAGAGTTGGATACGGTGATGTCTGCACCGCAGCGACTCGTCGGCCTGCATTTTTTCAACCCCGTCGCACAAATGCCTCTGGTCGAGATCGTCAACGGCAAACAGACTGCTGCCTCCGTGGCTTCACAGGCAGCTTGCTTTGCCCATCGCCTGGGGAAGCTGCCACTACCCGTAAAAAGTTCTCCCGGTTTTCTGGTCAATCGTATCCTTATGCCTTACCTGATGGAAGCTATGATACTGGTTGAAGAAGGTGTGTCTCTGACAAATATCGACAAAGCAGCAACCGATTTCGGCATGCCGATGGGGCCAATCACCCTCGCCGATACCGTCGGCCTGGACATCTGTCTTTCCGTTGCGAAAAACCTGTCGGAAAAACTGGATGGATCCATCCCTCAGCATCTAATTGACAAAGTAGATGCCGGCAAGCTTGGGAAAAAAACCGGCACTGGCTTTTATCGGTGGAACAAGGGCAAAATCGTCAACCCTGATGACAATGAAAAAACACCCCTTACTGAGCTCACAGACAGACTGATACTGCGCCTGCTGAACGAATCCATTGCCTGTCTTCGAGAGGGTATCGTAGAGGATGCAGATTTACTCGACGCAGGGGTAATTTTTGGTACCGGCTTCGCGCCGTTTCGTGGTGGTCCAATGCGCTATATTAAAGAAACAGGCGAGAAGACCACTCACAACAAACTACAGCAGTTGTCTCGTCAACACGGTGAACGTTTCGCACCGGATGCCGGATGGGAGTCATTGCTGACAGGTGAATAAAAACAAAACAAGAGAGACACTTACAGATGTCTGCCACCGATAGCCGGCAATCTGAACCATCAACTGACACCGATGGCAGCGATGTCATTCATCCTGATACAGCGAAATCTATATATGGATTAATGCGGGAACGGCTGCTACGCAGCCCGGAACATTGCGCCTATCGACAGTTCGATGAAGAAGCAGAAACCTGGCAGGATACCAACTGGCGTGAACTGAATGAGCTGATTGCCTGCTGGCATGCCGGACTTCGCAATGAAAACCTGAAAGCCGGTGACCGGGTCGCCATCTGTATGCGCAACTGTATTGACTGGATAGCCTATGAATTGGCAGCACAAAGCCTGGGCCTGGTGACTGTCTCACTTTATCCCAATGACCGGCCGGGTAACATGGCTTATATCCTTGAAGATTCAGGTGCACGCGTCCTTCTGATTGAAAAATTTCGAAGATGGGAAAAACTGATAAACACCAAAAAGAAACTACCTGAGATTCAAACTGTTCTATGCCTCTCTCATTCAACTGACGGAAATGATGAACGCGTTAAGTGGGTGGCTGACTGGCTACCGGACAGCGGCACCATCAATGACGCTTCCGGGGAGGCTGACAGCCTGGCAACCATCGTCTACACTTCGGGGACGACCGGGCGACCAAAAGGCGTTATGCTCAGCCACTACAACATACTCTGGAATGCCTGGGCCGGGCTGCAACATATAATGGTCTACCCAAGTGACCTTGCGCTTTCATTTCTCCCCCTGTCACATACCCTTGAGCGAAGTACGGGTTTCATCCTGTCTATGATGGCAGGGGCAAGCGTTGCCTTTAACCGATCAATCCCGGAACTGGGCGAAGACCTGAAAACCATCAAGCCGACTATCATGATTTCTGTGCCGCGAATCTTCGAGCGCATCTACATGAAAATTCATGATGACCTGAATATGAAACCCACACCAATACGCTGGTTGTTCAAGGCCACGGTTAACAGCGGCTGGAAACGTTTTGAATATCTTCAGGGGCGCCGCCGTAGCAGTGCCTGGAAGTTAACCTGGCCATTATATGAAAAACTCTTCTGCTCGCGTGTGCAACAGATATTCGGCGGCCGTCTACGGTTTGCCATCTCGGGCGGTGCCCCCCTTTCATTTCCTATTGCACAAACATTCATTGCGCTTGGGATAAATATACAACAGGGGTATGGCCTAACTGAAACCAGCCCGGTGATATCAGTCAACACCCTGGAAGACAATAGACCTGAAACAGTCGGCACCGCAATACGTGATGTTGAAGTAAGAATTGGTGAGGATGATGAGCTGCAGGTGAAATCACCAGGGGTAATGATGGGGTACTGGAATAACCATACCGCCACCTACCAGACCATCGATACCGATGGCTGGTTACGCACCGGCGACAAGGCAAAAATTGACGATGATGGCCACATCACCATTACCGGCCGCTTAAAAGAAATTATTGTGCTCAATACGGGCGAGAAAGTCCCGCCTGCTGATATAGAAATGGCCATCGCCGCCGATAGTCTGTTTGAACAAGTCATGGTTATTGGTGAAGGTCATCCATTTCTCTCTGCACTGGTCGTACTGAATAAAGAACAGCATAAAAGCTTACTGAACAAACGAAAAGAATTATCGGATAAGGATGTCAATTCAACTGAATCAAAAGAATATCTACTGCAACACATCTTCCCCCTGCTGCATGATTTCCCGGGTTACGCACAGGTTTTCGGCATCGCCGTTATCGATGAGCCATGGTCGGTTGAAAACGAATTCCTGACGCCAACATTGAAACTGAAACGGAATGTTATCCTGCAACACTACGAAAAGATAATTGATGAGATATATGAAGGGCATGAAGCCCTGTAAAACAGAGGGTTATGCCCATAAACAGATTTACAGCATTGGCATAGGCGGGTCGTTCTCGTACATAAAATAACTTGATGGTCAGGTTCTCTTCACCAACGATCTTGACAGGGCAGATCTCTTTCTAGATTTCATAATCTACGATGAATGTATTTTCGGGGAAGCGCCCCAATGAATTACAGAAGGTGAGAGAGATGCCTTTTTTCGGTTACAATACTCAAGACGGCGGGTGTCGTATAATGGCATTACCTTAGCTTCCCAAGCTAAAGACGTGGGTTCGATTCCCATCACCCGCTCCACACTACTCCTAAGGAACCTCTGATTGATTCTGTCATATCTCTGCCTCATTGGCTGATGTACAATCAGGGCGAAACGTTGAAAGTGTGCCGGAATCCGGTAAAAAGCTTCAGTTTCAACACAGAGACATAACATAATCAATCAGAGACTCCCTTAATGGAAAATATTCAGCACGTTTCCACAGAACCCTCAGAACAAGCAATCCTTTACATCCTCGATACCAATGTATTGATACACGATCCCGCCGCCATACTCGAATTTGAAGAACACCATGTCATCATCCCGATGACCGTACTGGAAGAACTGGACAAACTGAAGAGCAGTCGCCAGGCAATCGCCGCAGACTGCCGCCAGGCTATACGCGGGATAGATGAAATCCTTGGCCGTGCATCGCCTGATGAAGTCGAAAAGGGCACCCCCATTCGGCGCGGTGACAAAGGCTCCGCCCATGGTTCCCTGTCTATATTGATGACACATACACCGGATAACCTTGCGATACTCCCGACACATCTTAACGACAATAAAATTATTAATGGTATCTGTCTGCTAAAAAAGAACAGACCCAATCAGCGCACCGTATTGGTCACCAAAGACATCAATATGCGACTTAAGGCACGCGGCTGTGGCATAGAATCAGAGGACTATCACAATGACCAGTTGGTCTCTGACATCGACCTGCTCAATACAGGCTACCTTGAATTCGAGGGCAGTTTCTGGGATCACATAGAACATGTTGAAACTGAACAGCAATCCGGCCGTACCTTGCACAAAATTACAAAAACAAAATACTTAGAGAAAATATATCCGAATACTTTTATCATCGATGAACAAGGAATGATTGCACGCGCCGTCGAAGTGTCGAATGACACGGTTACACTTCTACATATGGAGCACACCCGCTTTCTACAGCAGGAGGCATGGGGGCTGCGCCCGAGAGATACCTACCAGGCGATGGCATTGAATCTGCTGCTTGACCCTGAGGTACATCTCGTAAGCCTGACCGGCTCTGCAGGATCAGGAAAAACCATACTGGCACTCGCTGCTGCCATCGAGATGACCGTAGTATGCAAACTATACCGTCGTATTATCGTTACCCGAAGTACTCAGGGACTGGATGAAGATATTGGCTTCCTGCCCGGAACTGAGGAAGAAAAAATGGAACCCTGGCTTGGCGCCATTACTGATAACCTGGAAGCATTGCATTGTGACGATGAAGATGCTGAAGGAAGTATCGATTACATTCTTAAAAAAGTACCTTTGTATTTCAAATCGCTTAATTACATACGGGGACGTAGCTTCCAGCACAGCCTGATACTTATCGATGAATCGCAGAACCTGACGCCTCACCAGATTAAAACCATTGTCACCCGCGCGGGCAATGGCTCAAAAGTTATCTGCCTTGGTAATTTATCCCAGATCGATACACCCTATCTCAGTGCAACAAGTTCAGGGCTCACCTACCTGACCGAGCGTTTCAAGGGTTTCTGCCATGGTGGGAACATCCAGCTACAGGGGGTTCCCCGCTCATTACTTGCAGAGTATGCAGAAACTAACCTTTAGGGCCACCCCTGGATTCAACTTTGAATCCAACACATGACACTTTTTGCTATAATCTGCGCGGACATCGGATAAATGATTATCAAACAAATGAGAATGTAATGTTTTTCGACCCCAAGGATGAACTTAATAGAGATCTCAGGGACTGCCTGGTAGAGCTGTCAAAAGAATTGCTGTATGGCGATGAGGGCATGATGACCAGTTCCATAGGGAAATGGGTCACCTACCACATGCTTTTTTCTGACAACTCCACAACGGGCGATAGTTCCATCGGAGGAATGGAAGTTGCTCACATAGAAAGTATCGAAGATTTTCTCAATAGCAGTAAAGGCAATCATAACTGGAAGCAGTTTGAAGCCATTAGCCATGAAACAAAATCCAAATGGATCGCCCTGATTCTAAAACAGATTATCAACGGTGAAGTACAGGTTGATAATGAAATACACCGCTACGTAAGCAGCATTGTAGACCAGCCAAAACTCGTTAAGTACATAAACGATGATATCGAAAATTTCACCACCACGCGTAAAGACTGGCTGGAAGCCTATATTGATCTGCCGGCCATGCCAGTTATCATGAAATACCAGAGTGTTGCCTCAATCCTTGATTCACACGAACAGCAGAAAAAAGTAGACCAGCAGGAATTAATGAATAAAGCTGAAGATGCGAACTTACGCGTTAGAATAACCTTGAAAAAAATTGGAAAACTCGAAAAACGCTATGAAATTGACGATGTGGACAGTATCCTGGATATGCTGGAAGCCGTGGTCGATGAACCTGAAATAACTGAAAACGACGTTGCAAATTTTATCCTGATGAATGCCCCGCGTTTTGATGAAGACGTTCGTTATCTGCTGACGACTCGCTTTCCTGTCTCTCAGGAAGAGTAACCTGTCTCAACCCTCTCTTTTCAAACACATGAGTTTTGCAGACAAACTGATTGCCTGGTATAGACAACATGGTCGCCATGACCTCCCCTGGCAGGGCCACAATACCCCCTATCCGATCTGGGTTTCCGAAATTATGCTGCAGCAAACCCAGGTGGCTACCGTAATTCCCTATTTTAATCAGTTTATACGCCGATTTCCCAATATCCAGAATTTGGCCGGCACAGAACTGGATCGTGTGCTACACCACTGGAGCGGTCTCGGCTATTACGCACGAGCCCGAAACCTGCACAGGACAGCCAAAATCATTGCTGATCAATATTGCGGCAAATTCCCTGAGGAGATTGACGAATTAATTGCACTGCCGGGTATAGGGAAATCCACTGCCGGGGCCATCCTGGCACAAAGCCTGGGGCAACGCCACCCAATTCTGGACGGCAATGTAAAGCGGGTGCTGTCGCGTTATTATCGTATTGACGGCTGGCCTGGGCAGCGTGAAACCGAGAAAAAACTCTGGCAACTCAGTGATGAAAATACACCATCAAGGAACGTTGCCGATTACACCCAGGCAATCATGGATCTGGGCGCAACCGTCTGTACACGCCACAAGGCCGCATGCAGCCAATGCCCCTTGCAAGGCACTTGTCTGTCATTTCTAAATAACGAAGTCAGCATTTACCCGCATAAGCGCCCGAAGAAAACTCTGCCAGTTAAAGCAACAACTTTTTTATTAGTAAGGAACAAACAGGGTGAAATCTACCTGACGCAACGCCCACCCAGTGGGATCTGGGGTGGATTATGGTGTTTGCCTGAACTTCAACCTGAAACAGAGACCACGGGGACTGAATGGCACGTGAAAAACTTTTCCGTTGACATAGCAACACAACCGCCACTACCTCTGGTACGCCATACCTTCAGCCATTATCACCTGGACTTCACCGTGATACCCGCAACGGTCAAAGGGAATCACCTGGCTGAAATCGGGGAAACTGCCCCTGCCATCTGGTATAACCCTGCAAAACCAGCCGAACTGGGGCTGGCCGCTCCAATAAAGAAAATCATCCACAATACAGAGGTATAGTATGGTTAAAATGGTCAATTGTGTAGTACTCGGTAAACAGGCAGAAGGTCTTGAACGCAGCCCCTACCCCGGTGAACTGGGGCAAAGAATTCTTGAAAATGTCTCACAGGAAGCCTGGCAACAATGGATGCAACACCAGACCATTCTGATCAACGAGAATCAGCTCGCATTACACAAACCGGAAGCCCGAAAATTCCTTGAGGAGGAAATGGAGAAATTCTTTTTCGAAGGTGGAGCCCAGTTACCCGAGGAATTTGCTACGGCGCCAAAAGAAGAGAACTGAAAATCCGCTTTTACAATCGCTGCCTGCGCACATATAATCCCGCCCTCTTCCCGATGTGGCCAGGTAGCTCAGTCGGTAGAGCAGTGGACTGAAAATCCTCGTGTCGGCAGTTCGATTCTGTCCCTGGCCACCATTTTTTCAAT
>VAPH01059136.1_pt1 | contig 16688 bp, 16 predicted proteins | sample 3393861 | NCBI WGS metagenome assembly VAPH01 (sample SAMN08290439, study PRJNA428436) | hydrothermal vent metagenome | isolation source: Deep-sea hydrothermal vent chimney | place: Atlantic Ocean: South-mid Altantic Ridge | reverse complement strand
ATATTTCATATATTGATTTATCCCTATCTATAGCTATGTCAGTAGAAAAGCTTTTAGAAGAGCCGCCAGGTATAGAGCCAGAGAGTATTATAGAAGCCTTCGGTTTCTGTCGATTCTTAAAAGACTCATATTTAGAAGTCGATGTGACATTATCTATATTAAGACTGCTCATCGTAGTATATAACGTACCTTAACTCACTAGCGGGCGATGACGCACCACCAGCAGCAAGAAACGTCACCTTGTCTGCGTATATTTTAGCTTCTATCTGTACAAATTTTAAATCATACAGCCAGAAGTTCTTTGTTCCACCCCAAGTAGACGGCCATAATTCACCAGACAACGCTTCATTGAATATCCTGATATTTGGTTCATAACCTAACGAGTGATTAACAGTATACGGTGTGTACAAAGTAGCTGCTGGAATGTCTATCTTACCGCTGTCTACTATTTTTTGGTAATTAAGCCTACTATCAAAGTAAATATTAGAACCACTGTCTATAGTCTCAGGTATCGAAGGATTACTGCCATCATAATTATCAATCCAAAAAGCCACCACCCTATAATAAATAGTGCCAAGTCCAGCCGCCAACACATCATTGGCTACTATATATATCTTAGAACTAGTAGAATATGCTATTCCAAGTATCTTGTTAGGGTCTTGTGGCGACCAAGTGTTCTCATCTCGCCAAACAACTCCATCTAATGAAAATTGCGACTTACAGAACACTGGTCTACCGAAACCATGTGAAACTGTTTTGTATCTTAGCAACCCGAATCCATCTAAGTCAGGAGCAGTGCTTCCATCAAAAGAACCTTCATATACAGCTACTATCTTGTCTGTTGGAATAGATGATACAAAATTAGCTAATGTCGGATTAACTACTGTCATTAGAACACATCTCCCACGCTCACTCCAGCAGGTGTTATTACTTGTCCTCCTGTACCGTCAGGCAGTATTCCAAACTGCATATAATTTCTACCAGTGCTTGGTTCATAGAAGAACCACGTATTCATATCCATCTTAAATATTAATTGTGAATCTGATGCCTGGGTGACATCTATGCCATCCATTGAAATCTTTATTCCAAAATCCTTACCAGCACCCCAGCCATCCTTCTGGAAGCCAAATAGCATTCTCTTAGTAACCCCGTCAGAAAAAACCTGAGTCTTGAGGAGTGTATTTAGTCTATCTATAACATCGTTAAGAATAACCGCCTGCTGTTCTTTGGTGGCATTAGGTGGGACTCGTTGTAGAAACCCACCCTGTAGTGGTAATCCCAAATCCATTACTTAGGTCGTCCTATTTTGACTTGAGAAATATAGCCATAAAGCTCAACTGGAGTTTCAACACCACTTCTTTCGAACCGATACTGAATATAATTTCCACGTCCAGACATTGCTGACTTCTTATCAATCAACTGTACTTTTCCATATTTGGTGCCATCGCCCCAGACGAAACCACCCCACTTAGCACCACCACCAGAAACAATATACGCCCGCATATCAGGATTATTAGCAAAATCCATATCCTTACCTACTAGGAGTGTATAATCCGACGCTACGGTACGAATTATAGGTCTGAAGCTCTTGACTCGTTTTTTGCTTGCTCCTGAGCCGTACAGCTTGTATTTCGTCCAATACTTGAAGTCAAGTGCCTTTCCAGCGTCAGAGTAGCCCTGCTCACCTCTAAACACCTGAGGAGTCAATGCGCTAAATTCAATTAGCTCATTATCGTCCTGTGTCCACTCCAGAGAGCCGACTACTGGACGACCAGTATCAATAAACCACTGAAAGTCACCTTTTCTGAAATCACTGTATGAAAGGTCTAAAATCGCCATTTTGTTGTTGTAGGCACTAGTAGCACTAGCATAGTAGATACGGAGTTGATTCCTATATAGGTGGAATCGAACCTTAGATTTATCTGGAATAGCATTAAACTCAGGTTCTACGTTATCTGACAGTAAGATGTCATCGCCACCAGCCCAGGCATTGACTGAGCCGTCATCAGACATAAAGTAGCAATAATTCCTATCTACAGCTATAGCCTCATCAGAGACAGCTCCTTTAGTACCAATAGCCTCACGCCTAGTGAATGAAGATAAATCAGTCCCATAAATAATATGCTTAGTTTCGTGAGTGAAAATTACAAAATTGTCCTGGAAAGTCCTAGCACCTGTAACTGGGTCAGAACTTTTAGGACTAGGAACATAGAAGAAATTAACCGAAGGGTAGCTAGTGAAGTCATATAAGGCACTGAACTTAAACAGTGTCTTCTGAGTGAGGAAGAAAGCTCGCCCCTGATGTATCTTCACCAAAGAAGCTGCTGCTGGAGCATTTGTTATGTTGGAGACAGTCGTACCGTCCCACCATCTAGGGGCAGAAATTCCATCAACCCACATAGTCTTATCATCTACCTCAGCAAATCGCACAAAGCCAGAACTAGTGGCTACACTAGTGTCTATCTCGGTTACCGTACCACTATCATCGGCTGAATACAGACTCCCGTAGGCAGCGAACAACGTCCTGTCGCTCCCATCACTAGGGTATCGTCGATGAAAACCTTTGATACCCTTAGCTGTGGATAAGTAACTCTTGAACCTAAATGAAACCCCCAGAGAAGACCAAGAGGCAGTGTCATCTGTACTCTCTAGGTCCAGCGCACCAACATCAGCAGTCTGATTGATGTAGTAGGTACCGCTACCGTTATCCTGAATGCTGAATAATATCCAATACTGAGTGCCACTGACTAGAGTTGGTGCATCCATGAAATCAATATCAACATACGCGTAAGTTGTATTTATACTTGATGAGAGGATTGAACTAGAAGCAATCACATTGCCAGGTACACCGCTATCATCAGCACAGATAAGAGCAATCACATGACCACGAGAAGTAGCATCAGACTTTATTTCTGGAGCAAGTCTAGTCAGAGCCTTACTAGCTCCAGCAGTAAAGGGTTGAGCAATGATTCTAGTAGTTGTGAATCCTAAATCTCCAGTAGATGCGCCAACATTCTGAGCATCCAGAACCTCACCGTAGGCAGTTGTGAATTTACTAGAACCCTTACGAGTACGGATAGCCACTCTAGTCTCACCATCATCTCGTGCATATCTTCGACAGTTTATAGCATATGGCGAATCACCGTCATTAGTTATCTGGTCAGGTAGAACTAGGTTAAGACCTCTAAGGTCGTAACTCTCATCAATATAAGGCTTAGTAGTCGCTACTATCTTTGTATCTGGTGGATTAAAGGCGCTCAGCATAGTCTAGAAATCCCTGTCTGCGCGGTAACCTCCGACCTGACCGCGATTTGTTCGCATAATAGTAGGACCAGTCTTACCACCGCCTCTGCCTTCGTTACGGACAAATGTAGTCACTAAAGGAGCCGCATTCTTTCTCTCCTGTTGAGCCTCAGCGTAATCTTCATTTATTTCCATAATTCGCGCCAGGGTGAGTTTTGAGATTAGTTCAGAATAAGCTTTAGAGATTTCACAGGCATCTGTATCTGACTCCATGAGGGCTGGATATCGCAAATAATCAATAGACCAGGAGTGATTAGCATTTAGAGGTGAGGCAAAACGAGCCGCCTTACCAAAATCAGTCCACTCACGCGCTCTAGAGGCCGTAGCAGTAGCAAAGTCAGAATAGTTTCTCATAAAGTCACCATACTCAACATAGTAGCGTTTCATGTCCATCTTTGTCGGCGAGGTGAGGTACCACTCAAGACGGGTCAGCATATCTGACGGGAAATTTACAGAAGTAGCATTAGTTAGTGCGGTTAGAGTATCTGAACTCTCAGCCATTCTCAGGCGGTAAGTAGTAAACAAATCAAGAACAACCCAATTAGCTGCTTCATCAATTAAAATTCCGTCATATTGGTCGTCAGTAAGAAGACCCCTTACTGATATTTTTATTTCTGATAGTAGTAGTTCGTCCATTTTTTTATCTTTTCCTATTTATTAGTATATCACTTCTACGCTTTATCGTTTGAGGTTGTGTAAACTGCTAGTATTTTCACTGCTCCTCCTTTATTATGCTTGCCCTATCGCTATCCAGCTGTAACCGATTGTTTCACTAGCGAAAGAACCACCATCGCCTAGTCCGACTAGTGCGGTGAACGAAGTCGTTGTTACATTGTAGGCGTGGGTTGTTGTCTTACGCTTGTTCGTATCGAAGTCACCTATTGCTGCGGGGGTTCCGCTGGCATCAACTCCTGCATTAGTTATGAATACGACAGGCGCCGAGGAAAAGGCATCAGCGAAAGTAACCGTCTCAGAAGCGCTAGTGGCTGTACCTGGGGTCATGAAGCCCCAACCATACTGAATCTTAGGAGCTGAAGTGGTGTTATTGGTGGCGTTGTCTTGTCGATTTATATCTTCTAGTTTGGCAGCGGTGACCCCCTTGTTGGTAAGCTCTGATGTACCTATATTGGTTATAGTATTGTTGGCGGCGTTTATTGTCTTGTTGGTCAAAGTAGCTGTAGCACTATTCTTAGTAGCGTCAGAGGTGTTATCTACATTACCTAGTCCTACATCACCTTTTACTATGCCCGTTGGGGTTGTGATGTTTGGCGAATTTCCAAACACTAAAGCACCTGAGCCTGTTTCGTCTGACATTACTCCCGCTAGTTGTGATGAGGTGGTGGCTGCGAATTGTGAAAGTGGGTTAGCGGTTAATGCGTCACCACCACCAGGAATAGCAATCCAGCTACAGGTTCCGTCGCCGTTCTCTCTTAGGAATAGTGAACCACCAAACTCGCCTGTAGATTTTACCGCAGTTCCTTCTGGGGTGTGAGGAGTGTTAACCTGTGCGCCAGTAGCGATACCATCAAGCTTAGTTCCGTCTGTAGCTACGTCTCTGCCGTCTACAGTACCAGATACGGCTATGTTGCCCGCTACGTCTAATGCCTCAGCAGCAGCCGTGTCTGCACCGATTTTTACCTTGCCATCTGTCTCTAGTCTTATATTGGGAGTACCTGAATATCCAGTATTTTTTACATACATCGGATTAGCTGGCACACCACCAGAACTAGCGGAACCTATGAGTCCAGACCAACTGGGGTCAGCGACTATAGCCACTCTTTGCGTAGAAGCTGTCGTTGGATATTCTGTTAACGCCTCTAAAGTTGCCCTTACACCAGCATTGTTAGGATAAACCCAAAGTGCCGCATTACTAAATATGTCATCAGCATCACCAAGAGCAAAAGCAGCCCTAGGGTAACCAGATGACCCAACCGCTTTAAATTCTGCAGTATTTCCTGTTGCCGAATCTGTCGATTTGAACCCGCCATTACTTGCGTTAGTAGACACAAATGTTGGACTAGCGGTAGTCGCTACGTCCTGGTCTATGTAGGTATGGTCTGTGCCGTTAGATGTCCTATGGGTAGTGTTCAGTGCTATCGCTCCAGTATTCGTAGTTATACCACTCTCCATTGTATCTAAATTAACAGCCTGTGTAACCGAAATGAAGCCAAGTTTAGTTTCTTGAGCGGTAACAAATGAAGCTGTTGTATTAGCTAGAATCGATGAATAAGCCTGTACATCTGAGCCAATTGCTACGCCTAGGTTAGTTCTAGCTCCTGCAGCAGTTGAAGCTCCAGTACCACCATCAGCTACCGCAACGTCGGTACCACCAAAAACGTAGTGTACCCAGTCGGGAGTATAGTAGAGCGTATTCGCGCCGTCACCAATAGCTAGTAATCCGTCATCTGAATCCCATTGGATGTCACCAACCGCAGTAGGTAGTGGATTCACGGAACTTTTTAAAGTTAGCGTTGGTTGGGTAACAGTCTTATTGGATAAAGTAGCCGTAGCACTATTCTTAGTAGCATCTGAGGTGTTATCTACATTTCCTAGCCCTACATCACCTTTTACGAGCGACACAGCACCAGTCTTACCAGCGACACTAAGCACTGCATCAGTATAGTCAAGTTTATGCCAGTTTGATGCGTAAACAGATGTTGAGGCATTATCTAAAATAGCTACAACCCTATCATTTGCCGTAAATACTTCGCCACCAACAGTTCCGCCAACGGAGACAATCCAAGATTCACCCGCCTGTGCAGTTCCGCTACCAGGGAATGTACCTACAGAAGCGTCCCATGTACCCATCAAGATTACCGAGGCATCTAGGGCATTAACCCTAGTTTCTATAGCATCTAAATCTACCGCCTGAGTTATTGAAATAAAACCAACCTTTGCAGAATCCGCAGAAGGATAGGTTACTTTAGCGGTGTTAAGTGCTGTATCTGATTCAATCATATCTAGGTCTACGGCCTGTGTGACGGCGATAAAGCCTACCTTAGCTGCGTCAGCGCTTGGATATGAGTTCTTGGCCGTGTTAAGTGAAATAGCCGCGTCCTGGGTGGTCTGCTCACCTTGTATGACACTAATAGCCGAAGCATTAGTAGATATACCAGATGTGTCCTGGTCGCCAGTATTAACACCACTAGTGTTGCCGATTATAGTTCTCTCGCCAGCGGTTAGTATCTTGGTAGTAGCACCTTCAACCATATTGTCCATGTCAAAAGCATCACCAACAACAGAGGTGGGGTCGTAAGTTGCGGCTTCCATGTCTCCAGCGCCTGGTGGGCCTGGGTCGCCTTGTATGCCTGGGTCACCTTGAATACCCTGGAGTCCAGTCTGTCCTGGAGTTCCAGCAATAGTAGAGGTTACACGAATAGACTCTCGTGCGGTCACTGTTACCTGAGCTTGAGCAGAAGCAACAACCTGTCCGCTAACTATAGCTCCTGGTGTATATTGAGCAGTTATTTGGGCAGAGGTACTCACTAGACACCCCTATTTGTCGGTTTCCCGTCGATTTTCAACTTTCCTTCGATAGGTGTATTAACAACGCCAGTAGCATATTTGACTGTAATATCATAAAAATAATTTCCAGGGTTAATGGTGGTATCAGCAGATGTAAGAGTAATCGTTGTTATACCCAAGGTTGCACTAGGGCTACCAGCAGCATCTAGGTGAGTTGTAACATCTTTAGTGATGACAGCACTAGAGTCGTCAACAATAATATCTGATTCAACTAGCTTAGCGGTGAAATACACCGTAGCACCAGTAAGGTCAATAGCGTCACCATTAGCATCAAGAAAAGTCACAGTAAGTGGATAGGTGGTTCCGCGTTTTATTTCAATATTTTGATTTCGAGACATATTTTTCTTTCAAGTTACATTACTATTTTACCACATGGAACATAGAAAAAGCACCCACCAAAGATGAGTGCTAATTCAGAGCAGTTAGCTAGACCGATACTACGCTTCTCGTGTCCAAGAAGTTGTACTAGTCTCAGCTATATTCCATCCGTTGGTTGTACCAATCAATCGAACGAAATCACCAGGACGAGAATCGGCTTCAGCCAATAGCAAGTCCTTGTTATCTGTACCTGTAGCACCTAGACCATCAATACGGTCTGCTGCTGCAGGACTAAGAGTTACTGAACATGCTTGCGCACCGCCAGCACCTACGGGGCCACCAGTAGGAGGTACGTGACCTACTACGATTAGGAACTCTGCGCCTACAATAGTTGCAGGTAGAGTAATGACCTTACCAGTTGCTGTTAGTCTTTGAGCGTAACCCAAATTTGCAATTGCGAGAGTTGTATCTGCACTTACATCTTCGACGGCTACTTGTTTATCACCTAGTCTTAACATAATTATTTATCCTATTCTTTTTTACTTAATGTTTCTGTTGCTACTTTTGGGTCTGCTTTTTGTGTCTTCGTAGCTTTCTCTGTGACAGCAGATTCTTGACTATTAGCTTTCGCCAATTCATCTTGAAGCTTTTTAACTTCAGCTTGTAGTGTCTCATTTTCTGAAGCCACACCCTCAAGCTTATCAAGACGAGCGGCCAACCCTTTCAGGTTACCTTCCTCAGCCTTGCGACTATCGGCAGCTAGTTCAGGTAGAGTTTTAACCTCTTCTGGTTTAGCTTCCCTTACGAATTTGAAGCCTAGTCGGTGGAAGGCTTGAGCCTGAGCGTTACCCCAAAGTGGGTCACCAGTTACGATTGCTTCTGTGCCATTTGGATGTCTATAAAGTCCAGCAGCGGGAATCTTACTTCCACCCTTACTGTACTCCTTGTCCATAGTAACGCCTTCTTCTGGGTCTTGATATTTTTCAGCCATAATTTACTCCTTATTTATATTTAGGCTATTTTGTGAAGTCGGATTGCAACGCCCTTGTTAGTAGCGATGAAAGCATCGTAGTAGCGTCGTCCGAAGGCAACCATACCGCTGATACCGAATGGGAATCCATCCCCAGTCTTAATTTCATTGAACTTAGTCGGTGCAACAAGCACTTTCTTAGAAACAAGCATGAAACCGAAGTTTGAAATGTAGTAGCTGTCAGGACAGACCACAATGGTCATTCCTAGAACAGTACCAATAACGCCTGTTGCTCGGTCTGCGTTTGTTCTGTCAGCAGCCGTCTTAAACTCTGGGTCGCGCCATAGATACATTTCAGTGGTCGGACTAACATATACAACTATGTCATCCAGACTTACCTTAGCGTTAATCAAAGCTGCACGTTGTACAAGAATCTTTTGGAAGACATCATTATACGCAAGTGCGTTGGTTGCTGTTTGTGAATTAGCTACTGCGTAAGCAGCTAGAATACCAAGTCTATAAACGTCTACGGTTGGAACCGAAACTTCACGGACTTGACGGTCTACAGCTTCTTCAATGTCAAGGACCATTTCTGAATCTTCTCGGTTACCACGGTCAATGGAGATTGAGAAGGCTTTGTCTTGCGACAAGATGAAATCTTGTGTTCCATCACCAAGTTCAACTAGTTCACCATAACGCATAGTATTACTTCGAACGTAGTCGTTTTCAGCGACAACATCGATGTTGTAGATGGTTACAGTATTTACACCAGTAAACTTGAATTTTATACCATTGTTAACAATGGAGTTTGTTTTACTTTCTAGATAAAATCGCTCATCGATTAAATCTAGAACTTCTGTTGAGTAATTTTGCATTTCTTTTTCCTTTAGGTCTTATTATACCTAGCTTTGAATCGCTCCAAACGAGCGTCATCTTCTGTTTTATTTGAAGTTGGACTGTCTGTAGCGGAACGGCCAGGGGATTTAGCATTTGATTCTCTGGCAATTCTCTCACGCTCCTCGCGTTTCGCTTCATCAGCAACGGTAGAACTAGTTGCCTTAGATAATCTAGCTTTCGCCAAATCAAGTAAATCAGGCAACATTTCTGGGTCAGACCATAAGCCAAAGGCACGTTTCTTGCCTTCGTCAGTAGTTGGTGCAGCGAATTTTTCCTTCATTACATCAAGAATAGCCTGACTTTGTTCAGGTGTTATCTGGTTAGATGTGTAGAATTCGGACTGAAGCCTGGTCTTCTTTTCTTCAGCCAGGTCGGCCTCAATTTTGTTCTGACGTATCTCAAGCGGGTCGAGTGCGTCTTCCTCGTCGTCGTCTGGTTTATCTTCTGGCTTAGCTTCGTTGACAGCTCTGCTAAGCTCATCTGCGTCCTTTTTTGCCTGTTGCTCGCGGGTATAATTCCGCTGGTCATCACGCAAATCCTGAAAAGACTGTTTTTCTTCATCAGTCTCTGGAACTTTCATTCCACGCTTAATAATCCAATCATCAAGGTCATCATCTAACTTCGAAGCGGGAGTGTCTTCCTTATCGTCACTAGTGTCTGTTGACTCCTTACCGTCATCAGCCGATTTAGTGTCATCGGTTGACTTTGATGTGTTGTCAGTGTTGTCGCCTTCATTTTTCTCGGCGGGCTGATTATCTGTTCCTGCTTTTGGGTCCGTGACGGTTGTGCCTTCAGCTAAGGCGTCGTCATTAGTCGGGTTGTCCGCAGGAGTTGTAGACTTATCGTCCATCTTTTTCTCCTTTATTTTTTTGAAAATTGCTAACCACAATTAAGGGTTATGCTCTAACTATACACCAAATAATGAGGGTGTGGCAACTATACGGCCTTCTGCTTGCTCTTAGGTTTTATGTCTGGTTTTGGAACGGTCGTCTGTCTCTCAATGTAGTCTAAAATCTCTTGAAGACCCGCTGACTTGTCTAAGTGACTAGCTCGTTGGTCTGGAGTAAGGTAGATATTCTCAACCTCTTGCTCGCCATTGGTTAGTTTAAAACCAGTAGGCCTAATACCAACACCATCCTGAGCAACTTTAAGATGTAATTTCTGCCAGAGCGGGATTTTAACTAGTAAATCCTCAATGATTAAATCACCTTTACCACTAAGATACGCCGCTTTTATTGTCTGCTGGTCGTTCTTACGCTGCTTAGAAGCCTTTTCATGTGCTTCCCTAGCTTTTTGCGCTCTAGTTTTATTTGCTTGTTTTACTGATTCTGACATTAGATTACTCCTTAATTAGTGCTGTCATTATCTCATTATGCACCGACTAATGCAAGATTAGCTGGCTTTGCTGCTGGTGGTGCGTTCTCGTTATTGAATAAAGCGTCTGCACCAAGTATCGGCTTGTTTTCTGCGTCGGTTAATGGGTCTGAGAGGTCAGCGCCTTCATTAGCCTGGCGAAGCATACGATTTTGCATATCACCGAGCAGGCCTGGGTCTGGTTCCCATCCGAGGTCTTTCTGTGCCTGATATTTGCCCCAAGGTTCCAGGTCTTTGTAGCTAACCTGTAGGAAGTCTCTATCATTTGCATCCTCATCTGGACCTTGTGGTGGTGGTATTATCCACTTGTTAAAGGCTTCATCAGTAATAGTTGGGTCTTTCTTCTGTACCCACCATCTATCCAGTTCGACTCTATCAATTCGAGGGTTATCTTTGAGCGATTCATACACAGACTGGTCTTTTAGCCCGACTTCAATTTCAGCGCCTTTTATAGTGTTATCAAGTTGAGCAGAAGCTTGCCACTCGCCGTTATACTCCCAGGGGTCATAATCTTTGAAATTAACACCTTTTTTACCAACAATGCGTACCGCAGTTTTAGTTGTAACGAATATCTGTACACACTTATAAATGATAAGAGCTAGTTGTGCATAACCTTCAGATTCAAGGTTACTAATCTTAGTCCTAAATCGTAAATTAGCCTGATTCATCTGTGTCTGAACCTCAGTTGCGGTAGTCCTACTGTTACCAGTTGAACCGCCCTGCACAGCCTCATCAGCAGCAGTAGCTCGACGCATACGCTGTAGGACTCGTTCCTGCTTATTATCTAGGTCTGTGGACAACTGTGGACGCTCAATAGTTCCCATAGCATTCTTAGGAATTGGATAAACTGCGCCAGGTATAGTTTCAATCTCTGGAATAAGGTCAGCAAATTGTGGGTCAACCCAGTACATTGGAGTATTTTGATAAGCGTTATTATCAATCTGCATAGCTTCGTAGTCATTAACGAGTTCTGCATCTTCAACCAATAACTCCATTTCACCAGCACCAAGGAACTGTGAGCTGTCTATATAATCTCTAAGGATTGCATATGGTAGAAACGGCTTAATCTCATCTAGCTTACGTGGTATTTCAACCTCTTTACCTTCAATGAACTCAACTTCTGTTCGAGTAATTTCTTTCCGCTGGCACCAGGTTGGCCTGTTGTATATAAATTCTTTTTTGTTACCTATTTCATATATACGACCACTAGGAAGGTGGTGTAGTCGAATGACATGAACCTGATTCTCAGTAGCTACATTGTCTAGTGTTGAATTCTTAAACATGTCCTTAAAGGCTTTGTCCATACTGTTACTGCCACCAGATTTACCACCCTTCTTATCTGGTGGACCAAGTTTGTCTAGATTCGTGTACCGCGGAATCCAAGCACCAACAGAACCGTCTGTATTGTCACGTTCTGGGTCAAAAATCTTCTCATTTTTCAGAACTTCCTTGTCGGCTAGGTACTCATGGCCAGAATATTGTGCTGGAGTAATTGTCTGCACCATAGCTGTAGCGGTAGGGTCGAAGAAGAAGTCGCGGATAGGAATATTGAATATGAAAGGCTTGCCGTCTCGCCATTCAATACCAAGGACACCAGTTCCATACATAAGCATGTCTCGCACCCATTCCTGGTTTTTAAGCCCCATCTGATTACAAAGCATGTAATAGCGGAGCATCTCATTTAAGATTTCAGTATCTTCAGCCTGTTCCTCGATAGTACGGACAAAAGAAAACTTCGGTATACCAGAGGCGATATTAGCTACTAGAGTCTCAATAATAGTATGTGATTCGCGAACAGATGGGTCTGAAACGCCTTCATAATTGCGCTTTACTCTGTGACCCTTATAGACTCGAAAGTATTTATTCCACTCTTTGGTGTAGCCAGAGTCAATATACTTGCGTGAAGTTTCAAATAATTTCAGTGCCTCATCTAGTGTAAGTTCTTTAGCGAGAGTGCCGTCTTGCTTTGTGTGCTGCTCGTGCTGCTCGTCTTCGGCTAACTGCTTCGCCATGCGTTCTGCGCTGGCCGCCTGGTCGGGCGATGTTTTCAAGGGTTGAGTTGCTGCTGGTTGCATTTTTATTTCTCTTTATTGGCTTACTTATTTTGTTTACTAATTCCTTAGTATCTATAGATTCATAGTCTGTTAGGTATAGGGCGATAGCCTTAGCCATAACTGTATCATCAAATTGGCCGACCTGGGCATTTGTGAAGCCTTGGTCGTCACGAATGTAGGTCATACACTCGCGGATGAATACTACATCCAAATCAATTATATCATTTTCTCGGATTGCTTGCGCCAAGTTATCAATAATAATCTTTTTCGTCTTTTTATTTGTCTGCCAACCCATGAGTGCGGTTCGCTCCTGGAAGCGATTTTCTTCAGAGGTCTTTCGCATATACAGATTTTGATAACTCTTATTACGTAGACTCTGGACGGTGGTAAGTCCATGATTATTCACTTCTACACCAACTAAAGCTGTATTGTAGAAAGTTCCGATAGCAAAGACCAACCCACCAAGTAAGTCGGGGTCAATGTGTCCACGCCAGCGAGCAACAGTTTTTAGATTATCAACTCTAGTTACATCGATTACACAGTAGTCATTCTCCTTCTTACGAGACTCTTTATTTAACTTGCCCTCTGAGACATCTACACCAATCACATACTTAGCCTCTTTGCGACCATCAGCCCCAGCCTTACTCTTGATTGGTAACTCCCAGACCTTGAGTGGTGTTGGGTCAGTACCCTCTCGCTCCTGTGTCGCTTCCTCGAAACTATATCGCTCACCTATACCAACTTCTGGGTCTGGGTTAGTAACAATCGAACCGAATCTATGGTCACTATTTTTGACAGCATAGTTATCCCACTTCATTAACATCTTAGTGTTGAAACGTGGCCGACCAGAAGATATGAAAGCCTCCATGTCGTCTTTTGGGTATTCCTGATAGAACTTCTTAGGGTCATCAACGAATTCTTTTTTCTTTTCACGTCGCCACAATATTTTCCAGTCCCAACGCTCACGGTTATAGCCTTTTTCAAAGAAAATTTCTAATAGCTCTGTCTCCTCCTCATTGTAAATATCATTGCAACTACCCTCTAATTCATACTCCTCATGCTCATGCCAGGCGTAGAACTTAGGCTTCAGATTAGATTCACCACGCTTAGCGGCTTGCCAGGTGTCGTAGAAGAAGCCTCCAACGCCATTGGCCGTACTCTCCAAGAAGACGAAGGTGTTTTTAGCAGTAGGCACAGTCTGAATAGCTGACGACGCAACATCAGCCTTAGCCTCCCAGAAACTGACCTCGCTCCCGTGAAAGAAGTGATTCTTCAAAGAACGACCCTTGCCGTCTTTAGCGACCATAGTTTTGATGGAGCTTCCTAGTCCAGGCGGCTTGTGGCTAACCCCACAGGTCGTAGGTTCACGACAACCACTAGTATGTTCTGTCCACTCTTCCTTGATTTTATCGTCAACGTCAAATACTAATTCTTTTTTGTTGTTGTATTTTCTAGTTGGCTGAAATAGGGTGTGGCTATAGTCGAAATATCGTTTGAACATTTCATATAGGCTACCCGCGGCCTCAGATTCGTGGGCAATAATCAAACTGTGAATATTCCTGTGCGTAGTAGTCCACCAATAACCAATGGCTTCGATGATGGTAGAAAGTCCCATCTGTCTAGCTTTTAAGATGATGTATCGAACTGGTACACCATTAGCTATGTCCCTCAGGACATCTTGAACTAGTTCTCTCTGTTGCCAGTTGATTACGTCAATCAGTGGAATAATTTCTGAGGTCAACTTATCTTCAATCATTAAGTTTCGCTCAGCATAGATATAGAAGTCTTCCGCTATTACACGGATAACTGCAACTTCGCGCTCCTCCTGTAGAAGCTCAGAATAGTTGGGTATACGCCCTATAATAGTGCTTTGGGTAGCTTCTGAGAGTTTGTTTGCCATTTACCTAGCCTTTTCTGTGTTAGTGGGTCTTGTGGGTACTTTTCATTAAATTTGCCTACCACGTCCTTCATTTTAGCTCTGGCGTGATATTTCTTAGGGTCGGCATCATGTAGTATAGCCCAGGTCATGATGTCAGGCGCTTGTTCTAGGGATATTTGTACAAAAGCACTAAAGTTTTCTATCTGACGCGCCAAAGGAAGTAAGTCGTTTGGGATATATATATTTACCCTGCTAGAAGGCTTCTTTTTTGCCATTGGTGGCTCCTGGCTCTACTTCTATCTCATAGGGATTTGGGTAAAATAACTTGAATTCCGCGACTCTCCAGGGCTGATTCACTTTAGATTTAATGATAGTAGCCTCGACTAAGTGACCTTCATAGGTATGTCGCTTTGCGCCTTTTTTAGCTACAGGAAATCTCCTACCCTTAGTAGTTTTCAACCTAATAGCTAATGAAGCGGCATAAGGAACTGCGGTTCCGCCTGGAGTATATTTTTCTGGGAAGTAGCCACCTATTTTATCTCGTTCTTGATTTATTATCACAAAGGCGGTGTTCGTCCGCTTGAATTCCATCTGAGTCATGTGGAGGAGTTTGTGCATGAAGAAGGCTTTTTGACCTATGTTCCTGTCTGTAATCTTCCCCTCGGTCTCAGCCTTAGTAGTACAGGCGGCTAATGAGTCAAAGATGACCATTTCATACTCTCCAGAGCTTGCAGCCTCTACAATCGCTTCTGAGATATCCTCAAAATAGCTAGATTCGTTATATAGAGTAAATTTCTTAGGGTCTAGTTCTAAGTCCACCAAAAGATAAGGATTCAGGGCGGCTTCAGAATCAACGTAAAACACCTTTTTATCCTTCAACCCGCGAATCATATTCAGACAGAGGGTAGTCTTGCCAACACCTTCAGGTCCGAAGATATGTGTAACCCGCCCCTTTGGAATCTTGGTTAATTTATCAAAATCTGCTAGACCAGTTGAAATCCAGTCAACATCTGCAACACCCATTTTGATGAAGGCCTTTAAATTCTTCTCACGATTGTAGACTTTCTCTTCGGCTTCTTTTTTAAGATGGTCACTCTCCTTACCATGCTTAAATTTCTCAGCATAATTTAAGACCTCGCCCGTATCGGGGTCTACACCCTTGTCTCTCGCCGCTAGTTGACGGCACTTATCACCACAATACTTAGCGGTGACACGTTTAGCACTAAATTCCTCACCGCAATAATCACATTTCTTTAAAATCGCCACTACTAAGCCTTTGGTGCTACTTGCGTCTCAGGTTTAGGTGCAGGAGCCGTCTGTGGAGCTTCTGATACTAATTCGGCTTCAGGTGCAGGTACGGGTGCTACAGGCGCTTGTGGAGCTTCAGGGCGCTTCTCTTTTCCTAGAACCCAGACTGCTTTAAATTTATCCCAGTAATAGGCATTACCGTCATCACCTAGCCCGACTATGTACCAAAGCTTTTCAGTACAGGTAGTTGATATTTGTATTATTCGAACGTTTTCGTCAATCATTCTAATTGCTCCTTTTAGTTATATTTTAGCGTTTTTAGCGTATCAAGTTAGCGTGACAAAAACAAGTGCCTGTCACGCTAAAAACGCTAATTCTGTCACGCTAAGGGCTTTTTTGTCACGCTAACTAGGAAAAACGCTAAAAAACGCTAAGGGATTTTTTTGGGTAGGTAAAATTTAACAGGGGTATAGTTTGTAACGCTAAGAGTTTTGTCACGCTAAAACGCTAAGGATGTAACGCTAAGGGATATATTTGTAACGCTAAGATTATTTTATAGGGGTATAGGGGTGTTGAGAAGGGGTAACATCTTTATTTCATATACATATATACATCTGAAGCTCACACACAGTCGGGGAGTACCCCCCCTGTTATCGGGCGTGGTTGTGAGAGATATGCACCAAAGAAAATAGCAAAACACCTACGCTATATGTAGCGTGGTGCTAGTACGTATGTGGGTATATGACTGCTGACCTCTGGTAGCTGTGTCGCACAATGTTCATTGTACGTCATGGACGTTAACAGTAGTTTGTCACGCTAACAACAGTAGTGGCGGTTAGTCCAGCACGGACTGTATATTAAGCTTACCTGTGAGACTGAGTGACTTCTGTATCGCCTTGCCACGTACCTGGTCGATAGCGTATTTAGAAGCACTCAAACTTATCTTTTCGTCGTTGCTTTCCACAAGCCTATCCAACTCCCTAACAGCACTACCTGCTATCTGTTGCAACGCCTCATCTATATACGCCGTGCTAGGCATATCTTCACTCTTCTTCACGATACGGTAAGAACGCTGATGTGGTGCCTCATAATCAGGATTAACAACTGATACAGCTTGTGT
>VAPH01014434.1_pt1 | contig 16735 bp, 18 predicted proteins | sample 3393861 | NCBI WGS metagenome assembly VAPH01 (sample SAMN08290439, study PRJNA428436) | hydrothermal vent metagenome | isolation source: Deep-sea hydrothermal vent chimney | place: Atlantic Ocean: South-mid Altantic Ridge | reverse complement strand
GCGCTATAGCTAATATGATGGGTAGCGACGCTTACACCGCTAATACAAATAAGATGTACTACGCGAGGGACCCTGCGACGAATAGGATAAAGTCAACTAGCAGACGGGATATAGATAACGCAGAAGTAGAGAACTTTAAACGACGGTCTAAAGTAGTAGGTGCCGCTGCGGGTGCTGCAGGCGCCGGCGTTCTGGGGGTGTTAGGTCTCGGAGCTTTAACTAGGAACAAGTATATTGCCGCGTTATCTATACCTGCAGCACTAGCAGGTGCGTACGGTACTTACCGTACGGCTAAGAGTGATGAGTTCAAAGCCCCCACTACTCGAACGCTAAGTGGGCGGGTGATACCACGCAACACAGTTTTCAGTGAAAAGTTGGGGGAGGAGAGCACATCGTGTCTTTTCCCTACAGAACTTATCACGCATGTTCTATCAGCTGACGCCATATTGGAGCATCAGTTGACCTCGGAGTCGAGTGCTGCTACAAATAAGGTAGCGGGCGAGAGGCTATCCGAAGAGCAGACCTTTGATTCGTACGAGATACCTACAGGGCTCATCTCGGTCCTGGAAAAACTTGAAAACCTCTTTGACTAGTCTCTTATGAGGAGCAGGAGAATAAAAATGGCTTATGGCATCGACGGTAACATCAGCGTAGACGATCTTATCAGTAGGCTCAGTACGTCACATGACGAGATTAAAACAGCAGCTGCTACGCACGCTACACAAGAGAAACAGGTGGTGTCTCTCGCTGAACGTAAAGAGGCGGCTACAGCCGCATTCACGGCACTCACTGATGGGGGAAACTCCATAACTGAGAAGACTGCTGCCTATCACGCGGAGTCAGCTACTTCTCATAATCTCCAGTACCTTAGGAAACAGGCCGCGGAGCTGGAGCAAGCCGAGAGTCTTGTGGACATCCAATCGGGGGCTCTCATCGGTACTGCCGCGGCGCAAGCGTTCCTGGGGGAGATGGACAAGTACGCCAACGTAGCACAGTACGTACAGGGCCGTACTAAAGTAGCCCAGTACGAGGCCCCCCAATCCGCAGAGGAGGTAGCCTACCTCGCTGCAGCAAGGGGCCGTGAAGATGCTACCGAGTTACTCGCTAAAGAAGCTAGCCAAAGAGGGAGGGAAGATGCAGTGGAAACTCTAGTTAAGCAAGCAGCAGTGAAAGGCGTGGAAGACGCTCTTGGAGAAGTCGTCAAACTAGCCGCTCAGGCGGGTATCGAAGATGCGCATAACTCACTCGTCACGATGCATAATCAAGCCAACGCTTTGGAAAAGCTGGCGCGCGTGTGCGTGTACGCGTATAACGATACGTTTGACTACATGAATGAGCTCCTGGCATAACAGTAGAGGCGGTCCATGCGATTTAAAACTCTGAGTGACATACTGATAGGTGCACCTTCTATGGTGAAGCTATCTCTCCCGGGTTTAGGGACCCTCGCCGCGGGCGCAGGGCTTTTCGGCCTAGGCGCTGCCGCCTCAGCCCTTCCTGTGGGGTCTCTCGCTGCTCAGTACGGCGCTGATGAAGAGAAGAAAAAGTCTAAAGCTAAGTCTATTAAGAGTTTTGGCGCGGGCCTAGCTACGGGTATCGCCGCGCCTAAGATTATTAAAGGGACGCGGCGCCTCCTCGGAAATGCGCTTAGTGCGGCACAGGGCGGCGGGGGAGGTCCTGAGGGGCTAGGGGCGACTCCTGGGGGAGGGATCGGGGGTCTAATACAAAGTGTAGCTCCTATGCTCTCCGGGTTAAAACTGTCGCACACTACGTCACCCAATTATCCTAACGCGGGTAGTAGCTTTATGAATATAGATCTTGAAATAGAAAACATCGTCAGGGTAGCTAGGGACGAACACAATACAAAAACGGCAGCTGCTAACATACCCAATTTGCATAGTAGCCAACAAAGCTCTACTATGAATGGAGAGGGGCTCGGCGGATCTCTTAGAGCATTAGCCGCTAACCTACGTGGTGAGGCCACTCCCGCACGGCGAGAGAAACTCGGAGAAGCTCTGGGCCAACTGTCTCCTGACGAGCGGGCCGAATTGATCGACTACCACATCAAGCGGGCCTCTTACGGTCTTTCGTTGCTGGCTGAGTCAGTGGGAGGTGAGTGAAATGTACGCAACTAAAATGGCTGAGGCTCTAGAGAAAACGGACGACTACGTCAAAGCTCTGGAAGAAGAGGTCGCTAGCCTGAAAGCGACCGTTGCCTCCCTCAAAGCTAAGAGCCTTAAGTCTGAAGTAGAGGAAGACGACGATGAAGATGAGGACGACGCTGTAAAGGTGGCGCGCCGGGTCTATTATGCCTCTAACAATACTATCTCTCCAGAGGTCATTGACCAGATCGCTGGACTAGATCCGGGGCTTCTAGCGAAACTTGCTGTAGCTTTCTCAGCAGAAGGACAAGGCGTACCTCTCGGGAGAGCAGCTAGTAAACACGCGAGTCGCTATCTAGACGAACTTAACGGACCCGTAGGAAACGAGGCGCGCGCGCGCCTTATCGCTTTCCTCGCGTCCTAATTATATTTTTTAAACTCGACAAGGGAGAGACATCATGGCTATCTTGGACTCCAAATTCCAAATCCTCAAGGGCTACTTCGAGACGCAAGACCTCGCTACTATCGGTCATGCTCTCGCAGGGAACGTAGGGTATACTCCGCAAGAAGGAGATATCGTTGAGGTGGTTAACAACGCAAATACGCCTGTTATCGACGTAGTTACTCTCGACCGTATCGAGAATGCTGTAGCGATTATTAATCTCGCTACCTCTTTCGCCAAAGCGCCTCACACTTGGCTCGTACGAACCGGTATGTCTGCTAAAGAGCCCGACGCTGTGTACGCTAAGAAGGCTGCTATCGTTAAGGGGACCATGATTATCCAGACGGCGAATGTTAATCCTGCCGATATGGCCGCTATTGTTCCGGGTGACTCAGTCACTGTACAGAACGGTATCATCCGTAAACAGGGTTACCTTGGCGGCGCGGACCTTTTCCTCAAGTACGGTGAGTTGCTGTCTTGGGATGCAACGGATAGCCTCGCGACCATTATGGTCGGGCATCTCTAGTAGATAACTTGCTGAAACTAATTCACGTAACACTCGACCTTTGAGGAGAACTAATGGCATCACCAGCGTATAAGACGGTCACCACTCAGGTGAACGCAAAAGAGATTAATAGCAACTTCGTAAGGAAGGTCGAGGAGAACCCAAAGCTGGCGTCTACTCAAGTGACTTCCTTCGTACGAGACTTCGTGCGGCAACACAGCTTCGCTCGTAAGATTATCAAGCCACAGATGGTTGATGCTTCTATGCTCGACCCGGCTGAGGATAACGACTCGCCCCGTATCATCGTAGAAGAGGAGACTAAGTCGTACGCGACGTTCGTCCCCTTCGCCTCAACTTCCGAGCGGAAGTATATCCGTATGCCGCGGACCTCTTGCCCTTTTGGCAAGATTACCTCGGACAAGTGGCGGAAGAACAAGTGGGAGTTGATGACGTATAAGTCCGACATCGTCAAGATCCTGCAGGATAACTCCGTCTTCGACATGGCGGACACCGAGGATACCTATTTCTACGAGACGATCCTCGATATCGTTACGACCTTCCCTGCGCAGAGTATTGCTGCAGGTACAGCTGCGCTCTCTAAGGCGGGCCTGGTCGCTGGTCTCAAGGCACTCCTTTCCAACAGGCTGAACGTAGGCAAGATCCTCCTCTGTAAAGAACTCTTTGTCGACCTACTCCTCCTCGACGCTACTGATGTTGGCGACGGAGTGGCGGAGCGCCTCTACGACGAAGGTGTTGAAAACCAGACGAAGCTCTGGGGGTATGATGCGATCACTACAATCAAATCAGATATCCTCCCCTCGAACGAGATGTGGCTCTTTGCGCCGCAAGAGTTCCTTGGAAAGTACTTCATCCTCGAAGACGCTACTGTCCATATCAAGCAGGAAGCGGACGAGATTGAATTCTACGCGTACAGCGTCCTTGGTGTTACGTTCGTGAACACTTCTGGTGTTATCCGCGTTACCTTCCCTTAGTCAAAGGGTTCGTACAAGACCAGAGCCGCACTCCGCCACATACTTGGTGTGGTGCGGCTTTTTTTAGGAGATCAAAATGGCTCACGACTATGCGTATATCGTCAATACTTATGCTAAAGGATGTGTAGTTGTGAATAGCTACATCCTAAAGCCTTATGGCATCAAAGGGTGTGCTAAAGCAGTTGTACACTGTAATCAGCTGGCTAAGGCCATCGCTAACGTCTATAAACTACGGGGCATTAAAGTGGTGTACATTCCCCTAGAGGAATATACGAAATACTTTACAAGCGCTCCCTACCGTTTCCCTGAAGAGGTGCCAGAGGAAGAAGAGGTGCCAGAGGAAGAAGAGGCGCCAGAGGAAGAAGAGGCGCCAGAGGAAGAAGAGGCGCCAGAGGAAGAAGAGGCGCCAGACTACGTCGAAGAAGTCTCAGCGCTCGGTACGACTAGCGAAATGCGCGAGTGGATTAGGTCTTATGGCATTGAAGACTACATTAGTCTGAGCTCCCGTGCTTCCATCACCAAAGATCTCGCGGAGTACCTTAAGTCCGTTAGGGTCCTCACACTTGTAAAGGAGTAATAGGATGGCTACCGTCTCATTCAACTTGGTGAACATTAGCAGTACGAGTTCTGTGACCTTTGGCTCCCTTACGCTGGCTCCCTATGGTAAGAACGGATGCGCTAAAACATGCACTGGGACTCCAGAGGATTTCAACGCAGCGTGGGCATTGTACAAAGCTAACGGGAAACCTATTGGTCTCCCTAACGGGGGCGAATTTACCGCACTCAACGCGGCCCCGTATACGCATGCCACGTTTGACGGCGTAGTGAATACAGCGGGGATGGCAGCGCAACTCTCAGCGGTGCTCATCGAGAACGATGGGTACTCCCAGAGAACGACGCGTGTCGTAAATACCTCTGTAGGGACGAGCGTTCGTATCGGCTCTACGACTCTTGCTCCCTACGGTAAGAAGGGTTGCGCGAACTGGGTTACAGGAATCGCTACGGAACTTAACGCACAGTGGGCCGCCCACAAAGCCAAAGGTGGCCGCATCCTAGCTGTTCCAACACAGCCTGAATTTGACACTATGCAAGTGACTCCGTTCACCCATGCTACTTATGATGGTGTCGTTGTCATGACGAACGAGATGCTCAAGACTTAGTATTTGACGGTGTACAATGGCGACAGTCTCAATAAAGTATAGGGGTACTCGAACACTCGACGACGCTCTCGCGGGATACGTCGTGTATCTTAGAGACGATGCCACGGGGACCTACTTCGACTTTAGTGATGGCACCTTTAAGGCTTTTGGTCTTCTAGTAACTCCGACTGCATCATATACTGAGGATGCTGTGCACAGTGGGCTGTGGTCACTAGACGTGACAACGATACCACTTACCTATACAGGCACGCTGGACTTCTTGACGCATCAGACTCACAACAACGGGGGGTTCGTCGATCAGAGGAGTACAAGAATCTACCTGGGCGTCCCTCTAATAGACCTATCCCTTTCGGAGACATATCTAACTACCAACACAGGGGGCGTGGACAACCTACGCGTTCTCCATGAGAGTGGGGATCCTGTAGACGGTGCGACTATCCGAGTGTACAACCTCGCAGACTATGGGGCCTCCCCGGATAGATGGGTAGGTGTAACAACCACAGGTGATGACGGACGCTGGCTCAGTATAGTCCCCGTCTCCCCCGGTGCTACGTATGTAATCCATGTTTTCAAGACACTATACTATGGTCCCACGTCTGTGGAGATAAGCGTGTAGGTAGTATAATACGCCCATGTCCATAACACTAAAGGTTCCTTATATGCCTATCACTCTATACGATGGCACCGGTAATCAAGATACTGCGCGTTCGCGTGTGTGGGTCCAGAGTCGTGGAGGGATCTACTTCGTTACTGGTACCATCTTGTCTATGGACTACCAGGGATTCGTTGAACCTGCTATCGCTACGTCTAATACTATAAAGTATAATCCTAGAGTAGTAGCTGCACAAGAGCGCGACGCTTTTGTAGAGCGCGTCATGGCAAATCTAACTGGCACCTTTGCTGTTAGATTCGAGATCCCTATCTCATCTGTCAACCTAGGTAACCCTGTCTATCTATCCCCTACGATCTCTGGTACAGTTACTATTACACCTCCCTACGCTGCACAGACAGTCGTAGTGAAAGTGGGGAAGTTGATGGGGACAGACGGGACGAGTAACGTAGGAATCATCCAGTTCGACCCTAGAGTATTAAGTTTCAATTAAGGGACTACACGTGGCTAACCTTGGAAACATCTCGACTAAGATACGGATCTTTCTCCGAGACCGTGCAGAGAATAATATCCTCTTAGACGATGTCCAGTTCACTGATGAAGACTTAGAATGCGCTCTAGAGTTAATGGCCGCCGAGTATAATATCACTACGCCTATCTCTACAGCAGCATGGGGCGCGCTCCCGTTGTACCTCCAAGTTATAGGCGCGGCTCGGTACCTCCTATACTCTGAGGTATTCCTACAAGCGCGGAACCAAGTCACACTCCCAACAGACAGAGGCGACGCAATGGGTCTCGATGATAAAGCGATGCTCTACGTACAACTCCAGCAGCAACTTAAAGGGGAGTGGCAACTCAAGGTGCGTGAGTATAAGAATCAGCTTAACGCAGAGAGTATCTACGATGATATCCCCAGCGACTACGCATTCTTGAGTGACAGGTACTAAACATGGCAGACACTCTATACTACACACCACACGGCCCTGTCAAAGTCGCCAATAGCTTAGTCCCCTTATTCGAAAGCATCTGGAGTGGATACTCCCTGAACGAAAAGATCCACTTTAGAAAATGCGCTGCAGCTAAGGGGTCGAGCATGCTACTCGCTGAGATGTCTGAAAGCGGTAGCTCTTCTCTGGATGAAATAGTTGATAGAATAGAAGCTAAACGCTGTATAGGCGGTCTAGACATCACAGACGCTAGGACAGAAGATATCCACACTCCTGAGGAGGGGAGTGATGAGGGTGAGGACTACCGTATAGAAGTAGAAGCTGACGAGTATAGTGAGTCAGGAGACTAATATGAGCATATTAGATGATATAGGCGCCTACGCAGATAAGGAATATCTAGGTACGCGGCGGAGGGAACGTAGTTACCTAGGGAACGTACTTAGCCGTTTTAAGGAGAAGGGGGGGCACATTCCACTCGCTAACATAAACAGCGCGCCTGCTCGACAAGTCATCCCGTCCTCATTTGGCCCGCCTTCCACACAGGGGCGGGATGCTGGCGCGGTAGACAAAACAAAAGGGCTCATGGCCAAACGCCGAGAAGTCTCTCTCCCTATGAAGATCCTTGGCATGGTACGGAAGGTAGCTTTTCTAGACAGCGAGATAGGCGCGCAAGACATCCGTCCCGATTACAGATCCCAAGAGAGATCCCCCGATATAACAGGCGAAGATCACAGGACGGGCCCTGTAAATCAGTACCAAGGACAACCACCTAACAGAGGCACGGGTAACGAGCTACAAAACCTCCGTAGTAGCATGGCAGACGAAGCAGCTAACTACACCACGAGAGACGCCACGCCCTGGGGGCCGTTAGAGAAGGGGACAGATAAGGTAGGACAGATACGTGCGCTTCCAGGGGCGATCTACCCAGGTATGCCCTACGCGGCGGCAGCGGCCTCTCTCCCCCCGCGCCCCATGGTAGCGCCGCCCATTGCGCCACAGAAACTAGTACGCCCTGGCGAAGAAGCTCCAGGGCTCCTAGGGGCAGGGGGCGTCATTAGCGCGTTAATGACCGCTTACTCCCTATGGCAGGCTAGGAAACTAAGGAACGATTTCGCAGCAAGGAAAGAGATTGACGAGGCCAACGCGGTCAAATACCAGGACGCTCTTGCTGTGTACGCGCAGCGTATCAAACATGGGAGTTCGCACACTAAGATCAACGGGCCTGTACGGAAGCGTGTCGAGTTGCTCGTGTACAAGCACACAGACGCAGGCGACGTAAAGATACTCATCACAAGATATGGGAAGACGACTAATAGGATATTCCCGGGCGGTGGAATCGATAGAGGCGAGAGTGTAGAACAAGCGGCGAGGCGTGAGGCGAAGGAAGAAGTAGGCGTATCTGTAGATCGGATTGTACCTGTAGGCCTATCTCCTATTAACTCGGCATGGTCTATAAAAGCTGTAGCTAAGGCCAAGACGCGAGGACGCCACTATAAAGGAGATCGTACCTACTACAGGTCCGCAGCGTATAGAGGGCGGGACATGTCTCTATACGGAGAAGACGGAGACCAGTCTAAGCCTGAGTGGGTAGAAGTGAGCAGTCTCCTCCGCCTGTTAAATAAAGAGATCCTAGAGTGTAAGGACGACTATAACGACCATAGAAAAGGACGGGTGCGAGCACTGCGCCTCCTCCGCATTAAGCTCGACAAGGCGCACGTGAAGTGTAGTAGCTACATGGACCTCATCCCCTCGATAATCCCACTGGATAGTGGCGGGGATGGCGGTGTTGAGATAGCAGGGATAGGGTTCCCCTCCTACGAGGATAGGTATGAAGATGTACCTAGGGACAAGATAAGCCAGGATCTAGGTAGCGCAGGAGAATACAGTGTAACTATGGGAGATAACGCCCCTAGCCTCTCCGTGCAGCCTGGGTCAGAGGAGTCACACCCAGAGACATCTAGGCGTGGCCTACTTGGTACACAACGTTCTGATAGGTCCATGGACACTAGTGAGCTCAACAGCAATATAAGATCTCTAGCGAACTCGGATGTGTATGCTTAGCGTTAAGATACAACATGTGATGCTATATAGAAAATACGCTTCGTTTATCCAGTGGAGCGTAGAGGGTATCCTATCCTCAACCGGACCGCTAAGTTTTCGTGTAGAACGTAGCTCTAACATGTTCAACGACTTCGTAGTTCTAAGCGAAGGAGTCACGGATAGCTACTACATAGACTCATTCGAATCAGGTGCGGCGACTGTAATGTCCCCCACGCGTAACTTTGTCTATAGAGTTATAATCGAAGGACAAGTCGTAGATGTCGTATCCTACCCCGTTAACATCTACGGTCTCCAGCTTGTCACGACAGGGAAAGTCCAGGCGATAGGAGTTGTTCCCGTAGCAAACCAAGTTGATAGGCGTAAGCAAGGCTACTTCTTTAAGCACGCTAAGTTTAGTAGACGCAATATCCTAATGTGGAGAGCTAAGGCCCGCAGAGCAGCAGTAGCGCAGCGTCTGTCAGGCGACCCGGTTGCCTACTTAAAGAAGAAACATTACGGAGTACGGTGCCAGGAGCCTGGTTGCGCCGACGATGTCCACAATATAAGTTTCCTCGCGTCTGCATGTAGGGAATGCTATGGAACATCCTGGGAGGGGGGTTATCACACTCCTATCCATAGCTACGGTATAGTCGAAAAGCGCACTACTAATGTACAAGATACTGAACAGGGTAAACTCTCTATGGGGTCAGCTAATATCATAGCACCAGCTGTTCCCGCAATGGAGGTTGGCGACATAATTATAGAGACGGACCGTAACGTTCGTTGGAAAGTGATTAACGTAGATGACCGATTCTTATTTAAGAAGGGTGTCATGCAGCACTTGTCCTGTGCATTGATAGGCCGCACAGATATAGAGCAGCTAATTTCCCTGGAAGACAATAGGCATATACTTAGGTTCCAATAGGGCTAGGAATGAGTGAACTAAAAGAGACATCATTATACATGAAGGAGGGAGGCCAAAACTTAGCAGGCCATCACCCCCTCGTTCTGATCGGCGCCTTTGTTATAATACTACGAGAAAGGTTTAGCCCCGATCAGCGTCTAAACTATGTGTACTCTACAGATGTTACGGGTGACGTCGTTCCTCAAGGTAAAGTACAGATACATGTAGACTCTGAGTATGATGATGATGCGGACCAAGGGTCCTCACTTATGCCGCGTATCGTGGTGCGTAAAGGACGTACAACGTCTAGCCAGATAGCGCTCGACAACCTAGACCAAGCACAGCCGGGTCTCATGACTCGCGGCATTGTCAACTATCACCACCTAGTGACGATGGACATAGAGATACAAGTAATAGCAAAGACTAAAGCCGAGAGCGCGTACCTATCTTATATAGTTCAGACGGCCATCACTGGAGGGCAAAAGATAATAGAGAGGGACTTCTACCTACGTAAGATTTCCCCTGTATCTACATCTTCTAGTCGAAAAGTCACTGAGGCCGACACCCGGTATCTCACGTCTGTTGTTTTTCAGATACATTATGAGGACAGGTGGACTACAGTGCCTATCGAATCCCCAGTGAAAAAGTACAAGACGTCTCTTTCGCTATCGACCGCCGCGGAGGCGCTCTTTAGGTCTTTCGTTACGCCGGGGTATTGAGTATAGTAGCCAGGTAGGTTTCGCGGAACGTTCTATGTGGCGCAAGTCTCGACCGTTTAACATTTAAGTATAAAGTAGCGTAACAGGAGTACCATGGCTCAGCCCAACGTAAAGATTTATCAGGAGTCTTCTGCTTCGCCCGTAGCTGTTATTACTGCAATCCAAGAACTCCTCATCGTAGGGCCCGCGTACCACATTGAAGACTACGCGGCTGATAAGAACAACCTGTTGATCGGAGAGTACGGGGTAAAGGACGCAGCTTGTTCCACGACTACAGGTAGTAATGTTAGCCGGCCTCTCCCCGGTGCTAGCGTTATCACTATCGCGGACCCCCCTAACAACTCTCCGGGGGCGATACTAGATAGCGCGTCAGTCGTAGCCTACATTGATACAGTGTATCTTGAGATTGGGAACACCAACAGGCTAGACGGTACCGCAGAGACTACGGCTCCTGACGAGAATATCTTCTACGCTGCTGCAGGCGGTTACAGTTTTAACGCTAATGGTGTACGACCTGGCGACCGACTCGTTATCACGGACACTGGCGGCGTAGGCGGCACACTCATCAAGACGGTGAAAGAAGTAGGTGGGTATAATGGGTCCCTCCTTACTGAAAATCAACTCCGTACATACAGCAACCTCACCCTCGGGGGGGCTCTTACCGTACCCCAAAACGGTAGCTACCGGTTTCGTGTGGAGCGAGTGCTGAATGACCTGCTCCTAGATAGCAACTTCGTATCTGTTGTGGGAAACACCGTCACTATCAAAGGTGGTGCTACCGTCTCTGTCGATATCGATGGTGACGGGACTATAGAAACCCCTTTGCTGAATTACGCACAAGTCTATATCCAGTATAGATCTTTGCGGCAGGACCTTGCTCTCGTTACGCAGATTAACGATGCTACTCAAATTGAGTCCCTCGTTGGTCTTGTAGACGAACGAAACCCTATGTCGGTAGCATTGCAAGTTGCGTATGCTAACACCACCTCTACCATTAACTTCTTCTGTACAACAGGAGATGACCTTAACGGCGCTTCGGATCTCGCTACGGCGCATGCGGCCGCCTTGGCGTTCATCGATAGTAACGACTCTATCTATTGCATCGTCCCTCTCTCTCGCGATATTACTATCGCAGGTCTCTATCGGACGGCCGCTCTCGCGCTATCCGCACCTGACTCAGCGATCTACCGTATTATCATCGCGGCTATCGACGACCTCCCTACTACAAGTGTAGTAGCTGCGACAAGCGCGGGGACAGCTGAACTCCTCGCGGGCGACCCTATCAGCGTATTTGCTACGGCAGACGGTGATTTCTTGAACGCAGGTCTTGCTAAGGGAGACCACTTGTTCATGCAAAATGACATCGGCCCTTACACGGTGGACCTCTCCTATGATGCTAAAAGAGTCCGCCTGAACGAAACGCATGCAGAAGCCGCGGGCGACGCTAACTTCTTCTGGTTCATGCGAGATAATGGCGCGAATCCCCACGGGGGCTCTATCACGGATCATGGACTAGTAGAGCTTGATGGCAACGCGGGTAACAAGGTCAACGTACTAGACGTTACCACGCTAGACGCCGACCGCATTGGCCAGGTCATGTACCTAAATGAGGCTGTAGGTCTCAATACGTACGTAGGCTACTGGCTGATTAATTCTAAGACGAACGGCGTCTTGGCAAACATCGCCGTCGGTGCAGACCTTACATTCTACTCTAGAGTCCGCGGACCGAGTGGTAATGGTACCTCCCTTACCTTTAATGATCCTGGAGCCAATAGTCCTCTCAGTGTTTCTACGGGAGCTAACGCTATCGTAGTTACTTTGGCTTATGCTGCAGGCGCCGTTACCTCTACGGCGCAAGAGGTCAAGGACGCTATTGAAGCTAACGCCATTGCCAATGGTCTAGTCTCTATGACCATTACAGGTAACCCCCTCGCCCTCCAGGTTGATAGTGTTGGAGCCAAGCTTACGGCTAATGGCGTCTACGCTTTCTATATTGTTGTAGGTGGTGGTAACGCATTCCCGGGTGGCGCGCCTGCAGCTCCCTCGTACGCAGGTCTCGTCAGGAGCGTAAAACAAAGTATCACCGCCGCAGGTGCTGTCACATGGCGGCGGAGTTTCAGGCAACTCCTCGATGTGGGTGGAACTTTCCTCTCAGGGCTCACCCCCGCTATCGTAGGAGATAACCTTGAAACGCCTATCCCAGCTGGCGCTGGTAACTCTGATTTTACTGGGAGCTTGTCTTCTTGGCCTATTGAAAAGGTCCTCTCAGACAACAGGGTTAAGCTAGACGTTAAGGCGGATATCCCGGTCGGCTCGTATCTGGCTATCATTGATAGTACTGCGGACTTCTATAGGATTACTAGGGACCTTTCCCCTACACTCCAAGTCGACGCTGTCAATGCAGCAACGCTTCCCCTCGCGTCTGAGCAGTTCATCCGTGTTGCGCCGCCTAGCGTCACCGGCGTTGAAGGAGTTGTTAACGCACTTACGGGCGCCTCTAGTGAACAGGGTGGCGAATACCTTGCCGCCGCAGTGGGCGCTCTCATCTCTACGCTTCCTGTACAGCAGTCCCTAACCCGACGGCCTATTGCGGGGATCACGGGTCTTAAGTTTAGTAATAGCTATTTTACTAGGGGGCAGATTAAAGATCTCGCCGCAGGGGGTAACCTCCTTATTACTCAGCAGCCAGGTGGCGCACCGCCCACTATCTTCCACCAGACGACTACGTCGACTACCCTACTAGAAGGGCAGGAACTCTCTATGGTGAGGTGCAAGCACTACGTGTTGTCCACGTTGCGTGTCACATTCGACCAACTCATCGCGGACTACAACGCGATTCCATCTACGGCATCGACGCTTGAAGATACTATGCGTGCCGTCCTCTCCTCTATCAAATCGGATTATTTGCCTAAACTAGGCGCGCCGCTTGCGGACTATGGGGACATTAAGATAAACTTCCTAGAGGGCTCATTGGACACAGCAGAGCTTCGCGGTTACCTCAAGTTCCCTGCGCCTCTGAACGTGATTGTGTTCCGTCTCGTCGCTTAGTCTACCGAGGATTTACACTGTAAATCCGTTGTTAACAATTGGAGAATCTAATGAACACCAACGACCTCGTAAAACTCGCCTACGCTCACGCGTTCGTCAACACTCTCAACAGCGTCGGCATTGAGCAGGGAGAGTTTATGCAGAAGGCTGCTTCCTCTAACAGCGAATCTGACTACCTCATCGCCTTGACTCTCCAGGAGGCTAACCATATTGCGGCGTCGGATGTAGACACCAACGTGAAGGTTGCGCACTTTGTGAAGCTAAGCGGGGAGGGACCGGGCATGTATCAACGCGCGCGAGCCCGTGTCAACGAGACGGTGGGCTTCGACCCTACGCTCGCCCAGCAGGCTAACAGCCTTGCTGGGCGTAATCCTACTCTCGCTGACCGTTACAACAGAGCTACTGGTAACGATCCTAGCATTCTCGGTAAAATCAATAACTCACTGGGCGTCGCACCAACTGCGCTGCAGACGGTCAATTCCTACCTCGGTCGGGACCCCACTGTGCGTGACCGTATCAATAGTGCTATGGGTAATGAGCCGGGTCTCATTGATACAGCGAAAACTCTCGCGGGTTTTAATCCGACTCTCATTGAGCAGGCGAACGCGCGTCTTGGTAGGACGGAGGGTATGACTTACGCTCAACGCGCGGGTCTCGCCTAGATTAGAGGGATAAGATGAGCAAATCACAGGCGACTACTACACCAGATAGCTGGTTTACCCAAGACCATTACGTAGAACGCGTGATGGACAACTCAGCTATCACAGCTATCAACGCTGACGACACCCTATTCGTGGCAGGGCCTCCTCGCTTCGCTAAGGGGAGCCAATTCATCCAGAAGCTACTCCCTATTGGGCAGGTGATGAACTTCTCCTTCCGTAATAGTGCGCCTGTGCAGCCGATCACTACCTTCGGTAGTGGTCGCACAAGTTTTGTCCGGGGAAAGAGTTCCGTGTCCGGGTCTATCGGGCGCTTGTGGCTCAACGGACGGAATCTCCTTCGTGCTCTATATACGAACGCGGTGCAGAGTGGGATAGACGTGTCCAAGTTTGACGATCCCGCTTCTGCAGGATCGTCAGAGGATAACTTCTACGCTAACCTGGACTCTGAGTTGTTCTACATTCCTTTTGGCCTAGGCTGTTTTTTCCGGGACAAGATGCGACAGAACGTAGCCGCTCTTTATATTGAAATGGTCATGCTTAATACATGGTCATTCAATATGTCCGCGGGACAGCCCGTGACTATGGAGAGTGTGGGATTTGTCGCCGATAGAGCGTTGCCTATCTATGGTAGCTCTTTTCTCCCGAAGCCTCGCGCGGGGGCCGACGCCCCTAGTTTCTCTGCTATCAACGAAACCATCCTCGGAATCGGTGCTAGTATGGCAGAGATCGTGCCAAATCTCCAAGGGGCGAGTATTAAATAGCGGACGATAAATGAGATAGCTTTCACTATTAGCCGTCACTATTAGCCTCCTTCACGCCCTAGATCTATACTATAATAGTAGTAGAGATCTAGGGCGTTCGTGTATAGAGCGCATGCGCAGAGCCTATGAAAAAGACTATTAGACGTAATCAGCTGAAGGGCGCTGGGCTTAACTTAGAGAGGGACGAAACTCGTTCGCTCCCTTACGAGACAGGGACAGTCACACGCGTCTACCCTTCCCGTCATGTATGCGACGTATCAACAGATACCGGAAGAATCCTATACAGTGTATCGTGGCCAGGGGCCCCTAAAAGACTCACAGTGCCTCTTGTAGGGGACCACGTACTTATCTCCTATAGATGGGGAGGTCCTACGATACAATACGCTACGGCGGAGGTCCAAGTCCCCGTAGCGGCGGGCAACGCGCTCTCTGGCGTAGTAGATATCTCTACTGACACTGTAGTAAACCCCTCAGATACGATAGTCCAGCCATCCTTTGCGGGTAGGGGAATCCGCGATCTCGTCCCTGGTGACGACGTCCTCACTAACTTACACCATGGTAACTACCTAGGTGTTCTAAGTGGTGGGACGTGCCGTGTGTTCTCCTCTGAGTTCTCTAGTATAACGACCAACAAAATAGATGATGTAACTACTATAATAGGCCGTACCCTCAACCTATTCTCTGGCGCTGGGTCGCTAGTGATGAACACCGATGATCTTAATAAGACATCACTGGAACTATCACTCGGCGCAGACGAGGAGACGGAGTCCTCACCGGACCGAGGTGGCTATAGGATTCGGGCGTCGCTAGGACAGACAGGTGACGTGGCTATATTTAGAATCACTGACCCAGAGGGTCGTGACAAGTTCAGCGTTGACATACGCCCTGATGGCGTAGTGCACCGCACCGCTGCAGTAGATGTACAGACTGTCGCTGAGCTAAAAAAAATCATGTGCGGGGAGCTCGTAATAGATAGCCGGGGGAAAGAGAGTCACAAGACGGTGGGGCCTGTTAGCTGGATATCAGGGGGGAGTCACACTCTCAATACGGCAGGTAAGTATAAGGTTAAGGCTGCGTCTAATATCGATATGCGTTCTGGTGGAGAAGTCAGTATCAACGCAGGGTCGGGGTTGAACATCACGTCAAATGGAGGCCTGACTCCACTCCCTACGAACCAGGCGTTCTCAGTGTTGGCTACGAACGGTCACGTCCTATTTGATATAGGCTCCCCCCTCGCTGGAGACTTCGGCCTCGTGCGGTCGGGTTTCAACGTACAGACAAATACAGGCGACATCGTCTTCGGATCCACTGGCGGCACCTTCAGCGTTGACACTCTCCTACCGGTGAAGCTAGGAGGCCCGGCTATCATCCCTCCCGGGAGCCCCTACTACGTCCCTCGCGTCCCAGGGCCTTTCCGTGCGGTTCTCTTCGAGCCTCTCGCTGCCCTCCTTATGCAGATGGGTATCCTCCTCGACGCGCACATGCACGGGCCTCCCGGGAGCCCTCCGTTGACTGCTGGAGCCTTCTCTAGTCTTATCAATTCTACCTTAGCGCTCATCGCGGCTAAATTCGTAACCTTCGGGGGTTAACCATGCGCTTGGCCTATGTGTTGAAGATGACGTCTAATCTGCTTAGTCTAGTCTCCCGGTCTCAAAGAGCTCGGCATATTGTCGAGGTACGTAGAGTAAGCGCGGCTACCCGCTACAGGCAGAATGATCTCATGTGCCGTTTACCTGAAGGTGAAGGGGAGGCGCTTGCGTTGAGGAGGGCAGATGACTAAAGAACGCTCATGGCAGAACTTCTCCTACGCTGTCCCTAGCGAAGTAGCCGCGGGTGTCTCAGCGGT
>VAPH01045443.1_pt1 | contig 16749 bp, 20 predicted proteins | sample 3393861 | NCBI WGS metagenome assembly VAPH01 (sample SAMN08290439, study PRJNA428436) | hydrothermal vent metagenome | isolation source: Deep-sea hydrothermal vent chimney | place: Atlantic Ocean: South-mid Altantic Ridge | reverse complement strand
GTTTTATGTTTTAAAATAAGAACCCTTTATCTGGAGGAAATAAATGTCAGCACCGAAGATCAATCAGAAAATCCCGGATTGTGAAGTTCAGGCAACTTCAGAGAGTTCATTCAAATTTTCCGAACTAAAAGGAAAAAAGTTTGTTCTCTACTTCTACCCAAGGGACAGTACACCTGGTTGTACCACTGAGGGTAAGGATTTTTCTCGTTTGTACGATGATTTTCTAAAAGAAAACTGCGAAGTACTTGGTGTTTCACGCGACAGTTTGCAAAAACATGAGAACTTCAAGGCCAAACAGGGCTTTCCTTTCGAGTTGATCTCAGACCCGAATGAAACGCTCTGCAAGCTGTTTGATGTCATCCACGAAAAGAACCTTTATGGTAAAACACACATGGGAATTGTACGCAGCACTTTTATCATCGACGAAAAGGGAATGCTGAGACAGGAATACAGGAAGGTAAAGGTAAATGGGCACGCAGATGAAGTATTAAAGTTTGTAAAAGGACACTAACGAACTATTCTTTTCTTGGAACCTGGAACCTGGAACCTGGAACCTGGAACCTGGAACCTGGAACCTGGAACCTGGAACCTGGAACTTGAAACTTGAAACTTGAAACTTGAAACTTTCATCTGCTTTTATACTGCCTTTGCAACAATACAAGAAATACCGGTACCCCGATCAGTGCAGTAATAACGCCAACAGGAATCTGTTGCGGTGCAAGCAGGGTGCGTGCCAGGGTATCCGCAACCACCAGGAAGCTACCACCAGCCAGTACGGCGGCGGGCAACAGCAACCTGTAGTCTCTTAGGCCGATTAACCGTAGCGTATGCGGGATGATCAGCCCGACAAAACCGATACTGCCAGCCATGCTGACGGCGGTGGCAGTCATTGCCGCTGCCAGGACGAATATCATCATTCGCAGTATTTTGATATTTTCTCCCAGAGCAGCAGCCTGCTGTTCACCGTGTGCCAGTAAATTTAGGGGTCGGGCAATCGCCCAGCTTGCGATGAATGTGATTGGCAGGATGAAAAACCCTGTGGCTGTCTGGTTGGCCTGTGACAGATCGCCCATTAGCCAGAATAGCATTCCCTGCATTTGTTGCTGACTGGAAATAGAAAGTAGAAAACTGATGACAGCACCCCAGCCTGCAGCGATAACGACACCCGTTAGCAGTAGGCGCTCGGTGGTCCATTTTCCATTGGAGAAGCTGATGCTGAATACGAGCAGGGTTGATATGAGCGCTCCGGTAAAGGCTGTCAGTGGTGCCCAGCTTAAGGAAATACCCAGTAACAAGGCCGCCAGGGTAAATGCGCCTGCGCCACCTGAAATACCCAGAATATAAGGTTCGGCTAATGGGTTCCGTAACAACACCTGTAACAATGCGCCAGCCATTGATAATAGGGCACCGATGATGAAGGCATCTAACGCTCTGTCGACCCGTAGCGTAAAAATTGTTTTCGTTAAGGCATCTGACCCGCCTGACAGGACAGGAAGTAACTCCTTAATACCGATATTTGAACTGCCAGAAAGTAGTGCCAGAAACATGCTGGCAGGGACAAGCAGTAATAACAGGCTGAGTAGTTTGTACTGACGGATCATTAAGGAGCAGTCAGATTCAGTATCTGCCAGCCTGATTGTTTGGCATATTTGGCCAGTCGTGGGTCTGGGTTAATGGCAACCGGATTATCAACCTCCTGCAGCAGTGGCAGGTCGTTGTATGAATCAGTGTAAAACCAGCTATCACGCATGTTGTTATCTGTTTCTGTCAGCCAGCTATGCAGGCGAGTTACTTTGCCCTCCTGATAGCTGGGAGTGCCGCTAACGTTACCGGTGTACTGGCCATTAATGCATTCAGCATTTGTCGCGATAAGTTCATCTATATCGAACAGATCAGCGATCGGGCGTGTTACAAAATCATTTGTTGCGGTGATGATAAGCAACGTATCACCCTGTTGGCGATGCTTCTCAACCAGTGCCTTTGCCTCACCGGTGATAATGGGCTTGATGTGACCGTTAATAAACTCTTCCCGCATTTGCAATAATTCAGGTATGGGGATACGGGACAGCGGTGCCAGTTGAAAACGCAAAAAGGCCCTTATATCCATCTTTCCGTTTAGGTATTCCCGATAGAAACGTTCATTTTGTTGTTGATGAAACGCTCGATCAACAGCGCCTTTTTCAATCAGGTACATGCCCCAAAGATAATCACTATCCCCTCTGAGAAGGGTGTTATCAAGATCAAAGATTGCCAGTGCCACGTTTTCTACCTGCAGTGTTCCATCAGCGTATTCTACAGCGGTTTCCCTTTTTGGGCGATAAGCTCTTCGAAAATGTGACAGGATGATGACAGTGTGTTAGTTTTTATCCACATTTGACTTAACTGGAATATGAACATGCTGGACAAAGAAGGCTACAGACCTAATGTCGGCATCGTATTGTGTAACAAAAATCAGCAGGTACTGTGGGCTCGTCGCATAAGACATGATGGCTGGCAGTTTCCACAAGGTGGCGTGAAAGAGCACGAATCTGCAGGCGATGCCATGTATCGCGAATTAAGAGAAGAAATTGGCCTAAAGCCACACCAGGTTCAGATTATTGGTCGCACCAGCAGTTGGCTACACTATGATTTACCACGGTCTTGTCGGCGTTACGGACACTCCCACTTTCGTGGTCAAAAACAACTCTGGTTTCTCTTACGTTTGACAGGTTGTGATGGTGATGTCTGCCTCGATCAGGGTAATCGTCCTGAGTTTGATCATTGGAGATGGGTTACCTACTGGCAGCCCCTAAGGCAGGTGGTACATTTTAAACGGGATGTTTATCAGGCAGCATTGCGGGAGCTAGAACCTTTTCTTTAATATATTTCCATCTGCGCGATAGTGCTAAGCGCCACTCAATTATTTCGTAGGCGCACCATCCCCGGTGCGATTTCTTCAGAGTTCAATTACCAGAGAAGCGAAAATTTGTGCCGGGTGGCACGCCTGCAGCGTCTTCTTGAGCACCGTGCGATTCTTGAATCTACCTGGTAGGCGTTGGTTTTCCCTTCCGGGTAACTTTCAATATCTCAATAGTCTTTACAGGCACATCTCTGCGACCCTTCCGGGTATCGGTATCACTGTTTTCAATCTTCATTACCACATCCATCCCACCAGTGACTTTTCCAAAAACGGTATAACCCCAACCACGCCTATTTTTCCCCGTATGATTCAGGCTATTGTTGTCCCGGGTATTGATAAAGAACTGATCGGTGGCTGAATGAGGATCACCGGTACGTGCCATGGCAATTGTGCCTTTCAGGTTTTTAAGTTCATTATCCGCCTCATTTTTTATCGGTGAGACACCGCCAATTTTTTTCATCGATGTATCCAGCCCACCTCCCTGAATCATGAAGTTCTTGATCACCCGGTGAAAAACGGTGCCGTTGTAATGTTTCTGGTCTACGAGGTTTAGGAAGTTTTTGACAGTAATGGGTGCTTTCTCAGGATTCAAAGTTACTTCAAAGTTGCCGGCACTGGTTTCAAACAAAACGATAGAGTCTTCTTTGGCATGTGCCGAAATGAGACTCATGCCTGTCAGCAGGGAAAATAATAGAATAGCTTTAATGAATTTCATGAGTGTTTCCTTTTAGTTCCAAGTTCCAAGTTCCAAGTTCCAAAGTTTGGTTTTCCACCTGGAACTTCTTTTACTCCATTCCCAAAATCAAATTCCAGTGTTCCTTATTCAGCGGCATGATAGAAAGGCGGTTTCCCTTTCTAACTAGAGGCATGCCTTCGAGTTCAGGTAATGGCGTTAGCTCCCGCAGGGCAATCGTACGTTTAAGGTCTCTGATATATTTTACATCCACCATATACCAACGTGGGTTGTCGGGATCACTTTTTGGATCGTAGTAGTGCTGTGCAGGGTCGGTTGCTGTGTAGTCAGGGTAACCCTCTTGAGTCACTTCCATGATGCCGACGATGCCAGGCGCCTTGCAATCGGATTCGCTCTTAAATAACCAGTAATTCATTTTTGGGTACCCCTACTAATTCTGGATAAAGCAGATTGCTTTCCAATTCGTTCATACCAAGGCAAGGACTGTACGTGAGCTGAGTCAAGCTATTGCGAAGATTCCTAACACAGAGAGGGGAAATTTGGGGTGTAAGATGAATAGTCATGGGTTATTAGAGCGGCCCTTTAATCTCGTAATTTTTGTGACTGGGATAGAAGCCGAACCAGCCTGCTATGTGTTGGTAGGCTTCTTTTGGTTGAGGATAGACCCAACAGATATCATTGATCCAACCTGTCTCAGTGTTAAGATCTACCCACAGACATTTTCCCTTGGCCGGACAGTTGTATATTCGATCACTGACTTCAAATCTATCCAGTTTGACAAGGTCAGGGTGCACGTAATAATTGCCCTCGATTATCTGTACTTGCTCATCGACAGCCTGCAATAAAATACTGTCGTCGTGTTTCATTTTGATTTCTATTCTAGACACTCAATCATCCTCCAGACGTAGCGGTCGGATAAAATGACCGGGTGTTATCGTTATGTGTGGAATGATATCCCATGTATCGTGAGGTAAGCGGGGAATGTATTGAACATCATGACCTGTGGCAACCAGAAAAGGTTTTTTCGATGACGGGACAGCGCCATCACGGTCGTGCCCAGCCAGAGTACGGTCATAGTAGCCGCCACCCATGCCGAGGCGGTTGCCACAGGCATCAAAAGCGACCAGGGGCATAAAAATCAAATCTATTTCCGCCGCTGACAGAAGTTGGTGCTGCGGGACGATTGGCTCCCCTATCCCGTATTTGTTCTGTGACATGGTCTGCCCTGGTTGCCATTCGGCGAAACGTAGTTTTTTTTCGTCAGGAGGTTCCAGTACTGGCAAATAACATCGCTGGCCTTGTTTCAGGCAGTACAACATCAGGGGTAACAGATCAATTTCCCCTTCCTGTGAAAGATAAAATGCAATGCCTCCGGCGTGCCGTATGACAGGAATTTTTCGCAGTACCTTATCGGCAATCGCGAGACTGGCAAGCTGCTGGCGGTATGCAGGTAAGGCCGAACGTTTTTTCCGAAATTGTTGGCGTATGGCCTTTTTATCGGTCATTGGCAGATCACATCTTTAAGTTGTTTCGAAAAAGGTGGCGCCCCCACCTGTGCCGTAACACGCATATACCTTGAACCAGGGGTTCAAGTGGGACTCTTGGTCGTGCATCAGGCTATCAACATGACGTTCATGGAGACGGCTCAACAGCATTAGCGCTGAATCCCGAGTTTGTGGATTAGGTTCTAAGGGTTATTAGAATGCTACGTACACCGTAGCGGGCGCCACCCTGTAATTATAGCTCCATTTCGGCCTGCCCATCCAAGGCTTCTTCCAGATTTTTTCGAAGAGCCTTGATGCGAGTTTCCATTTCCAGTGTCAGGCCGGTATTTTCACGCAGGGACAGTAGATCGTGGGCAATGTTCAGTGCGGCCATTACAGCAACACGCTCAGTACCCAGTACGGCACCGCTTTGCTGTATTTCCCGCATATTCTGATCAAGAAATGATGCCGCTGAAAGAAGCTCATCACGTTTTTCATCGGGGCAGGCAACGGAATATTCTTTCCCGAGGATATTTATCTGAACCCCTGATTCAGTTGATCTCAAGCAGATTGCTCCAGTGTTTTAAGACGATTGACAATAGATTCCAACCGGGTGCAGGCAATGCGGTTCTTCTCAGTTAGACGGCCGTTTTCCTTATTCAGGGAGCGCTGGTCTACACGCAGAATACGATTTTGCTCCTCCAGTCGACGCAGGGTCTCTGACAGTTCAAATATACGGGCTTCCAGTTTATCCAGTTCTTCCTGAATCACAGAATAACCTCCCCTGGGTCACTTATTCTCTAAACAAGGGTGAGTCTTTAGAATGTTCTTTACACAATAGAATACTAAAAAAGACTACGAGTTGTTGTTATATCAGCCCATATAGTACTTGTTGCATAAGGCTGTTGGAAGATAATATGACTTTTTTCCTCAGGAATAAACCTGAATAATGCAATCAGATCATATTTATGACCATTTTCTGTCGTAAGTGAATAAAAATTGGGAGCTAGATGGGCCAGAATAGCCGTATTATGCCGACGTATAGGGAGGTGACCCGTGCTTTACGACGGGTAAACAGCCGGTTATCCGCTGCAGAGTGTCATGGTTTGATTGCAGGAGCCCTGAACACGCAAAACACGGCCTCGATTGTGAGGTTCTTTACTGATGATCCTGAATCTTTACAACAGGACCCTGAGTTTTCTGTACTTATTTCACAGCTGGTACAGGTGAGCTCTGAGGGGTACAGAGACGAGGGCTTCAATTTTCAGTTTCTGTTACCAGATGATGCCATTCCTCTGCTGGAGAGGAGCCGTGCACTGGCGGAATGGTGTGGGGGCTACGTGATGGGTCTGCTCGAATCTGGTCTAAAAGAATTTGATAAACTGCCACAAGATGCTGCAGAAGTGGCAAAGGATCTGGTCGAAATATCTCAGCTTGATACGTCTATAGATGTCAGTGGTTCAGACAATGATTTGATGCAATTGGAGGAATATGTGCGTGTTGGTATACAGATAATTTATACGGAGTTGATTAATGAGTGTGGCTGGGAAGCAGGTAAATAGGGTGCAGCGGGCAGGGACAGTGAAAATGAATAATCAGTACACAAAACGTCGCCAGGAAGTGATGCAGATGATGGGTGGTGGGGTCGCGATTATACCGACAGCCAGTGAACGGGTACGCAGTCGGGATGTACTGTATCCCTTTCGTGCATCCAGTGATTTTTACTACCTGACACATTTTAATGAGCCGGAAGCCGTTGCGGTACTGGTGCCAGGACGGGAACATGGCGAGTTTATTATGTTTTGCCGGGAAAGAGACCCAGAAAAAGAAACCTGGGATGGTTATCGAGCTGGATTGGAAGGTGTTTGTGAATATTATGGTGCGGATGATGCCTTTCCGATTACGGATATTGACGAGATCGTACCGGGATTGCTGGAGAATCGTGAAAAAGTATTTTACAGCATGGGTGCCAACGATGAATTTGATTCACGCCTGATGACCTGGGTGAATGAGGTGCGCAGCAAGGCCCGTACCGGGATATCAGCACCGGCCGAGATACTTGATCTTGGCCATATTCTGCATGAAATGCGGCTGGTGAAGCGCTGTGAAGAAAAGGCCCTTATACAGAAGGCCTGCAAGATATCATCACGTGCCCATAAGCAGGCGATGAAGGTGTGCAAACCCGGCATGAAAGAATACGAAATTGAAGCCGAGTTTCAGTATATCTTTCGCAAGAAGGGCAGTGAATTTCCGGCGTATCCCCCTATAGTGGCTACGGGCAAGAATACCTGTGTGCTGCATTACATAGAGAACAGGGCGGAGCTAAAAGACGGTGATATGTTGTTGATCGATGCCGGTTGTGAAATCGATGGTTATGCCGCAGATATCTCACGCAGTTTTCCTGTCAACGGTAAATTCAGCACAGAGCAACGTGCACTGTATGAGGTAGTGCTGGCTGCGCAGCAGGCCGCTATGGATACCATCAAACCCGGCACGACCTGGGATGTGCCACATAATGCGGCGGTGCGTGTGATAACAGAGGGGCTAATTGAACATGGGTTGCTGCAGGGCGATGTGGATGAATTACTCGGTACTGAGGCCTATCAGCGTTTCTATATGCACAAAACTGGCCACTGGTTAGGGCTGGATGTGCATGATGTTGGGGACTATAAAGTCAATGACAGCTGGCGCGAGCTTGAATGTGGGATGATAATGACCGTTGAACCAGGCCTCTATATCACAGCGGGAGCAGAGGATGTTGATGAACGATGGTGGAATATCGGTATCCGAATTGAAGACGATGTCGCTGTGACGAAAAACGGCTGTGAAGTTTTGAGTATTGATGCACCGAAACAGATAGATGATATTGAGCATATAATGAAAGGGTGACAGCGGTATTTTATGGTTTATGTTTTACGTAAGCCGTAAACCGTAAAGCAAAATCACTTCCCCTGCTTTTAAGCGGAGCCGTCAATGATAAAGAAGCCCTATGACCTGATAATCGTTGGTGGTGGTATGGCCGGCGCCAGCCTGGCCTGCGCACTGGCGGATACGGGTATTCATATAGCCATCATCGAAGCCGTGCCCTGGCAGTCTGATCAACAACCTAGCTATGATGCGCGGACAATTTCTCTTTCGTATGGATCTCGTTTAATCTATGAAACTATGGGCATCTGGCCACAAATTGATAACGATGCGGTATGCCCGATTCATCGTATCCATGTGTCAGACCGTGGCCATCCGGGTATCGCCCACCTTGATAGAAAGGATGCCGATGTTGAGGCGCTGGGTTATGTGATCGAGAATCGTGCCCTGGGTGCAGCCTTGATGGCTCGGCTTGAGACACTGAAGCATGTTGATGTCCTCTGCCCGGCAACGGTCAGTGATGTAGATGTGGATGAAAATTTCGCAACACTTATCTGCGCAATGGACAGTGAAGACATTACGGTAGTGGGTAAGCTGGTTGTTATTGCCGATGGTGGGCGTTCGGGTCTGCGTGAGAAGCTGGGTTTTCAGTCCATGACAGATGATTACCGGCAAACAGCTATCGTCTGCAATGTCACACCCGGGAAATCTCACCAGCATTGTGCCTATGAAAGGTTTACCCCGTCCGGTCCGCTTGCCATGCTGCCGATGAATGAAGACCGCTGCTGGTGCGTCTGGGCAGTCGATCATGAAGATGTAGAAGGGCTTACTACGCTGCCTGAAGATCAGTTTTTGAGACGGTTACAGCAGCAGTTTGGTGACCGTTTAGGACGTCTCTCGCGGGCAGGCAGGCGTTATACCTTTCCTCTGGCCAGAAGCCGTGTTGAAGCACACACGGGCAGGCGTGTGGTGCTGGTAGGTAATGCGGCGCATACTGTTCACCCGGTTGCTGCGCAGGGTTTTAACCTGGCGCTCAGGGACGTGGCCTGGTTAGCGGAAGTGCTTGCACTTGCCTGTGGCAGGCAACAGGATCCAGGGTCATCGGATATTCTTCAGCAGTATGAAAAGATACGCGATCGGGATACGCAGCAGGTGGCAGGGTTCACACACGGCATGATCAAGATTTTCACTAGTCGTTTAATGCCGGTGATTGCTGCCAGAAATCTTGGTCTCCTGGTCACGGACATGTTTCCAGAGCTGAAACAGGCTTTGCTGAAACGAACCATGGGTCTCGCAGGGCGCCAGTCCCGCCTGGCACGTGGCCTGGAATTAAGAGAGCTGCCCCCTAAACAATAATGACAGATCAACAAACAGATATTTTTATCCTTGGTGCCGGTATGGTCGGTTCAGCCGCCGCCCTGTCTTTTGCCCGCGAGGGTTTTACTGTTAGTCTGATTGAGGCCAATGAACTGCCGCAATGGTCTGAGTCAGAATATAATTTACGTGTCTGTGCTATCAGCGCAGCCTCTGAAAGGTTACTGAAGAATCTCGGTGTCTGGCAGGAAATATTGGCCAGGCGGGTATCGCCGTATGAACACATGCACGTCTGGGATGGTCGTGTCAGCCTGGATTTCGATGCAGCGGATAGCGGTCAGGCATATCTTGGGCATATCGTCGAAAACAATCTTATTAATACCTGTTTGATAATGCAGTGCCAAAGCCAGTCAAACATCAGACTGCTGATGCCCAGTCGGTTATCCGCGATGACATGGGTGGATAATCGCGTTCAAATAAAGCTGGATAGTGGGGATGAGATCAGGAGTAGTCTGGTGATTGCTGCTGACGGGGGTAATTCACAGCTGCGCTGCTTATCGAGGATAAAGAGCGACCATCATGATTACCAGCAAACAGGAATTGTTGCCAGAGTCAGGACAGGCTTGTCACATCAGAATACAGCTTGGCAACACTTCCTTGTTGGCGGCCCCCTGGCCCTGTTACCTTTGCCAGACGGCAGTTGTTCGATCGTCTGGTCTGCAGACAGCATGCGTGCAAAAGAGCTGTTGTTGCTGGATGATGCAGCGTTCTCTGAGCAGCTTGCCAATGCTTTTGAGCATCGGCTGGGGAGTATCGAAGTACTCAGCCCACGTGCAGGCTTCCCGTTAGTACTGGCCAATGCCAGGAGATATGTCAAAGACCGTATTGTACTGTTGGGTGATGCGGCGCATAGGGTTCACCCACTGGCAGGTCAGGGGGTTAATCTTGGTTTTCAGGATGTCGCAGAACTCTCATCTACACTGCTTGAGTCGGTAGGTAATGGTCGAGATATTGCGGACCCTTTATATTTGAGAAGATATGCACGCCGCCGACGTGCAGAAGTAAGTTTAATGCTTGCGGGAATGGACGGTATACAGCGTATTTTCACCAGCCGCCGACGGCTTGTACAAAAGTCGCGCAGGTTCGCGATGAAAATGATTGATCATGCCCCTCCGATAAAACGGTTCATGGTTGATCGTGCATTGGGAAACTGAAGAAGAAAAATGCCATTATTTATTGAAATTATTAAAAAAACTTGTTGGATTGACGTGCTCGGCTAGAATAAATATGAAGAATGTAGTATCTATGGTTATATGTATGGGGGTGTAGGCAGTTTTTTCGCATCTGTACACGAATAATAATAAATTAAATGGATAATTTTACTGGCCGTTGTTGGTGAAATAGTGTTTGGAGGAAGAATCAGATGAACCAAGGAAAAAAAATTATTTATGCAGGTGTCTGTGGTCTGGGGATCGCCCTGGGTGCAATGTTTCAACCGGCTATAGCCACAGCAGCAACACTGGATTTTGCTATACAACCAATACTCGATGAAAAAGAAACCAGAAAAGCCTTTCAGCCGCTGGCTGATTATCTTGCCAAGGTTACAGGTGACAAGGTGGTCATCCACACCGCCCGCGATTTTCCTGAATACTGGGTAAAACAGAAAAAGAATAATCCTTATGAAATCATGATGGATAATGCCTTCTTTACTGATTATCGAATAGAAAAAGAGAATTGGGTTTCTCTGGCTAAAATACCGGGTCTGGTAAGTTATACCTTGATAGTCAGAGGAGATAACGCTGTGTTTGAGGCCGATGAACTGGTTGGCAAACGAATTGCATCGTTAATGCCGCCTGCACCCTCGGGTATTTTCCTTGGTCAGATGTTCAGAAACCCTTTACGTCAACCCTTCATTGTGCCAACAAACTCAGCTGACGAGTCATTAAAAATGCTCATTTCCGGTGAGGTACTTGGAGCAATTATACCCACCCCACTGGTGAACAATGCGCTGCAGGATGGTGCCGATCTGGTGGTAGTAAAAACCAGTGTACAGATTCCCCACGTCGCTATTTCTGTATCACCGAATATGCCCGAGGCTAAACGTGAAAAAATAAAGAAAGCCCTGCTTGAGGCAGACAAGACAAAAGATGGCAAGGCCATGTTAAAAAAACTGGGTTTCACAAACTTCGAAGCCGCTGACCCAAGTCTGTATTCGGGGTTGATGCAGTACCTTGTAGATTTCTCATTTGCAAGTGAGTAGTTACGCATCTGAACGTTGTTTAGTCGATATTCAGCTGATTACCGCCTGCTATGGACCTGTTACAAATTACTGCTGTTCTAATTACCCTGACGGCAGTTTTTAGTTTCCTGAATCATGTCTATCTGAAGCTACCTGCAACTATCGGTGTCATGGCAATATCCATGGCATTGTCATTAATGCTGCTGATACTTGGCAGCATGGGGTTTCCGCTACTGCTGGAGCATGAAAAAACACTGCTGGCCGGAATTGATTTCAGTGCCACGTTATTACATGGCATGCTCAGCTTCCTGTTATTTGCCGGCGCCCTGCATGTCGATCTGAATCGCCTATCGGAAATGAAGTGGATAGTCGCCTCACTGGCGACCATTGGTGTACTGCTTTCTACTCTGATTGTGGCATCACTGGTCTGGTCAATCGCATTGCTGCTGGGTTTACCATTAAGCTTTATTCATAGCCTGTTATTTGGTGCGCTGATTTCTCCTACTGATCCTGTCGCGGTTATCAGTACCCTGAAAACATTGGGAGTCCCCGCTTCACTGGAAACAAAAATTGCCGGAGAGTCGTTGTTCAATGATGGTGTTGGTGTGGTCCTATTTCTGGTGATATTTAACATCGCCTACAGCGCTGAGCCCATGCAGGTCGCTGAGGTGGCCGAGTTATTCATAACTGAAACCTTCGGTGGAGCATTGTTTGGATTACTAGTGGGTTACATAACCTACCGCATGTTGCGGCGGGTTGACAATTATCAGGTTGAGATTATTCTTTCCCTTGCCCTGGTCATGGGTGGTTATGCCTTTGCAGAGGCCTGGCATCTTTCAGCCCCTATCGCTATCGTAGTGGCTGGATTGCTGATCGGTAATCATGGTCGCCAGTTCGCCATGTCTGAGACGACACGTGTACACCTGGACACATTCTGGGAATTGGTTGATGAAATTCTTAATGCCGTGCTATTTGTATTGCTGGGTCTCGAAGTTCTACTGATTATTCCGCTGTCAGCAAATGCATTCCTGCTCGCAATAATCGCCATTCCGGTCGTCCTGTTATCACGTTTAATCAGCGTCTCTATACCCGTCTCAATATTAAGATCAAAGTATCAGTTTTCACCCGGGGTCATCAGGATTCTCACCTGGGGTGGTTTGCGCGGGGGGATATCGGTTGCACTGGTATTGTCTTTGCCTGCTGATGAAGTGCGGCTGTATCTTCTACCGATGACCTATGCAGTGGTCGTTTTTGCTATGCTGGTGCAGGGCCTGACGCTTGGGCGAGTACTTAGAAAGCAATTAGCTCAGGTATCTTGACATCATTTTTCCCAGAATGCGTGGAAATCATCGCTGGATTTTCGTATAGTTTGTTCCCCGACCAGGGTTTATTGAGGGAGAGACCGGCAACTGAGGCACCGCCTACAGTGTCGGCGCCGAAGGCGCAACCCGCCCGGAATCGCTCAGGCAAAAGGACCGCAATAAACCATCGGCTCTGGAGAGCTGTCTTCAGCATATTTCGTAGGAAGACACACCGAAGGGGGTAAATCTCTCAGGTGAACGGACAGATGGGCGAATGACAGACAACAGGTAAAACCTGCTGTCAGTATCCGTGCGACTCCAGGAGCTTTTATGACAGCTAAACAAACACCGCTTTATCAACAGCATGTCGATGCGGGTGCAAAGATCGTCGATTTTTCTGGCTGGCAAATGCCTGTCCACTACGGTTCACAATTGGACGAACACCATGCCGTTCGTCAATCTGCCGGTGTGTTCGATGTCTCGCACATGAACATCGTTGATTTACACGGTACCGGTAGTAAAGCTTTTTTACAGCATTTACTCGCCAATGATGTTGACAGGCTGAAGAATCCGGGTAAGGCCCTTTATAGCTGTATGTTAATGGACGACGGGGGCATCATCGATGATCTAATCGTGTATTTCATGAATGAAAGCTGGTACCGAATGATCCTAAATGCCGGCAGGCATGACAAAGATATGAAATGGATTAACAGTTCACGGCATGATTTCCAGAATGTAAGACTTAGTGAGAGACCTGATCTGGCTATGCTAGCAATACAGGGGCCGCAGGCGATTGAAAGATTTTCTTCCCTGTTATCAGATGAGGCGGCAGATCGAGTGGCAGAACTGGCCGTGTTTCAGGCCTGTGAAATAGATGAAGTATTCATCGCTCGTACTGGTTATACCGGCGAGGATGGGCTTGAACTTATTCTGCCGGGTAATGACGCGGTTGATCTGTGGCAGCAGCTGATGATGGCTGATGTGAAGCCTGCAGGATTGGGTGCGCGTGATACCCTACGGCTTGAAGCAGGAATGCTACTTTACGGTCTGGATATGGATGAAACTACTTCACCGCTGGTGTCGGGTCTGGGCTGGACCGTTGCCTGGCAGCCGGAATCAAGAGACTTTATCGGGCGCAGGGCCTTGCAAGCTGTAAAGTGGGATAGACCTGTGCAACGGATGGTCGGTTTGCTACTGACGGGGCGAGGTGTACTACGTTCTCATCAGCAGGTGCAATTTGCTGACGGCAGCAGCGGTGAGATTACCAGCGGTAGCTATTCACCAACCCTGGCGAGATCGATAGCGTTGGCACGTGTACCGTCCACAGTGAAAACTGGAGATAGCTGTGAAGTTGATATACGTGGCCATTCAGTTTCTGCAATCGTTGTTAAATACCCTTTTGTCCGTTATGGCAAACCATGTATAGAAACCGAACAAAAATAGTTTTTTTCAGGAGAACAGAAAATGAGTAATGTTCCGCAGGAATTAAAATATACCAAGTCACATGAGTGGATTTTAGCCGGTGACGACGGCCATGTGACGATTGGTATCACTGCTTATGCGCAGGCGTTACTGGGTGATATGGTTTTTATTGAGCTGCCCGAGATAGATAAAAAGCTGGATGCGGGTGATGAATGCTCTGTGGTTGAATCAGTAAAAGCGGCTTCAGATGTCTATGCACCGATTGCTGGCACCGTTGTTGCGGTCAATGAAAAACTGGTGGATGCGCCGGAGCTGATCAATGAAGATCCTTACGGTGAAGGCTGGATGTTTCGGCTACAGATAGCGGATGTCAGTGAGCTGGATGATTTGATGGATGCCGATGCGTATGCGGCTATTGAAGGGGATGAATAGTGGAAGTTTCAAGTTTCAAGTTCCAAGCTTAAGACCTAAGACCTAAGACCTGGGACTATTTTTTTCTATGCCATTTATACCTCATACAGAAGATGAAACACGCCGCATGCTCGAAGCGATAGGTGTTGATTCTATCGACCAGTTGTTTGATGAGATTCCTGATGAACTGATCAACGAGAAGCTAAATTATGTACCGTCTGCCATGGGCGAAGCGGCTATCCGACAGCTGTCAAAAAAACGTGCGGCAATTGATAACGCTTATGTAAACTTTATCGGTGCCGGAGCCTACGAGCATCATATTCCCGCTGCAGTATGGCAGCTTGCTACCCGTGGCGAATTTTATTCGGCCTATACTCCCTATCAGGCCGAGGCCTCTCAGGGTACGCTGCAACTGCTGTACGAATACCAGACCATGATGGCATCCTTGACCGCTATGGATGTCTCCAACGCCAGTCTTTATGAAGGTGCCAGTGCGCTGGCTGAAGCTGTACTGATGGCGGTACGGACACAGTGTAAAAAGAGGCGTGTACTGATGCCTGAGACCGTTCATCCTCGCTATCGTGAGACAACCCAAACTATTGTCAAAAATCAGGGCATAATCTTAAGTTCTGTTGCCTACTCCGCAGAAGTCGGTTGCATAGACCTCAACAGACTAAAGGATGAACTAAGTGAAGATGTTGCCGCTATAGTGATTCCACAGCCAAACTATTTTGGCGTACTGGAAGATGTCGATGGACTGGTGGATTTGGCGCATGATAACGCTTGTCTGGTGATTGCTGTGGTCAATCCCCTGTCGCTGGCGGTACTGAAGGCCCCGGGTGACTGGGGTGAGACAGGGGCTGATATTGTTGTTGGTGAGGGACAGCCATTGGGTATTCCACTGTCGTCCGGTGGCCCCTATTTTGGCTTCATGTGCAGTAGCCAGAAGCTGGTCAGGCAGATGCCGGGGCGTTTAGTTGGGCGCACGGTCGATGTAGACGGCAAGCAGGGGTTCACCCTCACACTACAGGCCAGAGAGCAGCACATACGGCGCTCAAAGGCGACATCAAATATCTGTACTAACCAGGGTCTGATGGTAACGGCAGCAACCCTGTACATGTCGCTGATGGGTCCCGCAGGGATGGAACAGGCGGCACAGGCTTCACATGCCAACACGCGCAAGTTGATTGAAAAACTGACTTCGATTGATGGGGTAGAGGCTGAATTCAACAGTACTGTTTTCCATGAATGTGTTTTGCGTATTGATGCGCCGATGGATGATCTGCTACGAGCGATGACCGCGCAGGGTATTATTGCCGGTAAAGCGCTTGCCGCAGATTTCAATAAGCTGCAGAACTGCCTCCTGGTTTGTGCGACAGAATTACGTACGGAAGAGGAGATGGATGAGTATGCGCTGCACCTGGAACGTATCGTCAGTAAGCGTCGCCTCGATCCACCCTGTGCACGGAAGATGTGACAGAAACAATTAAATAGAATTTGATATGACTAAGCTAATTTTCGAACAATCTACAGCCGGGCGGATTAACAATTCACAATTTCTTTCCGCCACATCTCCAATCGATGATATTCCGGATGGCTTGCGGCGTAAAAAAAAGCCAGCTTTGCCTGAAGTTTCCGAAATGCAGGTTGTCAGGCATTATACCCGCCTCAGCCAGTTGAACTTTTCCATCGATACACAGTTTTACCCGCTGGGTTCCTGCACGATGAAACACAATCCACGGATCTGTAACGAAGTAGCACTGTATGAGGGGTTTAGTGGCCGCCACCCTTCGGCACCGGACTCAACCGGGCAGGGGATACTCAGCTGTTTGTTCGATCTACAGGAGATACTGAAAGATATTTCTGGCATGTCCGAAATCAGCCTTGCACCGATGGCCGGTGCGCAGGGTGAATTTACCGGTATTGCCATGATCCGTGCTTACCACGATGCCAGGAATGATGGAAGGCGTGAAGAAATCCTGGTGCCTGATGCTGCACATGGCACTAATCCGGCCAGTGCAGTGATGTGTGGCTACAGGGTGCGTGAGATTCCAACACAGGGTAATGGTGATGTAGACATTAAGGCATTACGTGCCACCCTTGGCCCGCAAACTGCGGGT
>VAPH01016469.1_pt1 | contig 16805 bp, 17 predicted proteins | sample 3393861 | NCBI WGS metagenome assembly VAPH01 (sample SAMN08290439, study PRJNA428436) | hydrothermal vent metagenome | isolation source: Deep-sea hydrothermal vent chimney | place: Atlantic Ocean: South-mid Altantic Ridge | reverse complement strand
GAAAACCTTTTACATAATTGTAGGCAATAACATTACCCGGCCCGGTCACCTCAATGCCGTCGCCACCGTTATTTCCATTTACGCCCAGGGAACTATTCGCCCAGGTGACAGGACCGATCACGACATTGTCGGCAAAATAACCATTAATCACACCGGTGCCATAGGAAACAATGCCCTGCCTGGGTGCGATAACCGTACTGCCGCGTACCACGATACCCTCGGAACTGTTTAGCTTAATCATGCCCCTGACCTCGAGGCCTTCAATAAATATAAAGGTACGATTGTTCAATATTATGTCGCCGGTAATAATCGCAGCACCTGGATTCTTGGCCCTGAAGACTATCGGATTACCACTATTTCCATTTACACTAACTGTGAACCCGCTGTAATCACCATCTGCCATTTCTAGTATGGTTCCCGGCATCGCATTGGTAGCGGCCGTTGAAAATGTTGCCGGGGTAACAGCAACAATAGTCGCACCAGCCGGCACCATGGGTTCGGCCCGGGTTGTGGCTGAAATAGTTTGTACTGTGCTGCCACCATCGGAATCCGTTAGTGTCAACTCGATTTCATAGGTGGTATTTGGTAAAAGATCAAACAAGCTGCCACTATGCTTGTTGTTCCAGGAAAACCCGGAGCTAGATCCGGCAGGCACACGTCGCAACGGCAAACCAATCATCCAGGGCGTAGTGCCCGTTTTACGATAACGGACCGTGACAAGACCATTGTTATTACTATCACCACTAATTGGCCACTCAATCGACAGGTTTTGAATAGTTGGATAGGGTGAGACGGGTGTGCCGGCCGTGGTATTATTGACAGCCAACACTTCACTGGGCGCCAGGAACCCGGCCACTGATAAAATATTATCGGTAGGATCTGTTTGAAACGAGTAAATATTTTTGAATTCGTACTGGAAGATTTGTCACTAAATTTCACATGCTACTCCATAATTCCACTAAAAAATAATTCCCAAGTTACGGTTTTTATTTTAGTTTGGTTATGGATAATAAAAATGCCGCCCGTCGTTACATAAGTGCACCCAATCAGTTTATAAAATAAAGCTTACCGTTAATCACCCAAACCTAAACGCTGGTGCCATTGCGCGATGGACTCGTCCGGGTATTGATCGAACGTTTTATCCTGTGCTTCTGCTTGAATCTTTACCCATGATGGTTTTGATTCGATCATCAGATGGGTACGTTCCGGTGGTTTCGGTAACTCACTATCAATGGCCGATGCAAAAGGATGTACCAGTGCTGGCCAGCGTGGATCCCATAACCATAATGCCGAGCCACATAACTTGCAGAAATGACGCTGGGCGGGACTTTTTTTCATTTCGCCGGTCTCGGGATCAGGTATTTTTGCTTGATAACTCTCAATATTTGACTGGCCTGCTACTTTGAGTGACTTGTGATCACCGCCCAGGTTTATGGCATAACCGCCACCGCCTGCGGTCTTACGACAAATAGAACAGTAACAAAGATTAAAGGGATAGGGATGGGACGACTCAAGCGAAAACCTGACGCCACCACAATGACAACTGCCGGCCAACAACATAAAACTTCTCCTTAACGGGATGTCGATTGGCAGAAATCTTAACAGTAAATTTAGATTATTTAACTAACAAGGGCGGGGAAAATTACAAAAAAAACCTGGCGCAAAGAATTTTAAATTACCCGGGTACTAATTCAACTTTTTTGACAGGTAGGCTTGCAAGGCCTTCTGTGCTTCACTATTGATGATGGTAAATTGCACCGCGGTGCCCACAGGAGTGACACGAGTGACTTTGCCAAATAAATGGTAGGGGGTGAGAATATCGTTAACAGGCAGGTCAATAATTATCTCCACCTCAACATCATGGGTCAGTCTGCCCCAGCTCACTTCCAGCAACACGCCGCCGTCACTTAAGTTGTGCATATAACACAACCGATGATCATTACCGGCAATCGCCATTACCTCTTGCGGGAAATGCCTTCTGGTACCATGGCGATGTTCGACGGATGTACTTTCCATGACCCTCACCCATTATATAGTGAAACAACATTCTGACTAGCCACTGGTAACCGCCCGTTCATTTTCAGCTATTTTTTACTATAAAAGTAATTAAATTTATTGATTCATTATGATAAGCCAGATAAATCATAAAAATGTTTGCCAGCGAGACAGGGGATATTGGAGTGCCAGGGTTACAGCCATTACAGCCATTACAGGAAGAACAATAAACAGGCAAAACGGGCCCTGCAATCAATCATGGGTGTAAACACGCCCGGACAACGGCCAAATCCTTATATTTCCCCCTTATAATAGGTATGCGCAGCCGGTCTAAATCTGTACAATCGCCCCCTTTTTACGCACCGGCAAAAGCTCAAATGACTGAAAAACTCCGTAATATCGCGATTATCGCCCATGTCGATCATGGCAAAACCACATTGGTAGACAAACTGCTGCAGCAGACTGGCGCCCTCAATGAACGGGGTCCCAAGACCGAGCGCATCATGGATTCCAATGAACTGGAGCGCGAACGGGGTATCACCATTTTGTCGAAAAATACCGCCATCCAGTGGCAAGATTATCGTATTAATATCGTCGATACCCCGGGCCATGCGGATTTTGGGGGCGAGGTTGAGCGGGTCCTGAGCATGGTGGATTCCGTGTTATTGCTGGTGGATGCGGTCGAAGGTCCCATGCCCCAGACCCGTTTTGTGACCCAAAAAGCCCTGGCCCAGGGTCTTAACCCTATTGTGGTCATTAACAAGATAGACCGCCCCGGTGCTCGTCCAGGCTGGGTTTTGGACCAGACTTTTGACCTGTTTGACCGTCTCGGGGCCAATGACGATCAGCTGGATTTCCCCGTGGTTTATGCCTCGGCCCTGCAGGGATATGCCTCTCTCGACGACCATCACCGGGATGGCAATATGGATCCCTTGCTCAAGACCATTGTCAAGATGGTGCCAGCACCGGACGTAGACGTAAACGGGTCACTGCAAATGCAGATCAGCTCCCTGGATTACAACTCCTACGTCGGCATTATTGGTATTGGCCGGATTAGCCGGGGCGTACTCAAGTCTAACCAGCCCGTTGCGGTCGTAGATGACAAAGGCAAAACCCGTAATGGCCGGGTATTGCAGGTATTGGGCTTAATGGGACTGGAACGTACGGAAGTCGATCAAGCCAGTGCCGGTGACATTGTTGCCATTACCGGGATGGATGTATTGAATATTTCTGACACCCTCTGTGATCCCCAGAATGTTGAGGCCCTGCCGGCCCTGTCGGTAGATGAGCCCACCGTGAGCATGACTTTCCAGGTCAATAACTCACCCTTTGCCGGCAATGACGGTAAATATGTCACTTCCCGCCAAATCCGGGAACGCCTGGACCAGGAGCTGAAACACAATGTGGCCCTGCAAGTGGAAGACACCGAGAACCCGGATAAATTCAAGGTCTCGGGCCGCGGCGAATTACACTTATCTATATTAATAGAAACCATGCGCCGCGAGGGTTTTGAGCTGGGCGTATCACGACCGGAAGTTGTGATCAAAATGGTCGATGGCCAGGCCCACGAACCCTTTGAACAAATGACCGTGGATGTGGAAGCCGAACACCAGGGCGGTGTCATGGAAAAACTGGGTGAGCGTGGTGGCGACCTGAAAGATATGGTGCCCGATGGTCAAGGCCGGGTACGCCTGGATTACATTATCCCGGCTCGCGGTTTAATCGGTTTTCGGACTGAATTCATGACCGCTACCCAGGGCACCGGGCTGATTTACCATGTGTTTGATCATTACGGCGCAGTGAAAAAAGGTGACTACGGCAAACGTATGAATGGTGTCATGATCGCCAATGGTCAGGGCAAGGCCCTTGGTTTTTCGTTATTTAATCTCCAGGAACGGGGTCGACTGTTCATTCCGCCCAGCACCGAGGTTTATGAAGGCATGTTAGTGGGCATCCACTCACGCAACAATGACCTGGTGGTGAATCCACTGAAAGGAAAACAACTAACCAATGTCAGGGCATCGGGCACTGATGAAAATATTGTTCTGACACCCCCCATTAAAATGAGCCTGGAACAGGCGCTGGAATTTATTGCTGACGATGAATTAGTGGAAGTCACCCCTGGCCATTTGCGTATGCGCAAAAAATTGTTACTCGAACATGAGCGTAAAAAAGCCGTTCGACAGGCTGCCGGGGCCTGATCTCTGTTATGCTAAGGTTATGAGCAATTAAATAACTTCAGACTGGATATTAAATCTCCCGAAAACTATGACGCACCAGACCGACGATCTGCATATCAAGGCCATACAAAAGGTGGTCACGCCTGATACGGTGCATACGGATTTTCCCAGCACCGAGGCCGCCCGGGATACAATTTTTGAAGCCCGTCGGGCGGTTCATAACATTCTGCAGGACGAGGACGATCGATTGCTCGTCATTGTCGGTCCTTGCTCGATTCACGATCCCGAAGCCGCCCTTGAGTATGCATCAAAGCTTATTAAGGTACGCGATGCCCTCAAAGACGACCTGCTCATTATTATGCGTGTCTACTTTGAAAAACCACGTACCACCATCGGCTGGAAAGGCCTGATTAATGATCCTGGACTGGACAACAGTTTTCAAATTAACAAAGGCCTGGGACTTGCCCGTGAGCTGTTGGTCAATATTAATGACCTGGGTATGCCGACCGGCAGTGAACTCCTTGATCTGATTACACCACAATATATTGCAGATTTAATTAGCTGGGGTGCAATTGGCGCCCGTACCACCGAAAGCCAGGTGCATCGGGAACTGGCCTCGGGATTATCTGCACCGGTAGGGTTTAAAAATGGTACCGATGGTACTTTAAGTATTGCGATTGATGCCATTGGGGCGGCCGGTAAACCGCACCATTTTCTATCGCTAACCAAGGCAGGGCATTCGGCAATATTCACCACAACCGGCAATGTTGATTGTCATATTATTTTGCGTGGTGGTAAAAAACCTAATTACGATGCCAAGTACGTTGCACTGGCGAGCAATGAACTTGCCAAAGCCGGCATGTCAGCAAAGTTAATGATTGATTTCAGTCATGCCAATAGCAGTAAAGACTACCAACGACAATTAATTGTCGGTGCTGACGTTGCCGGGCAAATTGCCGGTGGTGATGAGCGCATTATGGGGGCCATGATTGAAAGCCATCTCAAGCCAGGGCGCCAGGAAAGTTCGCCCGGTTGCAAACTGGAATACGGCATTAGTATTACCGATGGCTGTCTCGGCTGGCCAGAAAGCGAACAGCTTCTTAAAGACCTGGCCAAGGCAGTGCAGCAACGTCGCCAGGCTGGCAAGCAGGAAAAGGCGGCGAGCTAGTCTGTTCTTACTCAAGCTCGTCCAGCAAGGCTTTTACCTTTTTTTCAATTAAGTCGCGACTCTCCCGAAATTCATCCGGGTCCATGTGCTTGGGATCAGGGATGGCCCAGTCCTGGCGGTGTTTGGCCTGCACCGAGGGACACTCATCACCACAGCCCATGGTAATAGCAAATTCATATTCACCCTGGGGAATTTCAGTGAGCGGTTTCGAGTAATGACTGCCCAGGTCATAACCCAGTTCCGCCATGGTCGCGACTGCTTTTTCATTAACCTTTCCTGAAGGTCTTGAACCGCTGCTATAAACTTCGACTTTATTTTTGCCGTGAATCCGGGCAAAGGCTTCGGCCAGTTGACTACGGCAGGAATTCTCGACACAAACGAACAAGATTTTTTTCATACTTAACTGTAAATTATTTACTGCAACATTCTTCTTCGGTTCGAATAAACCGGCAACAAAACGTGGCCAATATTGCCCCGGTTATGGGTGCCAAAATATAAATCCAGACAGACTCAAGATGGCCGCTGATCAGTGCCGGTCCCAGAGAACGTGCTGGATTCATCGAGGCACCGGACACAGGTCCGCCAAACAAGGCCTCCAGTCCCACCACGGCACCAATAGCAACACCGGCCATCAAGCCTTTTTCCTTGGCGCCGGTGGAAACACTCAATATTGCCAACATTAATATGAAGGTCATAATAACCTCCAGGAAAAAACTTTGGGAGGCTGATCCAGAAGGTAATGTTGCGCCTAAAGTATTGTGTTGTTGAAATAAAAAATATACGCTCAGACTGGCAAACAGGCTGCCAATGAGCTGGGCAAGAATATAGGGGCCGACTTCCTTGCCGGGTAACCTGCCAGCGCGCCAAAACCCGAGGGTGACAGCGGGATTGATATGGGCACCAGAAACATCGCCAAATGTATAAATCATGGCGGTGACAATCATACCAAAAACCATGGATATACCTACATGGGTAATCACACCACCATACAAGTCATTGACAACAATGGCGGCTGTACCGGCAAAAACCAGCATATAAGTGCCAAGTAACTCGGCAATATACTTGCCCATGTTATTCATGGTCACGAAAGGAGAATGTAATAAACGGTGAAGTTATTCCTGTCCTTTTTCGTATTTCAAAAATTTGCATTTAAAACGGTATCCGAAAAAATATTGATGTAATTTATTCTTCCCGTTGAGGTTTTTTTTGTTTAGTCTGCCACTTTTCATAACACTCAAGACCGCAGAAATGCATGACATAATCCTGTGCCTCAAATCTCTCGGCTTCGGACCTTGGCACTTCTTTCAGGCAAATATCACACTTAATATGTTCGCCGTTATCTGATTTTTGATTGTCCATATCTGGCCCCCTTAAAACAGATTATTTATCCGTAAATCATATACCGTTTGCATTGACCAGGCCCATGAATATTTTTTATCTGTTAAGACTTTATCTCAAGCTCGATTTCGTAACCAGCGAATTTACGCATATTTATTACACCGCCATCCAGAATTAAATACTGGCCCTTGATACCATTTAACAATCCACTGACTTGAGGTGTTTTGTCAAAATTAAAAGATGTGACCTTTTCCGGATACTTGTTTACGGGGTAATTGACTATTGTTACTTGTTCATCAGGGCACGCCGATACTGACTGTTCACCTGCTTGTCTGATAACAGGACTTAGCTGTTCCATCCAGCACGCAATTTCCTGGTCGCGAAATCGAATCAGATCTACTGGTTCAATATTACCTTTTAACATAGTGCGCCAGTTTGTTTTATCGGCAATATTTTGTTTCAGCAAAACCTCAACCTTGCCTGACAGCAGGCGATTGCTGACTTTAAATATTGGTAGGGCCGCCACTGCGCCCTGGTCCATCCAGCGTGTCGGTACCTGGCTACCGCGGGTGATACCAACCTTGATCCCCGAGGTATTGGCCAGGTACACAATATGGGAATGCATGCAATTTTCTTCGCCCCACTGCGGTTCCCGGCATGTGCCCTCATGGTAGTGACATAACTCGGGTTTGATTATGCAGCTATCACAACGTGCCAGGCTACGCATGCATGGAAAACAATAACCCTGGCTGAAACTTTTGTTGGTTTTCCTGCCACAGTTTAGGCAATGAATGTTGCCGTTATGCGTTAGTGTTATTTTTTTACCAATATGCTGGTTCAGCGCAATGCGCTGATCGTCCAGTGGCAAATGGTACTGGACCACGTCTTCGAGTACTGTTTTCATTTTTCTGATGTGGCCGCTGACTTTCATAATTTTCCTGTTGGTAATTTTATTTCGCCCGGGTAAAGTTTACAGGTAAATATCCAAGGAAGCTCTGATAAATTGTCATCTCGACCGTAGTGGGGAAATCTTAACCCGCGGAGCTTCGGTGGCATCAGGAAGATACCAGATTCCTCCGCTTCGGTCGGAATGACAAACAAATGTCGGAGTGACACTTTTTAATTTTTGGTGTTAATTTATACGGTGGGATTTAAAGGGTGAATGAATCTGTAAATAAACATGCGCGATTAGCGCTCTAAACATTTATTTAATGCTTAAGCGCTAATTCGGCATGGTCTGTCTGAAAGTGATTCAAATCGATAGCATCATAAACCCGTTGGGCCTTTTTTAGCCACTCACACACCTGGCAGGCACACCCTGATTCATGGCCCCAGGCGACAACATCACCACGAACATAAGTTATTGCAGTATCCAGGGCATCAACCAACTCGGGTATTGTCCGTAATTTTAACGGTGAAAAATCGTCATTCCTGCTCAACCACCGGCACTCATCCTCAAGATCACATGCCAGGCATTTTTTATCCTCGCCAGCAAAACGAAGTTCGTGGGGACAATCATCAGTGAGATCATCCAATTCTTCTTCAATGAGCCGACTCGGAAAAGATAATAAATCTATTAGTTGGTTTTTGGTAACCAGGCCAACCATATATCCCTCATATTAAAGGTTTAAGACAATAGTCATTGTTTTATTAGACTAAAGTGGGCCAAAACAGTGTAGCGCAGAAGTTTTTGCGGGTGCTTGATCTAAATCAAAGAATTATTTGGCGCGTTTCTATATAAAACCACCCAGAATAAAAACAGAATAAACAAGAGTGGCGATCTCTTTATTTTACGACAAATTATTTAACTGACCAGGGTGGCAATAAACGCCAGGCCTCTTTTAGCGATTTATCCAGGGCTCGATAATCCGGGCAAAACGTTTCCACGAGCTGCCAGAAATCCCGGGAATGATTCATGTGTTTTGTGTGACAAAGTTCGTGAATCAGCAGATATTCAACAACTGCGGGCTGAAAAAAAAGAATATTCCGATTGAGGCTGATGGTACCGCGAGCCGAATAACTCCCCCAACGACTTTTTTGTGCCCTGATTTGCATCCTTTTAAAAGACAGGCCTGTTTTTTTACCAAGCGACGACAGTTCATTCTGCAGATGTTCCCGGGCAACTGATGTCAGCCATTTATCAATAACTATTTGCGCCTTTGCTGGCTCGCTATAAATATTCAGGCTATTGTGTGCCGATACGTCCCAGCCTGCTGCCAGGCTTGTATTAACAAAATAACTAACGCGCCAAATTTTATTTAATGCAGGCAGTGAAATAGTTGTCGGTGGCCCTTCACCAAATTGCCGATCCAGGTATTGTTTACGATCAGATAATTTTTTCAGGGCCCGGTTTATCCATTGATGCTGCGAACGAACCAGGATATCAACTTCCTCTGGCCTGACGCCTTTTGGTGCAACCACCACCAGGCCATCATTGACAGTGACTTGTAACCTTATTCTCCTGGCCCGTTTTGACTCCCTTATTTGATATGCAGACACTCTACAGCCCCTATTCATTTAAGATTGCTTTTTGAATGTCACTACTTGCAACAGGGAACGGCAAGGTCGCCGCAATTAATGGATAGGCATCGGTGAGTCGTACTAATTGATGAGCTTGTTCCTTGTCATAAAACACGATGACACAGCCATGGCCGGTGCGCTGGATTACAGCAAGCAATGATTCCAGGCTGCTGGTTCTGTCACGAAAATCTGATTGAAAATTAAATTCTGCGACTATGACATCGGGCTGGTTGGTTTTAAGCAAAGCAAGTGCTTTTCTGACAGTGGTGACTTGCAACACCTGGTAGCCGAGGGATTCGTATAAGGGTTTGAAATCAGGATAACCGCCAAGCTCAACAATTGACAAAAGCAGGCGATTTTCAGGAGATTCAGCAGATACCATTAGGCTTTGTAATGCTTGTTATTATTCTTAAATGAATTGTGCTTATTTTCACCTGTGGATTCTGCGCCAGGCGCTCACCAAATTCAACGGCTGTAAGCAACATAAAATATACCGTTCACTTACACAACATCATAACCAAATATCTCGAACGAATCATGAATATCATCTTGCGATCTGGTGCTTTTCACAAGATACTACGACTACATGGCAAGGATTGTTCCAGACAATCCTACTGCATTTCCGCCTTCCATGGCGGTCAGACGTAGGAGGTACGAGCCCATGGACGGGCGAAGGTACGATTCCAGGGATGGAGGAGGTAGAGCAACGCATGGAGCAGTTACCGAGGGAGCCAAAACCGACGACTACAGGGCAAGGACTGTCTGGACAGCATCGAGTAAGCGGCCAGTTTCCGAGGATACCAAAAGCAAATAAATAGAATAAAGGAGATCATCCATGAACCTGGAAAAGGTAGTATTCGCATTTTTTATTGTCCTGGCATTGACATTAAATTTTGGATTTTTTGTTGGTGAAATACACAATCCGGAACACCACAATGTCTATGAATTGTATGCCGCGTTAATTGTTAGCCTGATTGCTACGGTCATGAAATTCGGTGACCGCACCCACATGGGGGCAGTTTTACTGGCCACCAGTTTGGTGGCTGATCTCCAGCTAATTGTCGCGGCTATCGTCTGGGGATGGGCAACGAATATCAATGGTGACGGTCTGACAGAGCCTATTATGGTCAGCATCGCCTCATTATCAGGTGGCGCCCTGCTCGCCAATATCACCTCTGTCGTCCTGCTCGTTATTGAAACTGTCCAAATCAGGCGTTAATGCAAACCGATACCTCTATTGTTTATATTTTACTGCGGCGTTTACGAGCGCCGTTGATTGTTCTGATTTTTGTTTATGCTATCTCTATCATTGGGATGACGCTGATTCCGGGGGTGGATGACCAGGGCAAACCCTGGCGCATGGACTTTTTTCATGCATTTTATTTTGTCTCGTTTATGGGCACAACAATCGGCTTTGGAGAAATACCATATGCATTTACCGGTGCCCAGCGTGCCTGGACACTGGTAACAATATACTTAACCGTGATCTCATGGTTGTATACCATTGGCGTGTTACTCCGGATTTTCCAGGATCCGGGCTTTAGGCGACTGGTTGATTATGCAGGCTTTACCCGTGCGGTACGTAGAATCCGGGATCCTTTTTTTATTATTTGCGGTTATGGAGATACAGGCAGCCTGTTGGTGCGGGCCCTGACTGAAAGGGGATTAAATGCCGTTGTAATTGATAATAGCAATGAGCGAATCGAAACACTGGAAACAGCAGGCCTGCCATTATACGTGCCCGGTCTGGCCGCCGACTCCGCTGACCCCGATATTCTTTATCGTGCCGGCCTGGCCCACCACAACTGCGCTGGTGTGGTGGCACTTACTAATAGTGATAAAACGAATCTCACGATTGCTATCACGGGGAAACTGATCGCCCCTAAAACCCGCGTATATTGTCGTGCCGAATCACATGATATTGCAGCCAACATGTCTTCGTTTGGCACAGATTTCACACTTAATCCTTTTGATAGTTTTGCCGAACGATTTGCAATGGCCATCCATTCACCCAGTATGTATCTTTTATATGACTGGTTCACCAGTGAACATCGTGCGCTCTTATCTGAACCATTGTCGCCTCCCAGCGGTGAATGGATATTATGCGGTTACGGCAGGTTCGGAAAAGCACTGCAACGATACCTGGCTTCCGAGGACATAAATATTACAATTATTGAAGCCGACCCGAAGGGCACCGGGGCACCGGCAGATATTGTTGTCGGACGCGGCACTGAAGCTGACACACTCGAAAAGGCGCATATTAAAAAAGCACTGGGCATTATTGCCGGTACCGATAATGATGCCAATAATTTATCCATCATCATGACGGCCAGGTCACTAAATCCAGACTTGTTTACCGTCGCCCGCCAAAATGAAACCCGCAATGATGCAATTTTTAACGCCGCTAATATTGATCTCGTGGTCGAACGAGGCAATATTATTGCCCGCAAAATTTCAGCGCTCATCATTACGCCATTATTGGCTGATTTTCTTAAGTTCTCACGGTCCTACGACGACCAGTGGGCCAATATACTGATTAGTCGTATTAGTGGGGTCACTGGCAACAACCCGCCCTATATCTGGGCTGTTGAAATTGACGAAACTAATGCGCCGGCAATTTATGAAACAATAAATGAAAATTTATCAGTTACACTAGAGGATCTGGGACGTGACCCAAGAAATAGAGATGCCCGCCTCAAATGTTTACCACTTATGATTAAACATAATCAGAGCCAGACATTGTTGCCGGAAGAAGACACTAAACTGAGTATCGGCGATCAAATATTATTTTGCGGTCATGAGCCAGCAAGTAAAAACATGATTTACATGACGCAGAATTACAATGCGCTGAGTTATGTGCGGACTGGCGAAGAACCTGCTGGCGGGATAATTTGGCAATATTTTTCTGGCAAAATAGCCCGTTAACCATATTGATCATGGTTGCTGCTATTTTTCATCTATGGCACAAACAATATTTAGCGGACACTCAACTTCATGATCGTTCCCGAGTCCTTTCCAGGCAAACTCCAGGGCCATTTCATTTTTTCTGAAAAATCTGTCTGAACCCAGGCGTTCAACAAAACCGCTATTGCGTAAAACATCCATGACCTGTTTCTTGAATCTTGAAAATAAAATCACGACACCACCTGCCTGTAACCTCTCTGTTATTGATGTCAACATTTCCTCGCCACTGGCATCAATCTGGTTAATACCAGGCCCATCAACAATAATATATTTCAGGTCAGGCTTGTTTGCAGCAATGCCCAGGACCTTGTCTTCAAAATAACTAATGTTGGCAAAATATAGGGAGCCATCAAAGCGCAGCATTGAAATATTTTCACAGGTACCAAGTCCGTATACATCGGCATCCCGTAAAGAACCATCTGGATGGCGCGACAAGGCTGCAATTCGTGGCTCCATGGTCCGATACAGGAATATTGCCAATGACAAGATCACGCCAATCATAAGACTGCTATCAAGATGCGGTGCAAATAACAGGGTAAGCACAAAAGTAATCACGGCCACGACACCATCATCTCGTCGTACATGCCAGGTATGCAGCAAGGCCCTAAAATTAACCAGGCCTATTACTGCCATCATAATTACGGCCGCCAGTGTTGCCTGTGGCAAATGATAAAGTAACGGGGTCAGCCATAACAGGGTAATTACAACGACGACAGCAGTCACTACTGAAGAAAATCCGGTGATTGCGCCCGCCCCCAGGTTCACGGCAGACCGGGAGAACGAACCTGATACCGGGTAACTCTGAAATAAACTGCCAAATATATTTGACAAGCCCTGGCCCACTAATTCCTGATTGGCATCAAGTCTTTGTCGTGTACGTGCCGCCATGGCCTTGGCAATAGAGATCGCTTCCATAAAACCTATGAGTGCAATTGCCACGGCTGCAAAAAATAACTGCCCTAACACGTCTATATCAAAACTTGGTATTTTTAGAGCTGGCAGCCCTTGCGGAATAGTCCCCACTACCTTCCCACCACTATGCATAACCAATGCACCATCTTTATTTAACGATGAAATTCGCCAAATCTCTGGCTCCACCTCAACACCATCAGGCACTTCACCGTCAGGATAAAACTTTGCAGACTTGTCATTCCTGGATTTTGTTTTATTAAATATCAGGGTTTTCATTCGTTTAAAGTCGGCGTCAGCACCATCCGCATGACGATCACGTTGTCGCTTCAGGGATTCCAGTTTTATTTGGGTGGAAAGTGCACGCCTGTTGTCACTACCGTATTTTTCCACTGCAACATCATGTTTCTTTTGTGCAGAGCTTACACGTTTATCAAATTTTTCAATTTTTACGGGTAATTCTAGTTTTGTAGCAATAATATCCTGAGTCGAACCATCAATGAGCTGATTCTTGTTTATGGTTTGTAGTGTCTGAAAACCAACTGCAAGTGACAGAATTGTCGTAATGACAACAGCCAGTAATACACCGGGTATTTTGGGATTAATACGCTTAACTACCACCATAATAATAAAAGCAAGTACTGCCATGCCGAAAGTTGGCAAGTGGAAATGTGATATTGCAGCAACGACTGTATCCCATACCGTTTTATAATGGTAAGCCGCCTTGGGCACTGTCACGCCAAATATTTTTCCCAGCTGGGAGGTGGCAATAATAATTGCCGCCGCATTGGTAAACCCCAAAACTACCGGGTGGGATAAAAAATTTACCAATACACCGAGCCGTAACAGACCAAGGGATAACTGGAACAATCCTACGAATAATGCCAATAGAATGGCATAGGCAATATAACCTTCGCTTCCTGTGGTTGCCAGTGGTTCAAGTGCAGCTGCCGTTAACAAAGACACCACGGCAACTGGCCCGGTGGCCAGTTGCCGTGAAGAACCGAAAATCGCAGCAACGAATGGTGGCAGGAATGCGGCATATAAACCGAAGTACGGTGGTAACCCGGCCAACTGCGCATAAGCCATTGACTGGGGAATCAGAACCAGCGCCACGGTAACACCGGCAATTATATCTACACGAAGTGTCGTGCCATTTTTTAACTCGGGCAGCCATTTTAGAAAGGGGATAAAATAACTTACTAATACAGAAGAAGAAAAATTTTTTGCGGTCATAAAAAAACCAAACCTCTGCCCAGTGAATATATATAGAAAATACTAAAAACGAGCCGGCTTGCAAGCCGTTGTTATACGTGAGCCCATCCACTACTGTCCCACAAAATCGTCATACCCGCGGAAGCGGGTATGACGCCTTTCTTTATTTGAAATCTCATGTCCATGTCTGCTCTGGCGCCATGTTAATACCAGCTAAATAGCGTTATAACCACTTTTGTAATTATTATGTGGGACAGTAGTGGAGCCCATCACAGTTTTTCTGAACTCGGTTATATTAATATATTTTGTTATTGACTGCATCTGTTACGGGTATCCCGTCTAGAACAGGGCAATATGATCCATTGGGTTAATGTCATAACTGCCGGACGGGAGTACACGGGATATTTTTAGTTCCTTACCCCTGTCCAGATGATGTTCGCTCAGGTCGGTGACGAGATCATGGGACATCCGCGTTTTTTGCGCTGTCAAAACCATCGCTACCTTGGGTTTTAATCGACGCGCCCTGTTAACAGTAATCACGACGCCGACTGCGCCAGTACTTAACTCAACCAGGCTGCCAATGGGAAATACCCCCATACACTTGATAAATTCTTCAACGAACTTTGGTTTAAAATCTTTGTGTCGCCACTCGTACATACTTTTCAGCGCATCTTCTGCGGACATGCCTTTCTCGTAACCGCGATCACTGGTAATGGCATCATAAACATCCACCATACCTGCCAGGGAACCAGGGTCTGAAATCTTGCCCGTCTTCTTTGAGCCGGGATAACCACTGCCATCGGCACGTTCGTGGTGTTGCTGAATAATTTGCATCGAGCCACGGGGTATCTTGCCAGAGTTATTTATTATTTCGACACCCCACTTAACATGATTTTTTAGTGTATTAAATTCATCGGGTGACAGGCCTGTAGTATTATCAAGAATTTTTTCCGGGACACGCATCATGCCGATATCATGCAACAACGCACCCATGGCAATCACCACCATGTGCTCGCGCGACAATACCAGGTGCCGGGCAAATGCCAGGGCCAGGGTGGTTGTACGGATACTATGTAGCGCGGTGTATTCGCTAACGTCCTTCAAATGACTGAGGCATACCAGTGCATCCGGGTTGCGAATGACGCTATCTACCAGGTCATCGCTAACTTTTCTTGCCAGGACCAGATCAACCTTGTCCTTGCCGCTTCGTATGTCTTTGAAAGATTCCCGCACCAGCGCCCGGGCCATGAGTTCGATTTTACGTGCCCTTTTTAGCTCATCCTCAACCGGGATTTCATCCGGGTAGGCTTTTTTTATCTTTTTTTCAGTGGCGGCCTCAATCTCGCCTTCTGCAAGGCTTTGCACCTGTTGTGTTATGCGCTGATCTTTTTCGGCCAGCGCTTCCATTCTGCGGGCGCCATCATCATAACCACGCTCTTTCGGAACATAATCTAGCCCCTTATCAGTATCAATATATACATACTGGCAGTGCTGTTGCAGGGTATCTTCATCCTTGTCAGAAGTTAATTCAAAACCCTGGAACATAAACGGGGTCTCCACCCAGGGACGATCAAGGTCTGAGACAAACATGCCTTGCTGCAAATCGCGAACATCAACTTTCTTCTTCATGGGGAGTCTTGACGGCGTTTGAAATTCGTTTTCATTATTATACGCATACGGCCATTGAACTACTTTTTCAGAATTATTTCACTCTATAAAATGTATAAATGCCCAAAATACACGCTGATAGAGATATTTAGCGATGATATCTGTTGCGATATGTCTGAATATTGACGATTGGGGGCCGGCCTATTATTGTGGCAGTAACCAGATGCAGCCCACGTTTTACGATCACTAAAGAAAAGGAGTGTTTGATGCCATCATTTGATGTCGTATCCGAGATTGACATGCACGAGTTCGATAATGCCCTCGACCAGGCCAATCGTGAAATAAAAACACGTTATGACTTCAAGGGCTCTGACTCCAAATTTGATTTCAAAGACAATCTCATCACCCTCGATACCGGCAGTGAACTACAGTGTCAACAAATGCTGGATATCCTGTTTCTCAAGGCCAGCAAGCGCGGTATTGATCTCGTGAGCTTTAAAGCCGAAGAAGCCCAGCAGAGCGGTAAACGCATGCTTCAAAAAGTTACATTAAAACAGGGTATCGACAAGGATATGGCGAAAAAAATTGTTAAATGTATTAAAAATTCAAAATTGAAAGTCCAGGCCCAGATTCAGGGCGAACAAGTACGGGTAACAGGTAAGAAACGGGATGACCTGCAGGAAGTGATGCAATTTTTAAAGGAAGCCAACCTGGAAATACCGTTACAGTATGAGAATTTTCGGGATTAGGGATTATTATTAAAAATAATTTAAACAAGTCTGGCAAGACTGGCTTGATTTAACCTTCCATAAAATAAACCCCGGATACCCGGGGTTTGTTTGGTTCACTAACTTAAGGAGGTTCTGATCAATATATGTTTGTCATTCCGATGTTTGTCATTCCGACCG
>VAPH01039627.1_pt1 | contig 16849 bp, 16 predicted proteins | sample 3393861 | NCBI WGS metagenome assembly VAPH01 (sample SAMN08290439, study PRJNA428436) | hydrothermal vent metagenome | isolation source: Deep-sea hydrothermal vent chimney | place: Atlantic Ocean: South-mid Altantic Ridge | reverse complement strand
ACCTGGCAGCCGATCTCGATCGGGGCTTCCCGCATCTTGTGATGTTGTACCAGCGGGAGTTATTCAGCGGAATCCGGTCCATGGTCGACACCCATCTTGATGCGGAGGACACCATGCAGGACGTCTTCTTAAAGGCTTACCGATCGCTGAGTACTTGGGAAGAGGAACGGCGAGCCGGTCTTACCGTCCGACCGTGGCTGTGGACCATTGCCACGAACACCTGCCGCAACCGCGCACGCACCAAGAAACGCCGACCTACTGAAGTTGAACTCCTCATCGGGGTCCAGGATCCGGTCGACGAGAGCTCCCACGAGAACTTCACACTGGACGAATGGGCAACCCGACTCTCCCTGCTGAACAACCCAACCCGAGTCGCGATCGTGCTTCGTCACGTGGTAGGGCTGCGTATCGACGAGATTGCCGGTGTCACCGGCCGTCCCGAGGGGACCGTCAAGGCCGATATCCACCGTGGCCTCAAAAGACTTCGCACGCTACTTGAGGAGGTGTCGACATGAGCGAAACAATCGCGGACACCCTTGCATCGTTACAGACCGACGCCCCCCGTCACGCCATCGAGCGTGTGCTGGTCAGTACCGGCGCCATCGACTACTTTGCCGATATGCCGTGGCGCCACGGCACCCTCTGGGTGTCATGGAACGGCCACGGTGTATCCTGTGTGGCCCCCGGATCGACCCCGGATCTCTTCGCCGATCGGCATGCTAAAAAGGTCGGACGAGAGGTTCGCCGAACCCGGGGCATGCCGCGGCTCCTCATCGAGCAGATCGAACGGACCCTCCAAACCGGAAGACTCGGCGCACTGCGGGTCGATCTGCGCGAGATTGGCTCGTTCCAGCGCGATGTTCTCAGCACTATTCAGGATATCCCGCCGGGAGAGCTGAGAACCTATGCCTGGGTCGCGAGACATATGGGCCGACCGAACGCGGTACGCGCCGTCGGTAGCGCACTCAACCGGAACCCGGTGCCGATCCTTATCCCTTGCCATCGCGTCGGCACGTCGGCCGGAGCCATCGGGAACTACGCTTTCGGTGCGGCGACGAAACGCCTGCTTCTTGCAGACGAGGGACTCGACGTGAAAGCTCTCGATGCATATGTCAACAGCGGGACTCGATTTATTGGATCCCGGAACAACGACGTGTACTGCTTCCCCTCGTGCGTGCGTGCACGGGCAATCCTTCCGAGCAATCGTATGGAGTTCAAGAACCACGACGCAGCGAGCGACGCCGGGTACCGACCGTGCACCGTGTGTTCGCCATAGTGCTGCGCGCCCGGGTGTCCACCACGGCCGAATCCTGTCGAACGAGGGCCAGAACGCAAGGGTGGGGCACCCGGTAGTCCCCTAGACTGCCGGACATGAGTGCAGAACACTTGATCGAAACCATCCGCCAATCCGTGATCGGCGGCGACGACGTTGTCGACGGACCCTACGGAGCTCGCCGGGTGACCTTCGCCGATTACACAGCCTCAGGACGATCACTCGGGTTTCTTGAGGACTACATTCGTGATGCCGTCCTCCCTCTGTACGCCAACACCCACACCGAATCCTCCGGAACGGGCCTTCAAACCAGCCGATTCCGTGAGGAAGCGCGCGCGGTGATTCGCCGGTGCGTGGCTGCAGACGACAGTCATGCGATCGTGTTTTGCGGTTCTGGAACCACTGCGGCGATCAACAGACTCGTCGATGTTCTCGGGATCAGGATCCCCAGCCAGCTCGATGACATCCACCACTTCTCCGACCAATTGTCACCAGATGAACGCCCGGTGGTGTTCATCGGTCCCTACGAACACCACTCGAATGAGCTCCCATGGCGCGAGTCCATTGCCGATGTTGTTCGCATCGCAGAAGACGATGACGGGCAAATCGACCTCGCCGACCTGGAACGCGTTCTTATCGAATACGCCGATCGGCCACTCAAAGTCGGTTCGTTCTCGGCGGCATCGAACGTCACCGGCATCATCTCTGATGTTCGATCGATCACGGTGCTACTCCACAAACACGATGCGCTGTCGTTCTGGGACTTCGCCGCAGCTGCACCATACGTCGACGTTGAAATGATCCCCCACGACACGGGCGACGAGGCTCACCTCAACTACAAGGACGCGGTGTTCATCTCGCCGCACAAGTTCATCGGTGGCCCCGGGACGCCGGGCCTTCTGATCGCTCGCAAGGAACTCTTCAAGAACCGTGTCCCGGCGCTGCCCGGTGGCGGTACCGTGACATTCGTCAACGCGGAGGAGCACCGCTACGTCGATGATATCGAGCACCGCGAGGAAGGCGGCACACCCGCCATTGTCGAATCCATCCGAGCCGGCCTGGTGTTCCAGCTCAAGGAAGCTGTCGGTGTCGAGGCAATTCGGAAACACGAAGAGGATTTCATCAAGAGGGCAATCGCATCGTGGTCGACGAATCCAAACATTCAGATCCTCGGCAACCCCGATGCCGACCGTCTATCGATCGTTTCGTTCATCGTCAGATACGGAGAGCGTTTTCTGCATCACAATTTCGTGGTTGCGGTCCTCAACGACCTATTCGGAATCCAGTCTCGCGGCGGATGCTCGTGCGCCGGACCGTACGGACACACACTGCTTGGAATCAACATCGAGGAATCCTCCGAGTTCGAGCATGAGATTTCACTCGGATGCGAGGGCATCAAACCCGGCTGGGTACGGGTGAACTTCAACTACTTCCTCTCCGAGACGGTGTTCCAGTTCATCATCGACGCAGTGCACATGGTCGCCAATCGGTCTGCCGACCTGCTCCCCTACTACCGCTTCAACGTAGAATCAGGCCTGTGGCTTCACACGGCTCCCATTGCGGACCCTCCGCTCAGCCTCCACGATATTGACTACTCGTCAGGGACCATGAGCTATCGCAAGCGCCGACGCCAGGGCTATCAGTCCGAACTGGCGGGCTACCTCACAGAGGCGTTGCGTATCTTCGATGAGGCCGCGCAATCGTCACCTCCGACGCCTCCACCGCTGCGTACAACCGAGGGGTTCGAGGGACTCCGCTGGTTCCCATTACCCAAGGACGCGATCGGTGTCAACCGTGATACATGAGGAGACACCAACCTGGTTCACAAGGGCAATCGGCCATCGACCCGCATCGAGCAGGGTCGACGTCGACGGGGCGGACATTCACTACCTCACATGGGGACACATCGGAAAGCCGGGCCTCGTATTTGTCCACGGTGGTGCAGCGCACGCCCAGTGGTGGAGTTTTCTAGCCCCGTTTTTCACATCTGAATGGCGAATTGCTGCTCTTGACCTGTCGGGTCACGGAGACTCAGACCGACGTAAGAAATATTCTCACACAACGTGGGCAGCCGAGGTCATGGCAGTCGCCGAAGCAGCCGGCATGACCGAGCCACCGATCATCATCGGTCATTCACTCGGCGGCATGGTCACGATCCAGGTTGGACACGCCTTCGCCGACCGTATCGCGGGAATCGTGATTGTCGACTCTCCGGTACGTCGACCGGACCCGGAGTCCGAGGCCGGGTCAACCGGCCGGACGTTCCGAAGGCCCGGGACCTACGCAAGTCTCGAAACGGCGATGGAGCGGTTCCGTCTCATCCCCAGACAACCGTGTGACAACAAGTTCATTGTTGATCACATCGCCCGACACTCTCTCGTGGAAACCGAATCAGGTTGGACATGGAAGTTCGATCCACAAGTGTTTGTGAGGACGATGGTCGGCCTCAGCGATGAACTCGCGTCGATCGAGACCCGTGTCGCACTGATTCGGGGTGACCTATCGGTGGTCGTCCCACCCGACATTGCTGCATATATGTACCAGTTGATGGGCCGTCGAGCACCCGTGATCTCAATCCCGGAAGCGCACCATCATCTGACCCTCGACCAGCCCCTGGCATTCGTCTCCTCACTGCGCACACTTCTCGCCGACTGGGGACATTCTGTCCCAATCTGACGCTATCCCTTTATCAACGGACGGTCCACGCCGATAAGTTGAGGACACGACCGCACACGAGGATCATGACAACAGTGCAGCAACCGCTGAGTTTCACTGAGGTATACCACGCCGTCACCCAGTGGCTATCCCATATCGAGGCGACACCGGAGAGCTTGTCCGAACCTGCCGACGGTATCGTCGAAATGCGGGCGCAGGATCTTGTTGCGCGCGTCAAGTACACAAAACGACCCGTTGGCCAGGGGGCAGTGCTGAGCTTGCTCCGAACCGACGCCGGTGAGGGATCCGACCGACTGCTCTTTGCCGTGACGAGCTATACGGACGGAGCGATCGCACTTGCGAACTCTCATGTCGTGGCTCTGTATCTCGTCGACTCCGACGGACTGATTACGCCACAAACATCCGAGGCGCATGCACTCATGCCGAGACGCCCCGTACCCCCTCCATTCTCACCACAGAAGCGCCGGCGTGCTTCAATCAACGATCTCGAGGTCCCGAACTGGACCGAGGACACCACTAAGTGGCTCACCTGCCCTCACTGCGGGGCCGCTCATCACCCACACGCCACCGAATGTGGGCGATGCAACGTTGCTTTTCATGACAAGGGTGACCCTGAAACACCCGTCGTCCCCGAATCTACTTTGCCGATCCTTACTCGTCCGAAGGAGGGAAACGGGCGGGTACAACTCTCAGATCCGTCAATGATTCGACCCGTGCCGCTCGCAGAGCCGGGACGGCCTCACCTTCAGTGCCGGACGTGCGGGTCGAGTGACATCGAACTGGTCGATCCTATGAGCTGACGGGGTTGAACCCCTCGGTTCCCATCGTGGAGGTATCGACCTCAATCATTACCTCGTCGAGTCGCTTGCGCTCAAGCGCAGGGACTACGGCATCGTCGGCCGCATAGCCGATCGGAAAGAGGATGAACGGGCGCTCATTTCCGGGTCGGCCCAGCAGCTTTGTGAGGAACGCCATCGGTGAGGGCGTATGTGTCAGCGTGGCGAGACCCATCGTGTGGAGCGCGGTGATGAACATGCCGGCAGCAATGCCAACACTCTCCTTGACGTAGTAGTTCTTGCCCCGCGCGCCATCATCGAACTGGCGATACCGTTCCTCAAACAGGACCACAATCCATGGAACAGTCTCAAGGTACGGTTTGCGCCAACCCGTCCCGAGACGCGCAATGTCGCGCTGCCAATCCTCTGGCATTCTCCCATCGAGGTAGTTCACCCTCTCTTCCTCCTCCGCTGCCTCGCGGATGGCCCGTTTCACCATCGGATCTTCGGTGATGACGAATCTCCATGGCTGAAGATGGGCACCTGACGGCGCCGTCGACGCGGCCTGGATCGCAACGTCGATGGCCGCACGACTGACAGGTTTGTCGGAGAACTGCCGAACTGACCGACGGCCGTCCATAAGAGCGAGGAACTCTCGACCGCGTTCAAGTGTCTCCGCCTCGCCGTAACTCGGTTGGCGGTACTCGACGTACTCACCAACATCGGTGTACGGATACTCCCCATCGAACGTGTCTCCCGGCACGACATGCCCTCTCTCTCGGTACGCAGCGTGCCCCGAAGGATATGACGGAACATTTCTTGTGACCAACTGTGGTGAGCCCGCGTCATTCCGTACATGAACCTAACAAGGGAGATCGGTATGAAACAGAACGAAGCAACCTGGGAACGTATTGCCCGCGTAGTCGTCGGCATTGCCCTGCTCGGATTCGGGTTTGGATCGCTCGGCGGAATTGGTGGAGCGGCGCTCGGCGTCGTCGGCCTCGTGCTCCTCGCGACCGGCATCGTCGGAACCTGCCCCATCTACGCAGCCCTCAAGTTCAGCACGAAACCAACAACCTGACCACAATGACGAACGGGCACCTGTCCTACTTCTGGGCACCGTGGTGTGCGCGTTGCGCCACGGTTTCGCCCGTCGTCACATTCATTGCACAGACAAACAACCTCGCTCTCGAGGTGATCGACGTCGAAGAAATGCCGGAGGAGGCAAGAAAACGGCGGGTCTTCGGTGTTCCGACAGTCATCGCCTCGGCTCCCGACGGCGCTACCTATCGCCGCTCGGGAACTATCACCGAGAGCGATCTCCAACAGCTCGCGGACTTCGCCACCGGACGGGGCTCCGGGCGTCCCCTTCTCACTTCTGATGAGGTCCTTCGCCTGGCAGCCGGTGGTGCGGTTGCGGCGATCGGCATCGTGACCGACACCGTCGGTCTCACGATCCTGGGCTCAGTGTTGGCATTGAGTAGTTTCTGGCATAGGCTTCGACGAAGTCCCGATCCCGGATCATGATGACACTTCCCGAAACCAGAAATCGGTCGATCGTCGATCTTTTCGACCGACATGCCGATGCTATTTTCACGCTCGCATATCGTATTGTCTACGACCGACATCTTGCCGAAGATGTCGTTCAGGACACATTTGTCTCAGCTATGGCGAACCTGCACACGTGGAGAGGCGACGGTCCCATCGCGGCCTGGCTGTATCGAATCGGGTACCGGAGCGCCATCGCTCATCTTCGGAAGCGGCGCGAAACACCGATCGACGATGACACGCTCAACAGGTCTCTGCCACCGACAATGGACACCCCCGAACGACTCACAATCGCCAACGAGCTTGCCACGACAATCGACAACGCCATCTTTCGTCTTCCCCCCTTGCTCCGAGCGGTTCTGGTCCTGCGAGACGTCGAGGAGCTCTCGACCAGGGACGTTGCATCGGCGCTCGACCTGTCTCAATCCGCGGTGAAAATGCGGCTCGCTCGAGCCCGGATGGCGCTCAGAACCGACCTCGCGGGATACCTGAAATGAAACTGACCTGTGACCAGTTGGAGGCCCTACTGCCCGAATTCTTCGATGGTGAACTTCCGACGAACCTGTCGGACGCCGCCAGCCGCCATCTTGCAACATGCACGTCGTGCACCGCCACCATCAGCGAATTAGGACAGGTCCGTGATCTTGTCCGTGACCGTGCTGCGCTGCGACTAGACCAGACCGCACGAGACAGAATCAGGGAAGCTCTTCAATAGGCGCACCCGCTCCGGCACTGACGGCTATCCGTGCCCCCTCGCGGTCCGACGGCGACAGGTACGAGCGCCCGCGATTCCGGTTTCACAGGACAGGCCCGGTCACAACTTCTGTCGCCGCACCTCGGGAATATTTCAGAAGTCTCGATCCTCGGGCGCCTCGTCGTAACGATCGAGCCGATCAACCGGCGCAACGAGCGCCGTCAGAAGATTCATGCAATGAGCGGTGATACGTTTGAGGTATCGAAAATATAGCGCCCGTGCGACCGCATCGGAGGCGGGACCGTCAGAATTGTACGCTCGCTTGACTAAACGGTCGTACTCGCCGAGAAACACATCGGCTTTGTCAATCAATCGCTGTGCACCTTCGCCGTCTCTGTTTCCGAATACCACTGCGACATCATCAATGAGCTGGCCTACGTTGTCGCGGTATCCCGCGAGGTCCGAGAGATCCTCGAATGTGGAAAAATCGGCGCCGTATTTTGCCAGATCGTACAGATTCTTGGCGTAGTCACCGATCCTCTCGGCATCTTTGACGACACTCATGTAACTAAGGACAAGCGCAAGATCGAATGCGGGGTTGGCGGCAGCGTGCAACACCAGCAAACGACGAACTTCTGCCTGAAGTACGTTGATCTCCCGATCGGTTCCGCGCACTTCCTTCTTCGTTGCTTTGGATTTCCCCCCACCAAACACTGCTGCATTTGCGGCATCGAAGACTTGGCGTCCGAAATGCAACATATCGACAAGCTTCAACTCCACTTCGTCAAGTGAGCTGTGCGGTTGTGAACGGAAGAAATCAAGAACCATGGGTACCTCCTACAGCACCAGGATACCGATGATCGGCACGATAAAGAACACGCCGACGACGTACATCGCAGCGACCGACTTTCGCTCGACAACCGTCGACGCTAGCCACTCGGCGCCACGGACCGGAAGATACCGGATACTCCGGAGCGGATACACCGCTGCGATAGCGACAAGGTTGAACAAGGTATGTACAAGGGCGATCGACAACCCACTGATCTCGCCTGCGGCTGTGGCGGCAAGTAGCGCCGTAATCGTTGTACCGACATTGGCGCCAAGCGTGATCGGATAGGCGGAACGCACCGCAAGAATACCCGATCCGACGAGCGGGATGAGGATCGATGTGGTGATACTCGACGACTGGACGGCGACCGTGACGACTATACCGATCGCCATACCGACCATACCTGATTTCTGCAGCGCAGCGTTAAGGGAATGCTCAATTCGACTCACGACCAACAAACGCATGTTCTTCGTGATGAACGTCAGGGTGAAGAAAATCAAGCTAATTCCGAGTATCAGGAACACGACGCCCAAGATTGTCCCATTGTCGGTGAACCACTCGACAGGAGCCTGGAGACGCTGGGCAAGCCACTTCACCGCACCCTTCACCGGCGACTTGAACGTTCCACCCAACTCGTTTCCACCGGCGAGAGTCGTGGCCAACCACGTCGCTGATCTCGAGAATACGCGAGTGAAGATCTCGACCGGCAACAGGACTGCGACGGCCATCACATTGAAGAAGTCGTGCATCGTTGCGGCAGCGAAGGCACGGCGAAACTCGTCACTCCGGCGCGCATGTCCGAGTGAAACCAAGGTGTTAGTCACGGTTGTACCGATGTTGGCGCCCATGATCATCGGAACCGCGGCCTCGACGGAGAGCACACCACTCGCCACCAGCGCAACGATCGTAGAGGTGGATACCGACGATGACTGGACTAGAACCGTTGCGAGAACGCCGACAAAAAGTGCTGCGAGTGGGTTACCGACGGATGAGAAGAGAGCATCGGTGAAATCACTCCCGAGGGACTTGATCCCCGACTCAAGAAGCTTCACTCCTCCAAGGAATAGGTAGAGAAGTGCGATGACAACAAGCGCACGCGCAGGACCAGGTATGCGGCGGGACATGGGCCGGACTCCTCCTCGAAGGGATCACAGCGCGTATTCAAGCTTGCCCGCGCTGCACTGCCAAATCGCCCCGCGGACAGTTGAGAAGCCTGCCAACCGGACGGGCCGGTCCCGGCCCGGAGGCATGGGGCTCCGCTTCGCAAAGACGTTCTTTGTCGGCTGCGCCTATCGGGCAGTCGCCGCTCTCGGGCCATGACTTGCAGGTTTGGCCCATGCGCGATAGCCATATCGCAGCATGACAGGGTATGTGATCACGGTCACAAAGACCTGTTTCCACAGAGGTAACTCGGTCCGCCAGGTCTCCTCGGCGCGCAGCCGTGTCGGACCCTTGGCGAACCGACCCGGGTTGCCGGACACACTGTGGGCACCACCTATCGTGATCGTGCCATCCTCGTTCACCATGTTCTTCGACTGATCGATCTCGGCGAACGCCCGAATGGTGTCCAGCGTACCCGCAGGATCAGCGACCAGGTCTTCCATCTTGATGACCAGCGTTGGATACTTGCGCTTTAGTCGCCAGAGGCCGACCGTGTTGAAAAAGATCCAGCGACGCAGAATCCCGCTCAGCTTGCGTGAGTCCAGACTCGCCACATGCGTCCCATACTCCACGGCTTTCTGTTTCGACCAACTTGCGACAACGGCTCGCGGGTCTCGAATGATGTGAACGATACGCATATCGACGTCGCTCGCAGATCCTGCGAGCAGCGCAAACGCAGTCGTCTTGGACGAGTCCACGACAGTGTCGACACCGCTTGCTGACGCGAGTGAGCGATAAACACCGGAGACGGTTTCAGCGAAAGCAACGATGTCCTCCTCGTTGCGGAGGTTGCTTTCGCGCCAGACGCGATGGATCTGGCAGGTCGCCATCAGCCGTGCATTCGTCTCCTTGATCTCATCGCGCGGGATATGTGATCCCGCAACCTCGGACCAGACCTCACATTCCGACAACAGCACGCCACACCCACACAAGTGAGTGGGGTCCATGGCCGAGGACCAGGTGCCCCAGATCTCCCCAAACGCCGCAACCCCGTCGACAGTGTCGAGAATATCGTTCAGTACGGTGGTGCCGGATCGCTCCGAACCGGAGATGTAGATGACGCGCGTTGGTTGTTTGTTCATATGACGCTGGCTGATGCCGGATTCCTTAATTACTCGTCGGAATGTATCGGCAAACGAGTCCGGGCAATACATCGATTTCTGGAGATGCATGGACATGAGGAACTACGACCGCTTGACAGCAGTCCGGTACGCCTGGCAAAGTGTGGGCGACGCCGACCGCACCCACCCGGGTGTAGCGGCTCAGTATTTGAGTGGCATGACATATGCCGGGACGTCGAGGGAAGGGACCGCACAATGGCAACGATAGCTACAGAGCCCATGCCGATAGCCGGTCCCTCCGGGTCAATGAAACTGTAACGGCCCCGAGGACCTCCGTCCTGCCTGCAGCTATCCGCTGCCTCTGTTCCAACTGCGCCCGATCGAGATCACCAGTGATCTCGCATCAGAAAGCCTCTCATGATTCCTATTCGTGCCTACATCTCTTTGCTGTCCCGCTACCTTCGCCGCGTCAAAGGTCGTATGGCTGTGCTCGCCGCGTTCACGCTCGGCGGTATCAGCCTCCAGCTCCTACTCCCGCAGCTCATCGGCACATTCATTGACGACGCCGTCGGTGGTGCGACAACGGACCAACTGATTCCGCTTGCCCTGTGGTTCCTGGTTGCAGCGCTGGGTCGACAGGTGCTCAGCGTCGCAACAGCCTGGCTTGCGGAGGACGTCGGCTGGCGGTCAACAAACGAACTCCGGTCCGACCTCACGCGCCACGTACTGAACCTCGACATGGGGTTCCATAAGGCGCACACACCGGGCGAGCTTATCGAGCGCGTCGATGGTGACGTCACCGCGCTGTCGGCGTTCTTTTCAGCATTCGTCGTGAAGGTCGTCGGTAACGGCATCCTCTTGATTGGAATCTTGATCCTTATTGCAGTCGAGCACACATTCGTCGGAGTCATCCTGGCGGGTTTTGCGGTGATCACGTTCGCGCTGATGTTGAGTGTCCAGACTTTGGCAATCCCCTGGTGGAAGGCGCAGCGAGCCAGCTCAGCCGAGCTCATGGGTTTCATCGGGGAGCAACTCACCGGGACCGAGGACATTCGCTCCAATGGCGGCGTCTCATTCATGGTGCACAAGTTCACCGAAATCCTGCGACGGTGGCTGCCGAGACGTGTTCGATCCCGACTTGGGTTCGCCATGTTATGGGGAACCGGCATCGTGAACTTCATTGTCGGAACGACCCTCGTGATGTGGCTCGGAGCTCGGTACTTCGGCCCCGAAGGTCTGACTCTTGGAGGTGTCTACCTGATCTTCCACTACACAGAGATGACCCGAAACCCCATGGAGGAGATCCGCAGCCAGATGGAGGTATTCCAGAAGGCCGGCGCCGGCATCGCCCGCGTGACGGAGCTCATTCATCGCCAATCAAACCTCGACACAACCGGAACAGCGACGATTCCTCCGAACGCGCTGGGTGTCGAGTTCGACCATCTGTCATTTGCATACTCGGACGACGGCGAGGCGTCGATCGTTCTCCACGATATCGACATAGAGATCGCCCCCGGGCGGGTCGTCGGTGTCCTCGGCCGATCCGGATCCGGAAAATCTACAATGGCGAAACTCCTCACTCGCCTGTATGACCCGACTGAAGGCCGCGTCCTCATAGGGGGTGTCGACACGCGCGATGCATCCCTGCGCGATCTCAGGAATCGGGTAGGCATGGTCACCCAGGACGTCCAATTGTTCAGGGCAACCGTACGAAACAACCTCACATTCTTCGACTCACGCATTGATGACGAACGTCTCCTGAGCGTCATACGCGACCTCGGGCTCAGCGAGTGGCTGGCGTCGTTGCCGGACGGATTGGACACGATGCTCGAGTCGGGAGCCGGCGGCCTTTCCGCCGGTCAAGCTCAACTACTGGCATTCGCGCGGATTTTCCTGAAGAACCCCGGACTCGTGATCCTCGATGAGGCGTCATCTCGGCTTGACCCCGCAACAGAGGCCATGATCAACAGCGCCGTCGCGGCAGTCGTGGAAGATCGAACCGCTTTCGTCATCGCTCATCATCTCGGGACAGTTTCACGCGCTGATGACATCATGATCATCGACAACGGATCGCTCGTGGAATTCGGATCACGACAAGAGTTGCAGGCAGACCCGACGTCCCAATTCGCAAGACTTCTCAAGTCAGGAATGGAAGAGGTACTCGCATGAGCGACCGCCAAACCATTCCGACGGGGAGCTTGATGGTCCATCTTGCCAAGCGGTTCAAGGTTCGATACTTCATGAACCTCTTCGTCTGGACTTCGATGTGGGCACTCCCGATCATTCCGGGCCTATTGACGCGTCGGTACTTCGATTCCCTCGAAGCCGGCACCGTCGGCGCCAACGTCATGACGATCATCGTGGCATTCCTGGCGTACGGTGTCGGCCGCCTCGTAATGATGGTGTTAGGCATGTGGAACGATGCTCACCTGGGGTTCCGACTGGAATCGTTGCTTCGTCGTAACATGATCGAACGTATGTATGCACTGCCGGGAGCACAGTCCGTCGAGGACTCGCCCGGCGAAAGCATTTCACGATTTCGCGAGGACATTGAGCACGTCGAAGAGGCTCACGGATGGACCGCTGACACGTCTGGTGCAATCACATTTTCGATCGTCGCGGTCATTGTGCTGGCCAACATCGACCTTCGTATGACGCTGGTCGTGTTCACACCTCTGGTCATCGTGATTGTCATCGCCGAGCGGTTCGGAGCGCGGATTCGCCGATACCGCGTTGCGGCCCGGGAAGCGACAGGTGCAGTCACCGGAGCGATCGGGGAGCTGTTCACCAGCGTGCAGTCGGTAAAGGTTGCGGGTGCGGAGGCATCGATGGTAGAGCACATCGATGGCCTCTCCGAGCAGCGCCGGAAGCTAATGGTGAAGGATCGTGTGCTCAGCGCCAGCCTGGAATCAGTGTTCTGGAACGTCCTCTACATAGGGACGGCACTGATCTTGATTCTGTCGGCCGGCTCGATGAGCTCCGGTGAGCTATCGCTCGGCGAGTTCGCGTTGTTCGTGTATTTCCTTGACTACGTCACGGATGCCGTGTACTTCATAGGGCTCTTCATAACTCGCATCAAGCAGGCCGGTGTCTCGTTCGAGCGGATGCTCGGTTTCATGCGCGGATCGCATTGGAGCGAACTTGTACAGGAACGCGACCTCGCACTTCGCGGGGATCACCCCCTTCCGAAGATCGAGACTGTTCAGACCGTCGCTCCGCTTGAGACTCTCGAGATATCCGGCCTCGGCTACCACTATCCGGGGACCAGCCTCGGTGTCGCCAACGTCAACTTGACGCTGAACCGGGGCGACTTCGTCGTGATTACCGGGAAGATCGGAGCGGGAAAAACGACGCTTCTCCGTGCACTTCTTGGTCTTGTTGATGCCACGGAGGGAGAGGTTCTGTGGAATGGAACGCCGGTACTCGACCGTGCGGAATTCTTCGCTCCTCCGGTGTCGGCATACACACCGCAGGTGCCGCATTTGTTCTCGATGTCGCTGCGAGAGAATCTTCTTCTTGGTCTTCCTCTCGGCGACGAAGATCTGGCCGGCGCCGCGTATGCTGCCGTTCTTGAGGACGACATCCTTGAGATGCCGGACAGGCTCGACACGAGGGTGGGACCCCGCGGAATGCGGCTCTCAGGTGGGCAGATACAGCGATCTGCCGCGGCACGGATGTTCCTGCGCGAACCAGACCTTCTGGTGTTCGACGACCTTTCAAGCGCTCTCGATATTCGTACCGAGCTCACGCTTTGGAACCGCTTACGATCCGATCATGCCGACACCACGTCGTTGGTGGTGTCGCACCGGCGACCGGCGCTGAAGATGGCGACGATTGTCGTCGTGCTCGACAAGGGTGCGATCAGTGCCGTCGGAACCGTTGATTGTCTGCTTGAATCTTCGCGTCTCTTCCGCGATCTGTGGCACGGCACAATACCGACGTAGTCCTTCACCTCGTCCCTGAGATGCCGATCTCTCTTACAGGAAGCACCTCACGCGGAGCCCGGTTGAGCGAGGAGTGTCGATGCAAACCAGGCGAACATTACAAATCACCACGGTCGCCCTCGCGATCGGCATTGTCGTGTCCGCGATTGTCGGGTGGTCGAACTGGATAACGGTTGTTGCGGGTGTTGCGGCAATCGGATCTGCCCTCGCTTTGTCACTCGACAAGAACACGGACTCCCATCTGGACGATCAGATCGCCCAGGTTGCTCATGAGCTCCGCACACCCCTTACATCGGTCCGAGCCGCACTCGAATTGCTTGTCGATCCCTCGGTCGGTCTTGAGTCCACCGAACGCACCGAAATTCTTGAGCTTGCCGGGACCGAAGCCGGCCAGATGCTGCACCTGGTCGACAACCTGACCCTCGCAGCACGAATGGCTCAGGAAACGATCAACCCGGAGGCACTAGGGTTTTCGCTATCGTCGACGGTCCGTCAGGCAATCCGACGAAATCCCTCGGTGGCAAACCGCACGTCCCACACCGAGACCGTCCCGACGGGCGTGGTGGCCGATCCACAGCTCGTCACCCAGATCATCGGCAACCTCGTCCAGAACATTGCTCGTTACGCCCCGTACGGCCGCGTGGATGTCGGGTACAGATTGGTCGATGGCCAGGTTATCGCATGTTTCGCCGACGCAGGCCCGGGGATCGAACCGGACGAAGCCGGACAGCTCTTTGACGGCAATCGATCCCGGATGGGATTGGGAGTCGGCCTGAAGCTAAGTCGGACCCTCGCCCGGGCCATGGGTGGTGACCTAACGCTTCGTCAACATGATGATCCAGAAGCTTCCGGGTGCGTGTTTGCCCTGTCACTTCCTGCTGTGACCTCCGGCGTTAACCCGGACCCCCTCCCTTCCGATATGGGTGCGGCCGATCCTGCTGCGCTGTCACCACGATCTCGCTTGTTGATCGATGTTGCTTCGGTATTCTCAGAATCCTCCCTCGACATTCTCGTGTCGCGTCTTCATGGGTGGTTCTCCGATTTGTTGGGCGCTCAGGGCGGGTTCCTGATGGTTCCGAAACCTGAAGGTGTATGGGATCCGGCGGGTTCTTTCGGATCCGTAAACATCGTGGGTCCCGGCGTTACCAGCGAGGGCCTCGATCTCGCGCTGACAACTCAGGCGCCGCTGACAGAACCTTCGTTGCGGGACCGTTCTCCTGCATGGGCAAACAGACTCAACTCCGATGGGGCAGTGTTCTTCCCGTTGAAACACCATGGTTCGGTTCTAGCTGTTCTCGTCGTCGGCTGGGAGCACTCGTCGGAAATGCCCGAAGGTGCCGGCGTCCTCGTTGCCGAGTCACTCGCGACGCTTACGAGCGTAGCCTTCAGAGATACTGAGGAAGTGTCGGACGGGCGATCAGATCGTGTGCTGCGCTCCAGCGTCATGGAGTCGCTCCCGGTTGCAATTTCCGTGTTCGAAGGCAATCCGCCCCGCGTCGTTGACTGGAATCAAGCCGAGCGGGATATGCTCGGAATGGAGCACGACAGGGACCGGCCACGCGAAGGCCTCGACTCGATGGAGAAATACCGGTTGCGCTACGAAGACGGCACACCGCTGCGCACCAAGGATTCGCAGGTCATGCTTGCGATAACCACCGGAAGGTCGACGGGGCCGACCACCCTACTCCTCACACGGCCCGACGGAGCAGTCGTCAAGACGATCACACGCTGCTATCCGGTACGGAACACCCTCGGCGACGTCACCGGCGCCGTCGTACTCTCAGAGGTTGTGGAGATCGCCGAGCCGTCCTCTACGGGTTCGGACGCTCGATAGAAATCATCTCGATTTCAAAGATCAAGGTTTCCCCCGCAAGTCGACTATTCGCATCAACGGTGATCGTCGTATCAGAGATCGCTATGACCACGGCCGATTGACCGTTACCGACTATGACCTGATCACCGACGTTGAACTCGCCCTCTGCCTGGTCGCGCGGAATCTCCACGATCAGGTCGTCATTTTTCAGACCATATGCCTGCTCCGGCGGAATCGTCACCGTTTTGATGTCGCCGACTGCCATGCCCACAACCCCGGCGTCAAACCCCGCAATCATCTGACCCGCGCCCACGGTGAAGTCCAGGGTGCTGCCCCGAGGGCGGGAGGCGTCGAACTCGGTACCGTCAGTGAGGGTCCCGATGTAGTGCACCGAAACCAGGTCGCCGGCCTGCACAACTTTTCCATCCGGCAGTGATTGTTCTGACTGTGACTGATCTGGCTGGGTCGAAGACACGGATGCTCCCGGAGTCGTAGATGTCTCACCGTCGGTAGTAGTCGTGGCCGTATCTCCACCGCCGCACGCAGCAGCGACGAGCGCCAAGACGACAATGACAATAGCGCTGCGCTTCATGGGTTGGATGTGCTCCTTGAGGGAAAGTCTGGACAAGGTTAGTGGCTGGGGACCCTAGTGGTGCCCCGGGTCCACAGAACACGACATCCTCAAGTATCTATGGGACGACCACGACCGTGATGCTTGTTGTCGCGACCTCACCAAACTCGTCGGTCACCCGCATGGTGAGTATGTACGTGGTCCCATTGCCGTTGACCAGAGCCAACTCGATTGTCGCGAACTCCCCTTCTGCGAGGAGCTCGACGGGTTGGCCCGTGAACCACTCATAACGCAGCGTTGCCGGGTTCTCGTCACTTGCACTTCCGGCAATGTCACCCCGCCATAACTTCTCACCGTTCTGACCCGTGAGGTTAACGGCCAACTGGGACAGGTCTTTCGGAGTCTTGAAGATCAGATTCGAAGGTGGGTCGTTCGGCACGGATGTGGTCGTCGTGGCTGTGGTCGTCGTGGTTGGCGCCACCGTGGTTGTGGTCGTCGTGGTT
>VAPH01010732.1_pt1 | contig 16867 bp, 15 predicted proteins | sample 3393861 | NCBI WGS metagenome assembly VAPH01 (sample SAMN08290439, study PRJNA428436) | hydrothermal vent metagenome | isolation source: Deep-sea hydrothermal vent chimney | place: Atlantic Ocean: South-mid Altantic Ridge | reverse complement strand
TGGATATGGGTGGAGGCAGAGAGCAGTGGAGAAATATGGGCACCGAACAGAAACAGTTCACCATTGCGGATAATCACATAGCTTTCCTTCAGCTGTGCGCGGCCCTCACGCATACTCTTGACTTCCCAGCCTTCCAGTACCATGCCTGCCTCATACCTTTCTTCCAGGTGGTAATCAAATTTTGCCTTCTTATTGAGGGCAATGGTGTTGCCTGGGGAGCCTTTCTTTTTCCCCTTGTTTGATTTATTGGACATGCCTGCTCTGGTCGTTTGGGTGTGCCGGTGCGTTATGCTATAAAAAGCGCATTCAATCACAAATCAGGCTAACAACGAAGCCGGTTTAAGATAAAATTAGCGTTTACAGATAACAAAAGAGTGATTTGCCGAGAACAAATACGAGTAAACCGGGATGAGTGAAGTAAAGAACGTATCAATTCATGGCCAATGGTCCAGTCGCTGGGCCTTTATTCTGGCCGCTACCGGGTCGGCGGTCGGTCTGGGAAATATCTGGAAGTTTCCCTATATAACGGGTGAATATGGAGGTGGGGCTTTCGTTCTGGTGTATCTGGTTAGTGTCGCCCTGATTGGTATCCCAATAATGATGGCCGAAGTCATGCTTGGTCGTCGTGGCAGGCAGAGTCCAATTAACACCATGCGTTATTTGGCGAAGGCAGAAGGACGGCATGGCATATGGTCCTGGATAGGCTGGATGGGCGTACTGGCAGGCTTTCTTATCCTGTCCTATTACAGTGTGATTGCTGGCTGGGCGCTGGCTTATGTATTTAGAACGGGCTCCGGTGCTATTCAGGCTGTGGGCAGCGCCGGTATACGAAACATCTTCACTGAACTGGTTTCAGATCCTGAGAGACTGTTGGCCTGGCATACCATCTTCATGGTTATGACGATGGTGGTTGTCGCCCGTGGCGTAAAAAATGGACTTGAAACGGCTGTGCGCTATCTGATGCCTGCGCTGCTGATATTGTTACTGATATTGGTTGGCTATGCGATGAATACCGGGCATTTCAGTGAAGCAGTCGACTTTTTGTTCAAACCCGATTTCAGTAAATTAACGGGTGGGGCCATTTTAACTGCGATGGGACATGCCTTTTTTACCCTCAGCCTGGGGATGGGGGCCATCATGGTTTATGGTTCATATCTGCCTGATAATGCATCCATAGCCAGGACATCGATAATTATTTCAATCGCTGATACTGCTGTAGCATTGTTGGCGGGGCTGGCGATATTTCCCATCGTTTTTAGCTTTCCTGAATTGTCGCCTGGAGCAGGTCCGGGACTTATTTTCCAGACACTGCCAATGGCTTTTGCGCAGATGCCGGGGGGACTGGTATTTGGCACCCTGTTTTTTATTCTAATCGTAGTCGCGGCGTGGACATCGTCAATATCCCTGATCGAGCCTGCGGTTGCCTGGTTGATTGAGAATCGCGGCATGACCAGAATTATGGCTGCGGTCTGGTGTGGTGTGGCTACCTGGCTGGTGGGCATAGCAACGGTTCTTTCATTCAGTAAATGGGCATTTGATTTTAATTTTCTTGGGACGGTCAAACACAATGGTGTATTTGATATTCTGGATATCCTGACTGCCAATATTATGCTCCCGGCTGGTGGGTTTCTGATTGCGATCTTCGCTGGCTGGATGATGAAAGAAAAACACAGCAGGGAAGAGCTGGCACTGGGCTACAGTTACACAGTGTGGCAGTTCCTGATCAAATATATTGCGCCTGCGCTGGTTCTGGTTGTTATCCTGAACCTGTTCGGGGTTATCTAAATACTAAGGAGAGACTTCTCGTGCCCAGAATTCAGCGTTCCGCCCTGGTTCCCTACACGGCAGAAGAAATGTACAGCCTGGTAGCCGATGTATCAAAATACGGTGACTTCCTTCCCTGGTGTAGTGGCGCCCGAGTGTTGCAGGAGAAGGACAACGAAGTCACTGCGCAGGTTGACATTGCTTTCAAAAGTGTCAAACAGTCTTTTACAACTGTAAACAAGTATGATGATGGCAGGCAGATCGAAATGAGTCTGAAAGACGGTCCATTCAGCTCACTCAACGGGGTCTGGCAATTTATCAAGCTTGATGAGCAGTCGAGTAAAATCCTGTTTGATATTGAATTTCATTTTTCCAGTAGAATTGCACGGGCTGTTATAGGCCCGGTTTTCAGTATGATCGTCAATGGTATGGTTGATGCTTTTCACCAGCGAGCAGTCGAAATATACGGCCCAAGAAGTTTATGAGTGATTTATCAAATTATTCATCAAAAGACGCGGCCACCGTACACGTCGAGGTCATTTTTGCCTTACCTGATGAGCAGACAGTTATCGATGTCGAGTTACCTGGGCAGGCGACGGTGGATGACGCCATCAGACTGTCGAAAATCATGGAAAAATACCCCGAAATCGATCTTGAGATAAATAAAACAGGGATTTTCGGCAAGCTCACAAAGCGCGATACGGTCTTACATCCGGGTGACAGGGTAGAGATCTACCGGCCATTAATTGCCGATCCGAAGGCGACACGCAAACAGCGGGCAAAGATCAGAGGAAAGCTGAAAGATTATTGAGCCCGGAACCGGTTTTTTTCAACGTTCAACTGTCATTCAGGTTTATCTCCAGATTTTATCCCAGCCGCGTTGGATTATTCCACCTGTGGCAGGTTTTTCGTCAATAATTACTGTTTTTGTCTGGCGGGCTGGATTTTCTTCATTCGACACGACATTACCGACTATTCGTGAAAGTTTATCGTTTTTGAAGTAAAGGGTGATCAAGTGCTGTTCTGTGTCTTTTTCCCTTGCTTTGCGCAGCGAGTAGTAGTAATCCCAGCGATCCGGGTGGAAGGTATCCTGTAGCAGTGATGTACCCAGCAGGGCCTGAACATCATTTTTGCTCATACCCAGCTCCAGCCTGGCCATGCGATCGGGGTCAACGATATTCCCCTGTTGCACGTCGTGCTTATACGTTCTGATACACGAAGTAAGCAATAGCAAGGCCAGAAGTATTCCTGTAATGCGTAAAAATCTCGACATATGAAAATTAACTCTCACTCTCTTAGACAGCATAGGATGATAGCTGATAGTATCGGAACAGACTACTATTTTGATCCTTCAAATGACTCACTGGAGTAGTAAATGAAATGCCGGATAAAACGGATCTGAAGAAGGTTGGACTGAAAACGACTGTCCCCAGGCTGAAGATTCTTAGCCTGCTTGAGCTGAGCGACCAGCGCCATCTGACAGCGGAAGATGTCTATCGCCAGTTGCTGGATGCAGATGAGGATATTGGTCTCGCTACTGTTTACCGCGTCCTGACCCAGTTTGAAGGTGCAGGTTTGGTGATACGTCATCACTTCGAAGGGGGCAGCTCAGTTTTTGAGCTGAATGAAGGCAAACACCACGATCACATGGTTTGTATAGAATGCGGCGAGGTATTTGAGTTTTTTGATTCGCGAATTGAAGACCGTCAAAAACAGGTTGGTGAAGAATCAGATTTCTGTATCGAAGACCATAGCCTGTATCTGTACGGGGTTTGCGGGGGGATGAAAAAGAACGGCAAGTGTTCGAAAAGGCAGCTTAAAGCCGAAGGCTGAAAGTGAAAAGAAAAACCGATTTTGACCTTCTTTTAACTTTAAGCTTTCCACTTTTCACTTCATCCATTCGCCTGTTTCAGCATCTCCTCTGCATGTGCACGGGTCTGTTCCGTGATTTCAATCCCTCCCATCATGCGGGCAATTTCTTCCACTCTTTGTTTTTCCTCCAGGGAGTCTATGACAGCTTCTACCGGGTTCCCAGATTTGCTGATCAGTATTTGTTGATGGGCACTGGCGGCGACCTGTGCCAGGTGGGTAATACACAGTACCTGCCGAACGGTGCCCAGTTTTGCCAGCTGCTGACCGACAATTTCTGCTACCCGACCACCGATGCCGACATCAATTTCGTCGAAAATCAGTGTCGAAATGGTGGATGATTCCATCACACAGACTTGAAGTGCCAGGGCGATGCGTGACAATTCACCACCTGAGGCGACCTTATTCAGGGGCTGCGGGGGTTGTCCGGGGTTTGCAGCAACCCGGTATTCGATTTTATCCAGACCGTGACGTCTTGGCCTGCCCGGCTCGGTATCGCTTAGTTTAATGACAAAACTCCCCCCTTCCATGCCCAGTTTCTGCATGCAGGCGGTAACCTCTTCAGAGAGCCTGATGGCTGTTTGTTGGCGGCGCTGAGAGACTTTTATGGCCTGTTCCTGATATTTTTTAAAATGTTCTGTGAGTTCTTTTTCCAGTTCAGTAATCTGTTTTTCACCGGATTCCAGGTCACGTAATTGCTGCTTCAGGCGACTTAGTTGGGCCGATAGTTCACCAGGATTTACGCGGTGTTTACGTGCCAGATCATGAATGCTTCCCATCCGTTGGTTAACCCAGTCCAGGCGCTGTGGGTTGCTGTCCATCTGATCGAGATATTGTCTCAACAGAATACTGGCCTCATCGACATGGACGCTGGCATCCAGCAGCAGTTGATGGACGTCGGAGAGTGCCGGGTCGAATCGTTCGAGCTGCTGTAGGGCATTAATCACCTGATTCAGCTGTTGCTCTATTGCTGTATTGTTATCGTTACTCAGGCGAAGAAGGCTTTCATGAATACCGGCTATCAGATCACTGGCGTTGGCCAGCCGGCGGTGTTCTTCTTCAAGCTTATCAATTTCATTTTCTTCCAGTGCCAGTTGTTCCAGTTCATTGGCCTGATAGCGTAAGAATTCGAGCTGGTCTTCACCCTTACTGCCAACACCGTGTAGGCGATCAAGTTGCTGCCGGCAACGCTGGATATCTTCATAATGCCCGGCAAGTAAATCGAGTGCCGGCTGGTGGCCGGTGATGGAATCCAGTATCCTGCGCTGGTCATCCAGCCGTAGCAGTGATTGATGTTCATGCTGGCCATGAATATCAACCAGCAGGTCGCCGAGCTGTCTTAGTTGCTGCACGGTGACGGGTCGCCCATTGATGTATCCACGGCTAGGACCGCTACGGCGTAAAATTCGGCGTAAGATACATTCCTGTTCAGTATACAGCGCCTGCTCTTTAAGCCAGCCAGTGGCTTCTGTGCAGGTACTGAGATCAAAAGAGGCGATGATCTCGGCGTGATCTTCCCCGTGTCGGATGACACTGCTGGAAGTGCGCCCGCCGAGCACCAGATTCAGTGCGTCGATGAGCATCGATTTGCCGGCGCCGGTTTCACCGGTGATTGCCGTCATGCCCTTACACAGACCGAGCTCAGCCTCACGAACAATAACGAAATTTCTAAGATACAGTGATGAAAGCATTTTATTGTTAATCAGGTTACAACGTTGCGAACAGGCCCCTAGCCCCAGCCCAGTTTGGCGCGCAAGACATCATAATGGCTGTGATTGACCGGGCGCAGTAATTTAACACGATGCTCGGCCATTTTTATATCAACCGTATCGCCATCCTGCAGACGTACTGCGGATTGACCGTCAAAACTGAGGTAGGAGTTGTCCTGTCCGCTGTCGAGCATACGGATGCACACACAACTCTGGCTACTGATGACCAGTGGCCTGAAACTGAGGGTATGGGGGCAGATAGGAACCAGCGCAATGGCTTCTAGCTCCGGCGCCAGAATAGGGCCGTTGGCTGACAGGGCATAGGCTGTAGAACCCGTTGGTGAGGCGACAATAATGCCATCTGCTCGTGCTGTGTTGACATGTGTGTCATCGACCAGGGTCTCAAATTCAATTAAACGTGCCAGTTCACCTTTGCTGACCACAACATCATTGAGTGCCTCAGCACGGTGAATGACCTCTCCAACACGGGACAGGCTGGCCTGCAGCAAAATTCGTTCTTCCTGCTGGTAGCTGCCGTGCAGTATCTCCTGCAGAACTTTTTCCATGTCCTCGCGGGGAATATCGACCAGGAAGCCCAGGCGACCAAGATTAATGCCTGCCAGTGGAATATCCTGTGCAGCAATCTCGCGTGCGACATGTAATAAGGTACCATCACCGCCAACCACAATGGCCAGATCGGCTACCGTATTATCAACATCTTCATTTTCCTGTCGTTTAACGTCACAGCCCAGTTTGAGTAGACAAGCCTGTAACTGATCGGCAACTGTCCGTGCGGAGGGATCATTGTGTCGGGAGAATACCGATACAGTTTTAAAAACTAGTGACATTTAATGCCGGGCTCCTGTTGATAGCATTGTATGGGCATCTCTGTTAATTTCGAATCACAAACGGACTGTCCAGAATAATAGAGATGTCCACATAGATTAATCGACTTGTCGAAAGAACGGAAGAGCTTACGTATGAACTTTATTGTTACCGGTCGATGGGTATAATGCCCAGTATTCAGGAAAATACTGTCTTATCACAGAAAAACCATTCGCAACACATATTACACGATGGCTGAATCACTCAATACGCGTGCTGAAATCCTTCTAAAAACCCTGGTTGAGCAATATATCGAGGGGGGGCAGCCTGTTGGCTCTAAACAACTGCTGAAAAGTTCCGGTTTGAGTGTGAGTGCCGCAACGATCAGAAACGTGATGGCGGATCTGGAACAAATGGGCCTGGTACATTCTCCCCATACCTCAGCCGGGCGAGTCCCTACCCAAAACGGTTACCGATTGTTTGTAGATTCGCTGATTCAGATTAAACCGGTGGCCCACGCTGTGAGCCTGGAGTTTGCTGCCAGCTTTTCCGGTGAGGTCGACGTCGATACGCTGGTACATTCTGCCTCCAGCCTGTTATCGGATGTTACTCACTTTGCCGGTGTGGTTATGGTCTCAAATACCGACCAGGAGATATTTAAACAGATCGAATTTCTGAATCTGGGGAATAGTCGTTTGCTGGTAATTCTGGTCTGTGAAGATGGGCGTGTGCAAAACAGAGTAATTACTACCGATAGAGAATATTTTCCATCCGAACTGGTGGAGGCGGGTAACTTTTTTAATAAGTCTTTTAGTGGTCAGGCGCTGGACAACGTCAAAATGATGCTGCTGCGTCGTATGGAAAAAGACACTGCCGGAATGAACCAGGCTATTCAGGAAGCAATTTTTCTGGCAGGGCAGGCCTTTGATGATGGCGCTACGGCGGAAAATAACCTGATGGTCAGCGGTGAAGAACAACTTATTGATGTCCCCGACCTGAGTAATAATGAGACCCTGAGACGATTATTTGGCTCCTTCAAGACCAAGCAGGACTTACTGGATCTGCTGGAACGCAGTTTGGGCGTTGAGGGTATCAAGATATTCATCGGCGAGGAATCCGGCTATAAAGCCTTTGCCGATTGTTCAGTCGTTACGGCCCCCTTCTGCCGGGAAGGTGAACGGGTTGGCACCCTGGGAGTTGTCGGGCCAACCCGCATGGATTACGAAGGTATTATCCCGATCGTGGATATTACGGCCCGTTTATTGTCAAATGCTTTGAGCAGTTAGGTGAACCCGATACCCTGTTTCTAAGGACTTGAATCCTTGAGCAATATCCCCACCTGAAGGCAGTAGATAGAAGTGCCCAATCTTTTATTCAGAGAGAATCTATATGACCAGCAAGAAAAAGGAAGAAATAAGAGAAAAAGATGAACTGGACCTCGAAGAAGTTGAGGTAGAAGAAGTCCTTGAAGAGTTTGAGGAACATAATCGGGAAGTCTCTCATCAACAATTTGAGGAAATGCGCGAGGCACTTGCAAAAGCGGAAGACGAAGTGTTACGCAGCCGTGCTGAAGTTAAGAATATCCGTCGCCGCGCAGAGAATGATATTGCCAATGCGCGTAAGTTTGCGGTCGAAAAATTTGCTGCCGAGGTCTTGCTGGTTAGAGACAGCCTTGATCGGGCCAGAAAAATTGATCTGGACCAGAAAAATCGTGAAATTCTGGAGAAAATGAAAGAAGGTCTGGATCTGACCATGAAGCAGCTCGATACAGCGATGGAAAAATTTAATATCGAAGAGATCGTACCGAAAGAGGGTGAACACCTGGATCCAGAAAAACATCAGGCGGTGGGTCTGGTAGAAGCCGAAGGTATTGATGCCAACTGTATTGCTCAGGTGATTCAGAAGGGTTTTACCATCAATGGTCGCCTGCTGCGCCCGGCGATGGTGATGGTGGCGAAGTAGATTTAGGTCGTGGGCCGTGGGTCAAAACCGTTGCAGTTTTTGATTTTTCTGTCCTTTGACTTAAGACCCAGGACTTAAGACCTCAGACTCAGGAACCTCCAGACACCACTGATGCCCTGGTAATCCATAGAATCTGGAGCTAAAAAACATGTAAGGCTGGTGCTTGAGTTCCTGCAACTAGCCCCTATCTATTCAAGCAGTTAAAGAATTATCAACGAGGACGAAAAAATGGGAAAAATTATCGGTATTGATCTAGGCACCACCAACTCGTGTGTGGCGGTAATGGAAGGTGGTGAGCCTCGTGTACTGGAAAATAGCGAAGGTGAGCGTACGACCCCTTCTATCATTGCTTATATGGATGATGAAGTAGTCGTTGGTGCACCGGCCAAACGTCAGGCCGTCACCAATCCTGCCAATACCCTGTATGCCATCAAGCGGCTGATCGGTCGCAAGTTTGATGAAGATGTTGTGCAGCGTGATATCGACCTGATGCCCTACAAAATACTGAAGGCCAAAAACGGCGATGCCTGGGTTGAAGTCAATGGAAAGAAGATAGCACCACCGGAAGTCTCCGCTCGTGTGCTGATGAAGCTAAAAGCAGATGCAGAAGCCTTTTTAGGCGAGAAAGTGACAGAAGCCGTTGTCACCGTGCCGGCCTACTTCAATGATTCACAGCGCCAGGCAACCAAAGATGCCGGCAAGATTGCAGGCCTGGATGTTAAGCGCATCATCAATGAGCCGACGGCGGCTGCACTCGCTTTTGGCATGGACAATAAAGAAGGCGACCGCACCGTGGCGATTTACGATCTCGGGGGGGGTACGTTTGATGTCTCCATCATTGAAATAGCGGATGTTGATGGTGAGCACCAGTTTGAAGTGCTGTCTACCAATGGTGATACTTTTCTAGGTGGTGAGGATTTTGATCATCGTATCATCGATTTTCTTGCGGATGAATTTAATAAGGAGCAGGGTGTAGATATTCGTAATGATGCAATAGCTCTACAGCGTCTGAAAGAAGTGGCTGAAAAAGCAAAAATCGAGCTGTCGTCAACCACACAGACTGAAATCAATCTGCCATACATTACGGCAGATGCCAGTGGGCCAAAGCATCTTAATGCCAAGATAACCCGTGCAAAACTGGAGTCGTTGGTAGAAGATCTGGTTAAACGTTCCATTGATCCATGCAAGATCGCTCTTAAAGACGCAGATGTTAGTGCCTCTGATATCAGTGATATCATTCTTGTCGGCGGCCAGACGCGTATGCCGATGGTGCAGAAAGCTGTTGAAGATTTCTTTGGGAAGGAGCCACGTAAGGACGTCAACCCCGATGAAGCGGTTGCCCTTGGTGCGGCCATACAGGGCGGTGTACTCGGTGGTGGTGTCAAGGATGTCTTGCTGTTGGATGTTACACCCTTGTCTCTCGGTATCGAGACTATGGGTGGCGTGATGACCAAGCTGATCGAAAAGAATACAACGATTCCTACCAAGGCATCTCAGGTCTTCTCTACTGCAGAGGACAACCAGAACGCCGTGACGGTACATGTGTTACAGGGTGAACGTGAAATTGCTTCCGGCAATAAATCACTGGGTCGTTTTGATCTGACCGATATTCCTCCTGCCCCACGTGGAATGCCGCAGATTGAAGTGACTTTCGATATTGATGCCAACGGCATTATGCATGTAACAGCGAAAGACAAGGCAACGGGTAAGGAAAACAAGATTGTTATCAAGTCCAGTTCAGGTCTCAGTGATGATGAGATCGAGAATATGGTTCGTGATGCTGAAGAACATGCCGATGAAGATCGTCAGGCAAAAGAACTGGTTGATGCGCGTAACCAGGGTGATGCCATGTTACATTCGGTACGTAAATCACTGACCGATCTGGCTGACAAAGTCGAGGCTTCTGATAAGGAAAATATTGAGAAGGCGGCCAGTGAGCTTGAGGAAGCGCTGAAAGGTGATGACAAGACTGAAATTGAGGCAAAAACTGAGGCCCTTACGGCCGCCAGTCACAAGCTTGCAGAGCAGGCCTATGCGGATGCGAGCGGTACTGATGCGGGTGCAGAAGCGGCTGGTGGCGATCAGCCAGAAGCAACGGCAGGTGATGATGTTGTTGATGCAGAGTTCGAGGAAGTGAAGGACGACAAGAAATAGATACGGTCGTCAAAACAGATAAAGAGGGCACGGCTGGTAACGGCTGTGCCTTTTCGTTATTCAGGATGGGTAGAAGAAAAAGATGTCCAAGCGTGATTATTACGACGTTCTCGGGGTACAGCAAAACGCTTCCACGGCTGAAATCAAAAAGGCGTACCGCCGTCTGGCAATGAAGCATCATCCGGACCGTAATCCGGATAACAAAACGGCTGAAGCCAACTTCAAGGAGGCCAAGGAAGCCTACGAAGTACTGGCGGATGCACAAAAGCGTTCTGCTTATGATCAGTTTGGCCATGCCGGTGTCGACCCCTCTATGGGTGGTGGCCCCGGGGCGGGTGCCGGAGCAGGTTTTGGTGATGCGTTCGGCGATATCTTTGGCGATATCTTTGGTGGTGGGCGTCGTTCTCAGAGACAGCGTCGTGGCAGTGACCTTAGATATAACATAGAGTTGAGTCTTGAAGATGCAGTAAACGGTACCGAGGTGCAGATTCGTGTGCCGGTAATGTCTACCTGTGAAAGCTGCAATGGTAGCGGTGCCCGTAAGGGCAGTACACCCAGAATATGTACAACCTGCGGTGGCCATGGTGAGGTACGCATGCAGCAGGGTTTTTTCTCTGTACAGCAGACCTGTCCGCAGTGTCGCGGCAAGGGAAAGATTATTACCGACCCCTGTCCTGATTGCCATGGCCGGGGCAGGGTGAACAAACACAAAAAACTATCCGTTAAAATCCCGGCTGGTGTTGATGAGGGCGATCAGGTCAGACTTGCCGGTGAAGGTGAATCCGCACAAAATGGTGCCGTACCCGGTGATCTCTATGTTGCGGTACATCTGAAAAAACATCCTATCTTCCAGCGCGAAGATACCCATCTCTATTGTGAAACACCGGTAAGTTTTATTCTGTTGTCGTTAGGGGGCACTCTGGAGATACCCACTCTTGATGGTCGCGCAAATTTGAAAATCCCTGCTGGCACGCAGACTGATAAGGTGTTTCGTTTAAACGGTAAGGGCGTACGAAATGTCAGGGGCAGCCAGCCCGGCGATCTGTTCTGTAAAGTGATCGTTGAAACACCGGTGAATCTAAGCAAGGAGCAGAAGGAATTGCTGGAGCAACTCGATGCCAGTATGCGTGAGGGAGGCAAGCGACACAGTCCCAAAGAAAGTTCATGGACAGACAGGATCAAGTCATTTTTTGATGATATTGTTTCTTAATGAAACACTTCAGAAAAGACGATTATTAACCACAGAGGGCGCAATGATGTGGTTCCATGAATAAATCAGAGTTTCTTTAATAAAAAAACAGGAATTGTGGTGCTTGAAACACTGACAAATTTTACCGGTCAGATATCCGGCTTCTTATGGGGGAGCCCCATTACATTGCTTGTACTTCTGGGCACAGGGGTTTATCTGACTATCCGGCTACGCTTTGTTCAACTGACGGGGTTCAAACATTCCCTCCAGCTTATAAGCGGCAAGTATGACGACCCTGATGACGAGGGTGAAGTTTCACATTTTCAGGCACTTTCTACGGCTCTTTCTGCAACCATTGGTACGGGTAATATTGCCGGTGTTGCAACGGCCATTTCACTGGGCGGTCCTGGGGCTCTGTTCTGGATGTGGATTACCGCAATTATTGGTATGGCGACCAAATTCACAGAATGTACCTTGTCACTAAAGTTCCGTGAAATAGATGAAGATGGGCAGGTGGCTGGCGGTCCGATGTATACACTGTTGCATGGATTAAAGATGAAGAAGACAGCAATGGCTTTTGCCTTTTTTGCGCTGATTGCTTCTTTTGGGATAGGTAATATGGTACAGGCCAACTCAGTTGTTGACGGGCTGGTTTATCTTAATCCGGGCGCCAAAGAATACGCATGGGTGATTGGTTTGGTGATGGCCACCCTGGTGGGACTTGTGATCCTGGGTGGCGTCCGCCGTATCGCCAGAGTAGCCAGTGCCATCGTTCCATTTATGGCACTGATGTATATCACCGCTGCTATGATAGTTTTGTTGAATAATATCGCTGAAATTCCTGCTGCGTTCTCAACCATTATTACGTATGCTCTGAATCCCTGGGCTGTTGGTGGTGCCGCAGTCGGTGAGGCGATACGCTGGGGTGTAGCGCGAGGCTTGTTTTCCAACGAGGCGGGTCTTGGTTCTGCCCCCATCGCACACGCCGCAGCAAAAACGAAGGAACCGGTTAGAGAAGGGCTGGTATCGATGATGGGGCCGTTCATCGATACGCTTATAGTATGTAGTATGACGGGGCTGGTTATTATAGTTACCGGCAGTTATATAGATCGGCCTGAACAACTGGTTGGTGCAGCCTTGACAGCCGCAGCCTTTGGCAGTGAACTGGGTGGGGGCGGGGCAGTTGTGGTTGGCATTGGCTTAACCTTGTTTGCCTTTTCGACCATTATAGCCTGGTCATACTATGGCGATCGGTCAGCAAAATTTTTATTTGGTGAAAAAGCGGTGATGCCATACAGGGTAATATATACCCTGGTGGTCATTATCGGTGCGGCCGTTCCGCTACAGCTGGTCTGGAATATTGCCGATATTACCAATCTGCTAATGGCGTTGCCGAACCTGCTTAGCCTTGTTCTTCTTGCCGGGCTTGTGCGTAAATTACAGAAGAAGTATTACGTGCGATCCCTACGTTGATATAAACACACGCATGCAATCTGATCTATCCATAATTAACAGAGATGTCCTTATGTTTATAAATATGTACCGTATCGATGATTAATTTAGAACTCCTTAATACAGCTGAGATAGTGGCAAGCGTACGTGTAGCACTTGATGAAGATATTGGTAGCGGTGATCTGACGGCCAGTCTTGTTAATGACGAGCGGGTAAGCACAAAGCTAATTTGTCGGGATCAGGCCATATTGAGTGGAGGTCCCTGGTTTGAAGCTTGTTTTAACATGCTAGACGAGGCTATCTCTATCGACTGGCTGTTTGATGAAGGGGCGCAGATGCACAGCAACGATGTCGTTTGCCAGATACGAGGAACAGCAAGGTCTATTCTGACGGCTGAGCGTACGGCCTTAAATTTTCTGCAGACGCTCTCCGGTGTGGCAACAACAACGAAAAAATATGTTGATACTATTGCAGGAACGGGATGCAAAGTTCTCGATACACGGAAAACCATTCCAGGTTTACGCAAGGCGGAGAAATATGCGGTTAGTTGTGGTGGGGGGCATAATCACCGTATCGGCTTATATGATGGTGTATTAATAAAAGAGAATCATATCCATGCAGCGGGTTCAGTTTGTGAAGCATTAAAACGGGTAACCGAAGGCATCAATTCAAATCTAATGGTTGAAATAGAAGTAGAAAATATGGGGCAGCTGTATCAGGCAATAGAGTGCGGTGCCAGGAGAGTTTTACTCGATAATTTCTCCCTTTCTGACCTGCCTGAGGCAGTAAAGATAGCCGGTGACACGATAGAGATAGAGGTTTCCGGTAATGTCACACTGGAAAATGTAAAAAGTATTGCCCATTGTGGGGTCAACTTTGTCTCCATCGGGGCGTTGACGAAAAATATTCAGGCCATCGATTTCTCACTGTTATTTGCCCGGTAAAACAGTGAGTTATTTCTAGCATCAACGTAAAGAATAGATCCCTTATCCAGGAATTATTTTCGTATGGGTTTACCCGTAAGCGGGAAGAATTTTATTTGGGTCTCTTGACTATATTAGTAAATAATAATATTATGTTACCACGATATAGCTTCGCTGTGAGGTTACGGTCGGGGTCAGCATAATCCTTGTGCGGTCTCTACCCTCTATATCAACTTAAACTATTTTAGGAGATTTACTGATGAAACTTGTACAGATTGTATCAATCGCTGCTCTGATGAGCATGTCCGCCGCGTCCTCCGCCTTCTGGGGTAACGGATACGACAACGGTAATGGTTATGGCAATGGCTACGGAAATGGCAGTGGCTATGGTAACGGTAATGGCGATGGCAGTGGTTATGGCAGTGGCTATGGCGACACACGTGGTTCTGGTCGTGGTTACGGTAACGGCAACATGGACAGTGACATGGACGGCAGCTTCAACATGAGCATCAGCGGTAAAGGCCGTGGACAGGGGCGTGGACAGGGCCGTGGATACGGTTCTGGTTATGGTTCTGGCTACGGTGACGGTTCTGGTCGCGGCTACAATAACTACCGTGGTGACTACCGTGGCAACTACACGGGTAACAATGCTTACGGTTCAGGCCCTTATGGTTACGCTCCTCAGATGATGCAGACACCTCAGATGATGCAGGCTCCAACTGCAGCGGCTGCTCCTGCAAGGCCTGATTTTGCGGCTATGGATAAAGCCCGTATGAACGAAATGAAGGCCCGTCATGACGCTTTCGTTAAACGTCAGGAAGCAATGCGCGCTCAGGAGCAGAAAGCCTATGATGCGTTCATGAAGAATGCAACAGCGGCTAATGCTGCATCGGCCAAAGCACCGGCTGCCAAGTAAGAACGCTCAAGGTTTTTAACGCAGTAGGCCTGTGTGGGTTCGCTCACACAGGCCTTTTTTATAGGTATTCACTTGGGGGAATATCATGAAAGGTATCGTAGCGCGCAGCACACTGACCCGTTATTTATCCTTCAGCGAGAAGGACGGCAAACCGGACCGTCTTAAGGGACAAAGCGATGGACAGAAGGGGTTCCCCCCTGCCAGTATGAACAAATTCTCGCCCCATGAACTGGAACGTATTGCCCAGGCTCGTGCAGGGGTGACTAACTATGATCGCCACCTTCATGACGTACGTGAACAGCTGAATATCGACCTGGCATCGCGGAAACAGGAACTGAACGATGCCTATCTTGGCCAAAAAGAAGCACTCATCCGTTCGAAGGAATCCGCGCTTGAATCTCTGCGTCAGGAATCAGGCTCAAATTCGGAGGCTTATCGTCACTTACATGCCGAGCAGGAAGAGAAGAAAGAAAATTTTCGCCGTGTTGAACTAAGCCTCAATCGTCCACTGCAAATCCATTTTGCTAAAGTATATCTGCTATTACTTTTTGTTCTGGCTATTCTTGAAGTGCCGATCAATAAGCTAGCCGTTGAGTTCTTTTTTCAGGAATCACCCTTTCTTGCATTGGTACTTGCATTGACTATAGGTGTGGTACTGATCACCCTCGCACACTTCCTTGGACTGATGCTGAGACAGCTGGGGCATTATCGGGAGCGACTGGGCACTAAGGGCTACATTGCCGGTTTATTCTTTATCACGTTTACAGCCGGCAGCCTGATATACCTTATTTCTACACTGCGCCAACAGTACGTTGACTTTATTGCCCTGGAACAACAACAGAACCTGTCAACCCTGTTGTTATCCGAGGGGGTCAGTGGCTTACTGGGACAAACCATCCAGACCGAACTTGGTATTGCAGGTTTAACCTTACTGGTACTCAACGTATCGGTATTTTTCCTTGGTCTTATTTTTTCTTTTCTACGCCATGATCCACACCCTGATTATGAAAGACTGTATTTTGAACGCAGTCATGCAATCAACAGACTGGTAAAATTTCACCATCAATTCGAACAAAAAGCGACAAAACTGCAAAGTGAGTTTGACGATAAGATTTCCTATCTGGATAAGAAGGCATTAGCGCTGGATAATGAGATCAGAGAACTGGTTTCAAGAAGGACTGCACTGAATACAGAGCGGGAGCATGATATCGGTATGATCATTGATGTGTTGCGACAGCAGGTTCTAGCCTACCAGTCGGGCAATGTAGATGGCCGGGAAGGACAGAATATCCCTAAATATTTCGGTGAATCGGCTTTGCTTGACTTGAAAGAGAGAATCAGTCCAGCATGATATTCCATAGGCAAGTTCTATTGCTTTTATTACTTCTGCTGCCACTCAATGATGCGCTGTCCGCAAAACAGGATTATTGTTCTAAAGGAGAGGGTAAGACAGTGCTTTTCCTGATTGACCGTACGAGTGCTTTCGATGATCAGGACAAAAAGAATTTTGCCAACGGTGTTGATGTCCTGTTCAAGCAATTGCAGACAGGTGAACGCCTGATAATTCATACGTTAACTGAAGATTTTTCCGGTTCGAAAAAGATCTTTGATGCTTGCAGGCCGGGTTGTCTTGAGCAAGGGCTGGTATCAGGACTTTTTAGCCAGTGCAGAGCATCTAGAGCCAAAGTCGATGAGCGCAAATATAGGCTAGATGTACTCACCAGCGTCAAGCCGATGATCTTGACGCAGGAAAAATACCCCAATTCTGAGATTATCGAAACCATCGCCTTCATAATGCAGGAATATGAACAATACAAACCAGCCCGGCTAATTATTTTTTCCGATATGATTGAATATTCACGACTGGCAAAGTTTGGAAAGCTTAAAGAAAAAAACATACAAACACTGCTGGATAAGTTAGACCAGCTTGGTCTGATTAAACCGATGCAGGGAGTTGAGGTAGACGTATTAGGTTTTGGCCGTGATCATTCAGCACAGCGACATGGCCTAAAAGCAGAACTGAAACGGAATATAGAGCAATTTTGGCAGGCCTATTTCAAACGCGCTAAGGTGGGAAGATTTCATCTTGGCAGAAACCTGAATC
>VAPH01045463.1_pt1 | contig 16883 bp, 13 predicted proteins | sample 3393861 | NCBI WGS metagenome assembly VAPH01 (sample SAMN08290439, study PRJNA428436) | hydrothermal vent metagenome | isolation source: Deep-sea hydrothermal vent chimney | place: Atlantic Ocean: South-mid Altantic Ridge | reverse complement strand
GCACCCGCACCATCCTCCGCTACGAGGACCCTACATATGGAAGCTCCTGAGTCGCCGGTGGCACCTCTTCAGGGATCGCCGGTCGGGCAACTCGTAACGTCACGGGTCGAAGGCATCGATCTCGAAGGTCTGACCTTCGACGTCGTTTCCGAATGAGTTCCACGTGTCGAAGTCCAGAACCTCCCCGAGCCATCTGAAGTACTCGTCCGCGTTCACGTAGTACGTGTTCGACTCGAATCGGTTGTTCCACTCCGAGAACACTGCCTCGTTACCGATGTCCTGGCCGATGCCGGTCGAACCCTCCGACGCCACGATGATGTTGTCGTGGACATACAGATTGCGGAGTTCTCGTTCGCCGTATGCGCCGGTTCCGCGGTCCTGTTGGATGCCGATGATGCCGAGCCGGTTGTCCTTCACGACATTTCCGGTGACCTCGACGTCCGGAGAGTGGGCGATGAGAATCCCCGCGCCATACAGCCATTGTGTCCACCCGAAGCCATTGCCGGTCACAGTATTGTCCTTGATGACAGCTCGATAGCTGATCTCGTGGAAGATGCCCGGTCCGAGGTTGTTCTCGACGATATTGTCCGCAATGGTGACATCGATGTTGTCGATATCGGTCCAGATCCCGGGTCCGGCGTTGTCGTAGACGTAGTTGCGTTCTGCGAGCAACCTGGTCTGAGTCGTCAGCTTCATTCCGCCGGTCTCGAATCCCGACAGAAAGCCAATCGTTGTGTTGCCGTACACCTCGTTGTCTCGGATGATGTTGTCGAATCCGCCCGGACCCGTGCCGATCCCGAGCTGTCCGTTGGCATAGACCCGGTTTTGTTCCACCACGTTTTGCGCACCGAGCTTGATACCGACGCCGTGGTTGAAGCGGACGTCATTGTTTGCGATCCGCCATCTCAGAGCAAGCGTGTTGCCGCTCTTCGCCTGGATGGCTCCCGACTGTGCCGGGTTGGCGTACTTCTCGATGATGAATCCGTCGATCGTCACGTCAGATGCTGTCCCAAAGAACGCAAACTCCGTTGTGGTGAGTTCGACGACCTGTCCCGCTGGGTCGTCGCCGATGGTAAGTACGCCGGTGTCATAGTTGAGTTGGAAGGTACCGGGCCCGACGCTGTCGACGGTCTCGACCTGTTGGGACAGCACCGAATTGATGTAGATGTCTTCAGGTCGCGAGCACATGGGAGCATTGTCCTTGCAGTTGCCCTGGGTACGCCCCTCAGTCGTGATGCCGGCAAGGAACCAGACATCCCCCTGCCGGGTGAATCCGTCAAGAACGGTGGATCCGTTGAGGGTGGCTCCCGGTTGACCGATGAACGACATTGAGTCCTTCGGTTCGATCGAAACGTTCCGGTAGGTGCCGGGCTCGAAGACGAATGTCGCGCCCGCCGGGGCGCTCGCGATAACCCTCTCGACATCCATTGCCGGAGACAGTGTGACAGAGTCGCCCGGAGGTTCCGGGACCGGGGCGCCGGTTGTCGACTGGGGAGTCGTCGGCTGCGGCGGCGACGACGTCGTCGTGGGTTGGTCGACCGATCCCGCGCACGCTGACGCCAGCACCACAAAGGCGAGCGCCGCCATACCCCTGTTAATCGGTAACTGCATAGACAGACGCTACTTCGCCGCGGCATCTACCGCGGGAACGGTCGTCAGCTGAGCGCCCGTCGTAGGAACGCCGCCATCTGTCCTCGGGTCACGTTTTGGTTCGGGCAGAACCTGGTGTTAGACGGTGGGTTGCATCCCTTGGTGATACCAGCGGTCGCCAGTCTGTCGATATCGCCCTCGAACTGCGAGTTGTCGTCGTCGGTGAAGAGGTCCCCGCCGCCATTCTTGGTGTACCCGAGTGCCCTTGTCAGGAACGCCGCCATCTGGCCGCGCGTGACCGAGTCATACACGCAGAACTTCGTGCCGTTGCTGTTGCAGCCGCTTGTGATACCGGCACGTGCGAGTCGATTGATGGCGCCCTCGAACGCCGACCCGTTGTCGTCCGTGAAGTAGTCCTTGGACGTATTCGGGAGATTCAACGCTCGGTCCAGAAACGCCGCCATCTGGCCGCGGGTCACGCGATCGTTGGGGCAGTACTTGGTATTGGTCGGGGGGTTGCAGCCGTTGGTGATGCCCTGTGTGGCTAACCACTTAATGTCGGACTCGAAGAGGCTTCCTGCGATGTCCGTAAAGGTCGCGCCGCCGCCGCCCCCGCCGCCGCCCCCGCCGCCCCCGCCGCCACCCGGGCCGACCCAGCCCTCGCCCTCAGGGGGGAGTGTCGGCATCGTGAAGGAACTCCGGTTGAGCCAGGTCCCGTTGATGTCGTTCCCCTTCGACTGCCACTGGGGCTTGGTGTATCCGGAGAAGTTCCAGCGGTAGTTCTTGGCGTTCGTGTTGTTGAAGTAGTATGTGTTGTCCCAGAACTTGTTACCCCAGCTGTTGTATATCGCCGGGTTGTTCGAGTTTGGTTGGGCGATTCCGGTTTCACCATCGGTGGACACGATCACGTTGTCGTACACCTTCATGTTACGAATCTCGTATGCCCCGGAGGCGCCCGATCCGCGGGTCTGCTGGATTCCGATGATGGCCTGACCGTTGTCGATGACGGTGTTGTTGTACACCTCGACGTTGGGGGAGTGGGCAACCAGAATCCCGGCACCCCACAACCAACCGGTGTCGGCTCCGTTGCCGATAACGAGATTGTTCTTGATGACGGCGTTGTAGGAGATCTCGTAGAAGATGCCGGAACGCCTGTTATTCGCAACGATGTTGTTGTCGAAGACGACGCCATTGGCGCCAACATCGGTCCAGAGCCCGGGGCCGTTGTTGTTGTGGACATAGTTGCCACGCACCACGAGGTTGTCTTCGTCGGCGAACTTGGCTCCACCGACCTCGAAACCGGCGAGGTACGGCACTGTCGTGTTGTACGAAATCTCGTTGTTTTCAACGAGATTGCCGGAGCCGGTTGAGCCGGACCCGATCCCGAGCTGTCCGTTGGCCCAGATAAAGTTACCGCTGACGACAGTGTTCCTACCCAACTTGATGCCGGTGCCGTGGTTCCAGCGGATCTCGTTGTTGCGAATAATCCAACCGTCGGCGAGTTTGCTGCCGCCGGTCTTGGCCTGAATCGCACCACGTTGGGCCGGGTTCGCGTACTTCTCGATGATAAGACCCTCGATCGTTACGTTCGATGCGTTGCCGTTGAACGCGTCAGTGACATAGCCGATTTCTACGAGTTTCCCGGAGGGGTTCTGACCGATCCACACCGTGTTTGCGCCGTAGTCGAAATAGAACGTTCCGGTGGTCACCGCCGACTTGCTCAGTACCTGCTGCAAGAGCGTGTCATTGACATAGATGTCTTCGGGGTACTTACAGGCGTTTCCGTTCTCGCAGCTTCCCTTCCGGGCACCGTTTTGATCTTGCCCGCCGTGTTTCCACAGGCCACCCGATGATGTCCAGTCTGAGAGCACACGCGACCCGCTCAGGATGGCGCCCGGTTGGCCGGTGAAAGTAGTGTTGCTTTTAGGATTGATCTGGAAGCCGCGGTATATCCCGGGCTTGAAGACGAACTTGGTGCCGGACGGTTTGTTCTTGATGATCGAGATGAAGTTGTCGTCCGGGTCAAGGACAACAGTGTCGCCGGCGGATACGGTAGGCGCGGTTGTCACGATCAGTCCCACACTCAGGATGAACGCTAGGGCGGTTCTTTGGAGCTTCAGGGCCGCAAACGCTCGGCCTTGAGCTGACGGGATCGCCGGAGCAATCGTCTGCAAAATATACCTCTTTCCCCTTCTCCGGAGGCCCATCGGGTGAATGGGGGTTCCGCTTTAGCGATTTCTCAGAGAATTCTTGTGGGGTATGCGCAAAACAATGTCCTCGCCGGCGACCGGTCCAGCGCTGGAAAACAGTCTCGACTTGCGCGGTGCAGAGACTCGTGGGTCACCAACGGGATCGAAGTATACGGCGACGCCGCAGCTATGGGAGAATCAATCCGGAACATGGCCAATGCTAGCTAGTCAGGCGAACCACCGTTGGTTGTTTTCAGGGCTGGATACCCCGCGCTGACTCTTGCGATCATGCCGAGCGCCGTTCCGGTGAACACATACAGCGGTATCGCCACCTGGGGTCCTTCAAGCGTAGGGTCGAAAATCGCGTTGCCGAGGATTGCGACAACGGCGATCAGAAGCCACGTAAGAATTCCGGCCGCTTCCGGATCAGACCGTCTCAATCGTTGGCGCACCCGCAGCACCGCTACCGCAAAAGTGGCCCAGAGCACTAGCCACACGGTGAGGCCGGGGATCCCCATTCTTGCCAGGATGCCAAGGTGAGAGTTGTGGGCATTCCTAAGCGTCTGGAACTCGTTCTGCTGAATCGGGACGGCGTTGTAGCGTTCTGCGATGTTCGGGCCCATACCGAACCCGAAGGGGTAGTCACCGTAGATCACGTCCTGGGTGATGCCGTTCCAGAGTTCCAACCGCCACCGCTTGGTGCCGGCGAGAGTGTCATCACCTCCTTCGGCGAAGACGCTTTGGACGTTCGTTACGATCTGGCGAACCGAGATCTCGCGTTTGGCGGTCTCTATGCGGGCGTCCATTGCAAACAACAGGCCGAACAGACTGAAGGTGATGCCCGCGATGCGAAACAGTGTTCGAGAGGGGCGCGTTGAAAACAAGACGGTGAACCCGATGACGGCGAGTCCCACGAGCAGGCCACCTCGATTCTGGGTACCGGCGACGAACAGTCCTCCGGTTCCGATGGCGGTCAGGATTGATCGACGCCGAATATCCGCCGGCGACGTCGACGGGTGAACCAGCCATAGAAATGCGACGCCGGTTGCCAGCCAAACGGCGTAGTTTCCACCCTTGAATGAGAATATCGAAGTGAGGGATCCCGGAATCCGCGGTGCGCCCCCAACGAAGGATCGTCCCAGAAACACCGCGACCGGTGCCCACAAGAAGTACGAAGGGATGATCCGGTTGTAAGAATTGAGAGCCTTTGTGATCGTCTCAGGTATCACCATCACGTACGTGGCAACGATCAGGGCGAACGCCGCGTAGTAGAAGATGGCCGAGTCGCGAACTGCCGCGAGTTGGTAGGTGCCGATATCTACTGCGAGTCGCGCAGATCCCAAGACAAGAAATGCAAGAATCCATTTGGCGGTTGCGCTCCGAGCCAGGAGGAATCGTAAAGCTTGTCTACCGCGTGCGACCTCGACAACAGCGAGAACCAGAATGATCTCACCCAGGAATATCGGGAGTCCCGGTACGCGGATGAGCCACGCGAACGAGCGGTCGAAGAACATGTATCCGACAACAGCGAACAGCAACCACTTGGCGAATCTGGTACGACCGACCGGCTGGGTCGTAGCGGTCGATCTTTGGGTCATGGCCTTTGTCACGAACGCCCCCAGTAGCGGTACCACAACAATAGCGGCCACGTAAGTGCGACCGTCACGATGCGACTGTTCCTCGCAAGTTTTTCCGTCCACTCGCTGTCGCTCTTGATCGACACGTTTCCGGTAGAGAATCGCGCCGGGTTTCCAGAGACACTGTGCGACGGTTCGAGGTGTACTGTCGTTGGTTCAGTGAACACACTGAGATCCGGATTCGGCTGGCCGGCATGGCGAAGAATCTTGATGCACGTCTCCTGTGGTGCGGCGACGAAGTCTTCGTAACGAATCCGCAGGTAGCGGTGAGATCTTCCCCACAGCAGTTGAGCAATACCGTTCCAGCCTATCCACATCAGGGAACTCTTCGTTGCCGAGTGTTGGGTCATCAAACGTTTGGTATTGCCGGCAAGACTGTCTTTCTTGCGTTGCCACGAGTAGGCAACGGCTCGTGGATCGCGCACGAGATGGAGGAATCGCACGTCGAAGGCGGGGTGTTTGGCGAGCGCCAACCCGTAGACGGGGACCTTGGAGGAATCGACAATGACCGTTGAGTTCGTCCTGTCCGAAAGCGCCCGATAGACACGCGCAGTCGGATCGAGAAACGCTCGCAGCTGGTCGTTTTTTCGGCCAAGGAATACGCGGACGAGGTGCCGTGTACGTACAGTTGCGTTGCGGCGGTGCACTATGACAGAGGGGTCTTCGTTGTTTTCGAGCGTGTCCGCAATGAGCTCTGACCACAGTTCACACGAGCGCAGAGGTTTACCGCACCCGCATCGGTCGTTCCCGATCAGTCCACGATCCCACAGGTAGTAGAGCTCACCCGGACTCACGGTCCCTGGAATCTGATCGAGGACGTTGGCGATGATTGTCGAGCCCGACCGACCGCTTCCCACGATGTAGAGAACTCGAATCGGTGTGATCGTCGATTTCGGATCGGAAGAAGTCATGAATCCTCGAGGGGTACGAAGGGAGCCTACCGACTCGGTGGTGCTTGCGGGTCCCGGTCTTTGTATCGGCTGACGGACGACAAACTTTGGTGAAACATCGTGATGATCACGATGCGTTCGTCATCGCTCGCTGGTAGGCATTCTCGAGCGCACCCAGGTTTGCCTGAGGCGTGTAGGCAGCTTCGTAGGTGGCTCGAGCTTGCGCGCTCGCCTTGTGCACTGCAGGTGAATCTGTGAGCCGAGCCAGGGCACCGACCCACGGATCCGCTATGGATGCTTCGTCGGTTGGTACCAGCCAGCTATCCCCGAGTGGTTTGACGATCGATGCCATGGCGCCTAGATCGTTCGCAAGTACCGGGACTCCCGCGGCGAAGGCCTCGATGATCGTCATTGGTAACCCTTCGTACCAGGTGGACGGGAACACCATGGCTCGGGCCGAACGAAGGAGAGCCGGCACCTCGTCGTGGGGGACGTATCCCAGGAACTCGACTGAGGACGGCGCTTGAGCCTCCAGAGATGATCGAAGCGGCCCGTCCCCGATAATCTTGAGTCGCAACCCTGTCGGTGGGGAAGCACTCCACGATTCAAGGAGCCGAAGTGCCCCCTTTTCTTCAGATAGGCGTCCCACAAAGACCACAGTGTCGGACTGCTCTGCGGGATGGATCCGCGGTCCCGGGTCCGCGGTGAAATTGGGTTTGACGACGATTTTGTTCTCGGGAAGACCCGCTCGCACCATGATGGACTTCATGAAATCAGTCAGGGCCAGGAACAGGTCGACGTTGTGCGCCCACGTGCCGATTCTGCGATGCAACGCCACCGCACCCGCGGCTACGAGCGTTTCGGGACGTGACCGGTAGCAACCGTAGCGGACCGCCTGCAATGGAGAGCCGGTGACACACAGTTCGCAAGGCCGACCGTCGCGCAGTAACAGGGCATTCGCACAGGTGAGGCGATAGTTGTGCAAGGTCATCACCGTCGGTACGTCGAGAGTCTGCAGACGTCGGACGACTGAGGAAGACATCGCGAACCACGTGTTGTGGAGGTGGGCCACCTCAGGCCGCGTCACCTCAATAGAGGACTCCAGTCGGCGTGCGGAACGAGGGTTCCACAACGCCCCGGCAAGTTGCGCGGCTCCCGTAGTGCCTCCGTGGTTGTGTTCCTCGAACAATCGAACCGTGTGTCCGGCGTCTTGCAGCAGACCCGCTTCGGCGGCAACGACGGTGTCTTCGCCGCCGCTTTGCCGGTATCTCGTATGTATCTGGAGAATGTTCATTGACTCTTCTTTAACGAAATGATAGGTAGGTGATGATGCTGCGAGTAGTCACATTGTGTGTTGCCAAATGAGGCGCTGGCCCCATTGACGAAAGGGCTTGGGTCCTCGTAGTATTCATATTGCCACATAAAGTGGTGGCAGCGTCACCACGCTGTGTAGTCGTTTTCAGGGCTTGGAAGCGATTGTCGGGAAATGGAAGGGCATCGTCACCGAGGGATCGATGACGGCGCACGACTCTAGGGCTCAGGATAGGGGTTAGGCATGTTGTCGGGGGAAATTAACAATCGTTTGATTGGTGCGGTGGACGCGCCGGCTACGGTAGTTCAACCAGTCGATGTCCGCGTGGCATCGCCTCATTATGTACGGTTTGTGAAGCCGGTGTTTGATCGAGTCGGTGGACTCGTCCTCAGTGTTGTCACGCTGCCGCTCGTCATTCCAATGTTGGTCGCGATTCGTCTAACGATGGGCAAACATCCGCTGTTCGTACAGCAGCGGGTCGGCAAGGACGGCGAGAAGTTCAAAGTGTTCAAGTTGCGCACGATGAACGCCGATCGTCGTGCGACTCCAATGCACTATGTCGGCCCCGACCGCAGGGTGACACACAAGACGGAGCACGATCCGCGGGTGACTCCGTTCGGTAGGTTCCTTCGTAAGTACAGCCTCGACGAACTGCCACAGTTCTGGAACGTGTTTCTCGGGAGCATGAGTCTCGTAGGACCTCGACCCGAACTCGTCGATATCGTCAACAACTACGAACCGTGGCAGCATCAGCGCCATATCGTAAAACCAGGCGTGACGGGTTTGTGGCAGGTGTCAGAGCGCGGTGAGATCCCTCTCCATGAGGCGACTGACATGGACATTGCTTATCTGGAAACCGTGTCCCTGAGCAAAGATCTACAGATTCTGGTTCGCACGCTCCCGGCGGCGATGGGCAAGAGAACAGGCTTTTAACCGCAACGTCAGATTTCCAAGTTACCTATACGAGGGTCCGCACTGCATATGCGGGCCCTCGAGGTCTTTGGAGACAGGTTGCTGTTGAAACGTCGGAACGTCTACGACGCGTTGTGTGAGAGTCGACCGATCGAGCCGTAGTCCAGACCGGCTGCCGACATCTTGCGTGGGTCGAGAAAATTGCGTCCATCGAGGAAATAATCGCCGCGCATGACACTGCTCACCCTCTCGTAGTCGACGTCGTTGAACTCCGGCCACTCAGTGACCAATACGACGGCATCCGCACGATCGACCGCGGCGTACACGTCATCCTTGATCCACACTTCGGGGACTTCGTCAAACGCCTTTACGACCGGGTCATAAGCCGACACAGTTGCTCCGAGCTGCACCAAGCGTGACGCAATATCAATCGCAGGCGCGTCCCGCAGGTCGTCGGTTCCCGGTTTGAACGACAACCCGAGAAGGGTCACTCTACGACCCCGGAGAGTCTTCAATTCTGCTTGCAGCTTCTCGACAATGAGGTGACGCTGAGAGCGGTTGACCTCGCGTACCGCATCGAGCATGCGTGGGTGGAGTCCGTAGTCGCGGGCGATAGCGGCGAGCGCATCCAGATCTTTGCCAAAACACGAGCCGCCCCAACCTATGCCCGCGTTGAGGAACTTGTCTCCGATCCTTGAATCAAGACCGATAGCAGTCGCGACGTCGGTGATGTCCGCTCCCACGCGTTCGCAGATCTGAGAAATTTCGTTGATGAATGAAATCTTTGCTGCCAGAAATGCATTCGCTGCATACTTGACGGTCTCGGCAGTCACGAGTCCGGTATGCACCATTGCCGGCTGTGTGTCTGGGCGCCCACCTTCAAACGATTGATCGAGGATCGGCTGGTAAGCCCGGTGAACCAGATCGATCGCAGCGGGATCATCAGAACCAAGAACGATCCTGTCCGGGTGCATGAAGTCCTCAATGGCACTTCCCTCGCGGAGGAACTCCGGATTCGACACGACAGAGAACGTAGCGGTTGAGGCGGCATCGGCGAGGGCGTCATCGATGGTGGCATTGAGCCACATACCGGAACCGATCGGCACTGTTGACTTCGTGACAATGACGTTGTGTCCCTGAAGGGACCCGCCGATCGTGCGTGCGGCGTTGACCACATGGGACATGTCGGGGTGACCGTCGGTTCCCGAAGGTGTTCCGACACATAGAAAGATGACGTCGGCATCGGCAAGCGCGGCATCCATATCGTCGGTGAACGTCAGGTTGCCGGAGCCGACCTGTTCGGCAAGCAGATCGTCGAGACCACCCTCCCAGAAGGGCGGGATACCAGCCTGCAGCTGAGCGAGTTTCTCGGGGTCGATCTCGACCCCGACGACCTCGTGGCCGAGTTTCGAGAAACATGCCGACACCACTGTCCCCACGTAACCGCTTCCCACCGCTACGATTTTCAGCCGCTCTTGCATTCGTCGATCATCCTTTGTTCCCAACCGAACCGCGTAACGCGGCTTGTGTCGGCTTCAACTTCCTGGTTCTACTTCGGCGTTTCCACCGTAGGTGTTTAGTCACTTTCGATCCGGTTCCGCCAACATGTGGGTTCACCCCTCAAGTTCGTCAACTCTCGTTGGCCAGTCGTCCTTTAGGAGGCGCGACAAAGATCGGTCGGCGAGGACTCTACCCCCCGTCTGACACAACGGACAATAGTTGGTTTCGCGACGTGCGTACGAAATCCGCTGGATCGGAGTCTCGCACACCGAACACGGTGTGCCGTACTTGCCATGGACGGACATTTCCGGATGAAAGGCGGTCACGTTCTCGGGGAATCCCGTACCTGTCTCATCGATGCGGATTCGGGTCCACATACGAAGCGTTTCGACTGCGGCCCGATGAAGCCGTTCGAGCTCCTCAGTATCGAGGTTGGTGTTCATCTGGAGCGGTGATAGCCCGGCATGGAACAGGATCTCGTCGGCGAAGGCGCCTCCGATTCCCGAGAGATGGCGGGCATCGGTGAGCGCTCGTTTTAGCGTGTGCTGTTGAGCAAGGAGGCCTTTTGCGAACTGCTCGGGCGTGGCGGTAGCGATTTCCAGCCCGCCTGGATCGAGATCGGAGAGTGTGTCGTGAGTGATCACGTGGAGCCGGGTTCGCTGTTTCGATCCCGCTTCGGTGAGCAACAGCGAACCTGTCGAAAAATCGAACGCGGCCAGGCCGCGTTTACCCGGCACCGGTTTCGGTTCGTCATGCCACTGGAAACGACCGGCGACCATGAGGTGAATGACGAGGTCGATCTTGCGGTCGGTTTTGATGACGATCCGTTTGCCGATCCGAGAGAGACCGGACACCGTGGCTCCATGGGCGGCAGCGATGGGCGGGTCATACGTTTTGAGAACCGAGAAAGATCGGATACGCGAGTTTTCGAGAGTCGCTCCCATAATCCTCGGGTGCAGCGCGTGGAGATACGCTTCGATCTCGGGGAGCTCAGGCATGGGTTACCGGAACATATCCTCTGTCGCGGGTCGGACGAGGTCACCGGCGCGCCCGTCGCCGGCGAGGCTCAGGCCTCGTACGACGGCCACCGGGTTGCCGCTTGCTTTCCCCATCACGAGGTCCGCAGCGGCTGCAATCTCGTCGATGACAGCCACCTCGGAGACTTCTAGAACGCGACCCTGCATGTCGTGCGTACCCTTTAGGTCGACGACGGACAGTACCCCGGAGCATCCGATCGCGACATCGGTGAGCCCGCGTCGCCACGGTCGACCAAACGTGTCGGTCACTAACACGCCGATCTCACACTCGAATGCCTGTTGCAGTCGCATTCGAATGAGATGGGCCGACCTGTCCGGTTGTTTCGGGAGGAGTACAACGTTGTCTCCTTCGACATTCGACCTGTCGACTCCGGCGTTCGCGCAGATGAAGCCGTGGTGTGTCTGGGTGATTACGAGTGGACCGCGGCGGCGGACTATTTCGGCGGCCTCCTGTTCGACAATGTCGCGATAGTCGTCGTCTGTCGCCGCGGGTCTTAGCTGACCCTCGGCCTTCGAAATGATCTTGTGGGTTACCACAACGATGTCGCGGTCAAGTAGACCGTCGTCTGTCGCCGCGATAGCGTCGGTGATGCGCTGAGCGACATCATCGCCGGGTCGCACCTCGCCGATGCCCCCGAGACTCCAGACCTCAAGTCGCATCGCTGCCTCCTGCCAAACGTGCAATGGTCGTTACTAAATCATGAGCTCGACCAACAGGCGTGAGCCTGGTGTCGACTGCCTCAATGGTGACGTCGGTGCTCGATAGTGCCACGTCTGTCGAGTCACTCGAATCGACGATGAGGTAGTCGACAAGGGAATCGTAGGCAGCCAGGATGCTTTGCGTGCCGCTGCCCATGCCGAGCGATAGGAGTACCTGTTCGGCCGGTCCCTTGAGTGCCTTACCCGAGAAGAGTGGACTAACGGCGATCACACACCGATGCACTTCGACCGCGGATCTGATTCCGGGTATTGCCAGCATCGGCCAAATGGACAGCGGAGGGTTCGATGGTGCAACGATGACCGCGTCAGCACCGGCGATTGCATCCAGAACGCCCGGGGCGGCGACAGCCGTGTCAGCGTCGTCATATCGAAGTGCTCGCACTTCGTCGCGGTGACCGCGCTCCACAAAATACTGCTGGAAGCTGAGCCATGAACCGTCGGCGATCTGTACCGCAGTAGTGATCGGATCGTCGGACACCGGGAGTACAACCGGCCGTACTCCGAGCGTGGTAGCCAGCCGCGACGTCGTCGCCGAAAGCGGAGAACCTACTGCGAGTTGATGCGTGCGCCACAGACAATGGGCGAAGTCGCGATCCCCGAGCTGGAACGTTGTATCCACGCCGAGACGGGACAGCGTATTCATGACGGTGGTTGTATCGCCGTCGATACCCCAACCGTGCGGTCCGACGATGTCGGCGAGTGTGTAGAGGACCGTATCGATGTCGGCGGCGACATGGACGCCGTGGCGGGTTTCGTCGTCACCGACGTTCACGACAGCCGTCAACGCGGCCCACGGGATCAGTTCGTCGAGGGCCCTCATCAGCCTTGCTCCACCAACTCCGCCGCAGAGTGCAACTAGAGATAGATTGCGATTCTTCGCGGTCGGCTCCAGAATAGCCATTATGTCATCTCCTTCTGAGCCCCGATTGGCGAGTCGCGTCGTAGCTGTTGTTGTCGCAGAGCCCGGGGTTCCACTCACAGAAACCCTCAATGCTGTCAGTGCCCAAGTGTACGGGGCGGTGACACCGGTGATTGTCGGCGGTGATAAGGACGTTCGTGAAGCGACACGGATACTCGGCATTCCCTGGCATGCGTCGTTTGCGACGTATCTTGCCGGCGTCGATCCGGAGGTTCACTACCTATGGTTTCTTCAAGCAGGGGTGATACCGGAGCCGCTTGCGCTCGACGCTCTTGTTGGAGAAGCAGAACGTAACGACGCGAGCGTTGTCGGCTCGAAGCTGATTTCCGCAACCGAGGAACGCACGCTTGTTTCTGTCGGTATGACGACGGACGTTTTCGGGGTTGATGCAACAACGTTTGTTGATGCCGAGCTTGATCAGGGCCAGTACGATGTTGTGCGTGACGTGGCGGCGGTCCGCCTTGTCTCCGCCCTTGTCCGACGGGACCTCGCCAGGGGCATCGGGGTCGGCGAAGGAGCTATTGCCAACGAGGGCACATCCATAGCATTCTGTAATAGAGCGCGTCTTGCCGGGGCGCGAATCGTGATCGCTCCATCCTCGATCGTCGCGGTTCCGGCCGACACTCAAAAGAGCGAACTGTGGCGGGTCGAAGCCGACCGGATCCGGTCGATGATTACCTCATACTCTTTGGTAACGCTGGCATGGACGCTGCCGGCGCGGGTACTTATCGGGCTGCTGGAGGGCATTACCACACTTTTCGCCCGTCCCTGGACGGGTCCCGCAACAGTGAAAGCGTGGATGTGGAACGCCGTCCACATCGTTGAGTCCTTGCGGCAGCGGCGGACGACGATGAGTGTGCGTTCGGAGGGACTCGGCGACACCGAGCTGTTCCGTTTCCAGGTATCGGGCTCAATCGCGTTCCGGGGCATCGGTTCCCGGTTGATGGACCGCCTGCGGAGTCGCATCATCGATCGTGGCGGGTTCGACATCGAGACATTGGCGAGCGAGCTCAGACAGCCGGCCTTTGTTGCGGCCGGTCTCGGGGTCGCGTTTGTCGCGTTGGTTACCCGGGGAATCATATCCGGCTCGACAGCTGCCGTGGGATTCAACGCTCCGCTGCCGGTAGGCGGTGATCTGTTCGGGGCGTACGCGGGCGGGTGGAACCCCGCCGGGTTCGGCTCCGGCGACCCGCTACCTCCGATCGTCGGTCTCTTCGGAATCGTCGACAAGGTTCTCCCGTTTTCGGCGGCGTTTGCGTACACGGCCGTACTCGTCGGGGCTGTTGCAGCCGCTGTATGGGGAGTCGGGCGTCTGGCGAAACTCTGGGGAATCGGTGCGGTCGCCGGCGTGCTCGGTGGTATCGGGTACATCGCCGGTCCTGCAGCAGCGGAACTCGCGAGCGGCGGGCTTGTGGCCGGGATTGTCGGGTTGGGGGTTCTGCCCTGGGCAGTGCTTGCTGTGCTGCGTCCTTTGCCGCGCGGGTGGAGGTCACGGGTCGGTTGGTTTGCTCAGGTTGGTGCCACATCCGGTCTCGTGATGTTCGCCGAACCGGCGTTAGCGCTTGCGCTTGTGGGGTCCCTCGCCGTTTGGCTGGTTGTGGCTGCACGCGGTTGGACACCGTTGGTTGGAACCGTGCCTGCTTTGATCGGCATCGCAATCGGCGCTGTCGCGGTGCTGCCCTGGGTGCTCGCAATCGATGATCCTCAGCAGTGGTTACAGCAGGGAACATACTTTTGGGACATATCGCCACTCGTCGGCCTCGGGCTCCTCGCAGTCGTGGTCGGTGGGATCGTGGCTGCAACGGATCGGCTTCGCGATGTTGCAGCATGGGCGGGAATCATCGCGGCTGTCGGTGTTCTTGCTTCCCGGATGGACGTTGGAACCGCGGTAGGGGTATCGGGAGTCGCCATGACGGCGCTGGGTCTAGCGATCGCCGCCGCGGTCGCTATCGACGCGATCGGAACGGAACACGCCGGAGGCATTCGGATCGGTGTAATCGTGGTCGGTGTGGGAATGATCGCACTGGCCGGTTCCGTGGCGGTATCACTGCTTGGTGGTCGCGTGGGACTTCCTTCTGCGGATCTAGCGGACAGTATCGGCTTCATCTCTCGAAGCCAACCTGAGGACACGTCGGCCCGGATTCTGGTCATCGGGTCCGCGGACACTATTCCCGGTGATGTCCGCGAGGTGCGCGGCGCGACGTATCGGGTCATTCCAGCATCCGGGATGAAACTGTGGGACCTCTGGCAGGGTGCTCCATCGACTGCCGATGCCGCTCTTGATCGTATTCTTCGGGACATGATTGACGGCAACGAGTTCCGGGGAGGTGAACGGCTCTCCGGGATGGGGATCGGATGGGCGGTCGTGTTGAACGAGTCGCCGCTGGAAGCTGTGTTGCGGAGCCAGTTGGATGTTGATTCGGTGGGTGCCGGGGTGAGCGTTGCGTTCACAATGCCGGAGACGCAGGGCGCGATTGTGTCCGATGCTGAACCCGCCTGGGTCTCAAACGGGACCGGATATACGGGTCCGGCGACCGACGGCCCCGTTTTTCTTGCTTCGAACCCGCATTCTTTCTGGGATCCTGACGGTTGGCGACAGCAGGTCTGGGGTAACAGCGTCGATGGGCGAACCGGTGAAATAGTGTTCACCCCACGAGCCCTGGTCCGCCAACGCGCCTTTGGTGCATTGTTGGGAATGGGTGTGTTGATCGGGCTGGCCGTGTGGGGGAGGGAGCGTTATGCGTAGGTTTGTCGCCCTGTTGATTGTCGCTACGTTGGCAACGGCCGCGATGGGTCTTGGAGCGCCGGATGAACCTGCCGGCCCCGACTTTGATGGTCCACAGGCTCCTGACCTTGGTGCGTCGGCGGGATCGACCGTGTGGTTTTGCCCATGGGGTGAAACCGGCTCTCAATCGACGTCGACGGTACAGCTCATGGCCGTCACCTCGGCGCGAGTAGCGTTGTCCGTCCCGAGTCCACTTCCCGCGGAAGAGCCCGCCCGTCGGGCGGTGTCCATCATTGAGTCCGGTGCACGTACGTACCGGCTTGCCGACATCGTTCTCCAAGGCCCGGCACCGGTGTCGGTCGAGTTCGAAGCGGGACCCGCTACAGCAACAGCCACCGTTGACGGTGTCTCGTCGTTTGCAGCAGATCGATGTGTGGTTGCGACACCCTCCGAGTGGTGGTTGGTCGGCGGAACGACGCGCACTGGTCGCGAGTTTTCAATGCGCCTGTTCAACCCCTACCCGGATACGGCGTTTGTGACGGTAACTGCCGTGAGTGAGTTCGGGTCGTTCGAGTTGCCCGACCTCGATGCCCTACCCGTGGGTGGTAGGAGTTGGGTCGATGTTGACCTCACGGATCTCGCCGGCAGGCTCGATGATCTTGTGCTGCAGATCGTCGCGACAGAGGGCAATGTCATTCCTTCGGCGCTGTTGACCGCAGACGGCGGTGCGGCGGTCTGGCCGGCGACCGGCGTTTCGACCGAGTGGTTCTTCCCTGTTGCTTCCCATGACGATCTGGCCACCGACGTCGTCATCGCCGCTACGGGTAGCGATCCGGTCGCCGTGACGATCGAAATCCTCACGGTTGACGGCGTCAGTCCCGACGTTCGTTCGTTTGTTGTCGACCCGCTCACACCACGCCGAGAGTCGCTGGTCGACTTCGCCGGCGAGGCTATCGGTGTTGTCGTTCGCAGCGATGGTGACATTGCGGCCTCCGTGGTTGCGGAATCAATTGTGGACGTGGCCGCGCTCGACGCTGAAGGTGGATCGATCGAGCTCTCCCTTGAGGCGGTTCAGGGGCCGTTGGCGGCGGTTACGGGGGCGCCGCAGGAGGCGACGGCCTGGTTGCTGCCGGGCCCGGCGAGCGAGCCCGGTGGTCTCTCGACAATTTGGCTGATGAATTCCGGAGATCAATCCGCAACCGTGCTGTTGACGGCCATGGGTGTTCGCACCGGCGATCAGCGGAAGATCTCATTGCAGCCGGGGACTGTGCAGAGAGTCGCTACGAGGTACGATTCCTCGATCAACGGCTGGCTGATCGAAGCCACCCAGCCGATCACGGTCGGATGGTCCCAGCAGACCGAGGACGGTGTTGCGTTCATAGGTGGTGTCGCCATCGATGGATGATGCTACGACCCGACTTATCGTTGTTGTCGCTCTTGTCGCTCTTGTCG
>VAPH01019259.1_pt1 | contig 16925 bp, 13 predicted proteins | sample 3393861 | NCBI WGS metagenome assembly VAPH01 (sample SAMN08290439, study PRJNA428436) | hydrothermal vent metagenome | isolation source: Deep-sea hydrothermal vent chimney | place: Atlantic Ocean: South-mid Altantic Ridge | reverse complement strand
GGTTTCCCTGTTTTTACACCACAAAATCCGCAAGAGCGTGTACAGATATTTCCTAAAATCATAAAGGTTGCAGTACCTTCACCCCAACATTCACCCATATTCGGACAACTACCACTTGTGCAAATTGTATTGAGTTTGTACTTATCAACCAGGCCTCTCAAGTCGGTATACTTTTTTCCAACAGGAAGTTTAACTCTAAGCCATTCCGGTTTTTTTATACGAGGTGTAATAACAGAATTATCCGACATTTTTTGATTCATTTAAAGTTTGCAAATTTACAAAGAAATTAAAACATTCCCTAATTGTAAATTAAATAGAATAAGCTATTTGTTATAAGAATTGTACAACCAGTTTAGCTTATCTGTTCACTGCATTAAAAATTTAATTATTCAGGTTTAATTTTATATATTTGATAGGTTTGAAACATATTAAATATTACCGATTTTAATTTAAATTATAGCATTATGGAAACGCTTGTAAAACAGCCGGGAGTAAAGAATTTTATTGATGGTAAATTCGTTGAGAATGGCCATAAAACAATGGATGTTATTAGTCCGATTGACGGAAGTATCATTTCCACTCTTCCACTATCAACTTATGATGATGTTGACCAAGCAGTAAGAGCAGCAGCAAAAGCATTTATAGGATGGTCAGAAAAAACTTTGAAAGAACGGGTTCAAGTATTTTTTAAATATCGAACCTTGCTGGAAAAGCATATGGATGAACTTACTAAATTAATTCAACTGGAAAATGGTAAAACCTACGGTGAAGCTCAGGCTGAAGTTGAAAAAAGTATGGAATTATGTGAATTTGCTGTTTCAATGCCACAAATTGTAGTGAATGAAGTACAAGAAGTAAGTAAAGGAGTTGAGTGTCGAATCGAAAGAAAACCATTGGGTGTAGTTGCATCAATAACTCCGTTTAACTTTCCTAATATGGTTCCACATTGGACCATGCCCAATGCATTGGTACTTGGTAATACCATGGTGATGAAACCTTCAGAAGTGGTTCCATTAAGTACCATGCGTATGGCAGAGTTACTCAAAGAAGCCGGTTTACCCGACGGTGTTTTTAATTTGGTCAATGGGGGTAAAGAAGTGGTTGAAGCTATTTGTGATCATCCAAAAATTAAAGCAGTCTCCTTTGTTGGATCAACCAAAGTAGCCAAAATAGTATACAAACGAGCTACTTCAACACTAAAAAGATGTGTAGCTCTTGGTGGTGCTAAAAACCATCTGTTGGTTTTACCGGATGCCAATCCCGAAATGACAGCATCTAATGTGGTTGCCTCCATGTCTGGTTGTGCCGGTCAAAGGTGCATGGCTGCATCCGTTATGGTTGGAGTTGATAAAGTGCAACATATTATAGATAGAATGGTTGAAGAAGCTAAAAATCTTGTTCCCGGTAAAAATCTGGGCTCGGTAATTAGTGAAGAGGCTAAAAATCGTATCGAAAATTATATCGCTGAAGCGGAATCGAATGGTGCAAAAATTTTAGTTGATGGGCGAAATATTTCTGTTCCCGGTAAAGAAGGAGGATTTTATGTCGGACCCACAATAATTGATTATGTAACTACAGATATGTCGGTTGCAAGAGAAGAAATATTCGGGCCTGTGATTTCAATAATAAGAGCAAAGGATCTAGACGAGGCGATAGAAATTGAAAATGGTTCGAATTATGGAAATGCTGCTGCTGTATTTACACAAAGTGGGGGATTGGCAAAAGAAGTTATTCATCGCGCCAGTGCCGGTATGATTGGAGTCAATATCGGAGTACCGGTACCCCGCGAACCTTTTTCATTTGGTGGATGGAACGAATCCAAGTTTGGCGTAGGTGATATTACCGGAAGAAGTTCTATTGAATTCTGGACGCAAAATAAAAAATCAACAACCAAATGGAATCCTGAAGCTCAGGTTAATTGGATGAGTTAAGCAGGCACAAAGTTTTGTTTTTCTCAAAACTGTAGTGATCGCTTATCCCAAAATTGTTTGAGGTACGAAAATAATATTTGGGATCTTTCGAAAAGCAATCCAAAAATGAATTACAACAGATTTAAATTGAAAAATAGAATCTAATAAATCCAAAAAAAACATGAGCTATCAAAGATTATTTTCAGCTATATTGATAGCATTACTTTTTCAAAGTTGTAATAATAAATCAGAAATATCACAAATGTCACAATTTAAAGGTTTGTGGAAATTATATAGTCATGAAATAAAAGATAATGATGGAAATTGGATTCCGCATAATTGGATGAATAACGGAGTTGGATACATTATTTATGATGGAGAAGGACATATGGCAGTAAATATTACTCCAAAAAATTACGAAAACAAAAAAGTTAATTGGAATAATGAAGTTGATTCATTAGATCAAAATAAATTTAGACCCAAATTTGAAATGTTCTCTAAAGAAAACAATGATTACACTTTAGCAAACTATGTATATGTTTCTAATTGTAGGATTGTAGATGGAATCATTATTGAACATGCAAGATTATCTCATGGTAATCCTGAAAAATTTAATGAGGTAGTACAAAGAGAATTTGAATTTAAAGGAGATACTCTAATTTTATCTCCCCTAAATTTGGAAGGTCAAAACCAGCGCAGAATAAAATGGATTAAACAAAAATGAAGTATCCGACTTTGGTCAACAAACACTAAACTTTAGAAGTATGAGCAATGAAATTATCAAAAACAACCTCGAATACACCCTTTTTTCATGGACAAAACAGGGTAATCTTAATCCTATAAATGTTTCCCATGCCAATGGTTCATATCTCTACGATAGAGATGGAAAAAAATATTTAGACTTTTCTTCTCAATTGATGAATGTTAATATTGGTCATGGTAACCAACGAATCACCAATGCTGTTGCAAAACAAATGAAAGAGGTAAGTTATGTGTTTCCGGGAATGGCTACAGATGTACGGGGAAGACTCGGGAAGAAAATCGCCGAAATTACCCCGGGCAATTTAACAAAAACCTTTTTTACTCTTGGTGGGGCAGAAGCTATAGAAAATAGTATCAAGTTGGCAAGAATGTATACCGGACGGCATAAAATAATTACGCATTACAGAGCCTATCATGGAGCTACTTACGGAGCTATGAGTGCAAGTGGTGACCCACGCCGATTTCCGGCAGATTCACAGGCAGTACCAAATATAGTGCATGTTGAAAACCCTTATGCATATCGATGTCCCTGGAATTCAAATTCAATAAAACAATGTGGTGAACTAGCATTAGCACACCTTGAGCGCGTTATTAAATTTGAAAACCCAGATAGTGTTGCTGCTATCCTTTTTGAGGGAGAATCAGGTTCTTCGGGTTGCATTAAATACCCACCGATGTATTTGAAAAAAGTACGTGAAATTTGTGATAAATACAGTATTTTACTAATTGATGATGAGGTAATGAGCGGTTTTGGCAGAACAGGCAAAATGTTCGGAATTGATCATCACGATGTAACTCCTGATATTATGTGTTTGGCGAAAGGACTGACTTCCGGTTATCTTCCACTTGGAGGAATGGTTGTTACCGATAAGATTGCAAATTATTATAATGATAATGCCTTAACAATTGGATTAACTTATTCGGCACACCCAACACTATGTGCAGCTGCATTAGAAAACATTAGCATTATTGAAGATGAAAATTTAGTGGAAAGAGCAGCTGAAATGGGGGTATATTTAGAATCGGAAGTTGAAAAATTAAAAGAAAAGCATCCGTCCATAGGTGATTTTAGGAATACCGGTTTATTGGGTTGTATTGAATTGGTTAAAAACAGAGATACAAAAGAACCTATAACACCATGGAATGCAGCACCAAATGAAATGGAAATAACTAATAAAATGGCAGCTAAAATTAGAGAATTAGGTATGTTCACCTTTGTAAGATGGAGTTGGATATTTATAGCACCGCCGTTAAATGTTAGTAAAGAAGAAATTGATGAAGGATTAAAAATTGTATCACAAGCTATTGCCATTGCTGATGAATATTGTTATTAATTAAAACTCTTGTTAATGTGAAAAAATCATTATTAATGATACAGGTAAAAGAATGACTGAAAAAAAAAAATGTTATCCGGGCAACTATATAATCCTAATGATAAAACTTTACTTGAAGAAAGACACAAAGCTCGCATTATTTTTCAAAAAATAAATTGTTTGAGTGATGATCATAAAAAAGAAAGAAAAAAGTTAATATATGAGTTGTTATCTAATGCAAGTAAAGGTTTATGGATTGAACCTCCATTTTATTGTGACTATGGGTATAATATCAAAACCGGAAAAAATGTTTTTATGAATTTTAATTGCTGTATTTTAGATGCAATGGAAGTGAATATAGGAAATAATGTTATGTTCGGACCTAATGTTCAAATCTATACGGCTACTCACCCGATTGATTCCAAGACAAGAAATTCATGGCTTGAATTTGCTAAACCGGTAACCATAGGAAATGATGTTTGGATTGGTGGTGGAGTCGTAATTTGCCCCGGTGTAAGCGTTGGAAATGGTTCTGTAGTAGGAGCCGGATCTGTAGTTACAAAAGATATTCCCGATAACGTTGTTGTTGTTGGTAATCCTGCAAGAATATTAAAAAAAATTGACAATTCATAAAAACAAAAAACCTTTAAATTTAATGAATAAAGATATAGTAGAATTACAAGAAGATGTTTCAAATTCAAAATTATACAGTGAAGATTTAGCTCCTGTCCCCCCGTCAAAAAGAACATGGAATAAGTGGAATCTTGCTGCAATTTGGGTTGGTATGGCGGTTTGTATTCCTACGTATTTGTTGGCATCTTATATGATTAAAACCGGATTAAATTGGTTAGAAGCTTTGATCATTATCGGATTAGCAAATTTAATTATTACTATACCTATGATATTAAACGGTCATGCCGGAGTAAAATATGGTATACCATTTCCGGTTATAGGTCGTGCAGCATTCGGCACCAAAGGAATTCATATCGCCTCTGTTGCAAGAGGGATTATTGCCAGTGGCTGGTTTGGCGTTCAAACATGGATCGGAGGTTTAGCTATTTATGCCATATTTAACGCCGTTACAGGAAACCAGGGTGAGTTGGGATTGTCAATTGGTAAGTTTGTAGGATTTGCTATTTTTTGGTTTATCAATATTTATTTTATCTGGAAAGGTACAGAAAGTATTAAATGGTTGGAAACATATTCAGCACCTATACTTGTTATTATGGGTGTTGCATTAATTTGGTGGGGTTATGATAAAGCAGATGGGTTTTCGGTTGTATTGGATCAGAGCGAGCAGTTAGGAAAAACTGCCGCAACGCTAACAGAAAAAGATGATATTTTATATTTAAATTTTAACACCTTAAGAAACAAGGAAGGAAAATTAAAAGCGAATGAATATCAAATAACAATAGCTGACTTTAAAAGCGAATGGAAAAAAATTGAAAATAAGGGTATTGATATATCTGAATTGGTTGAAGTTGGTGAAATACGAAGTGCTAATAAAACGGTTCAAGTTCAATTTCGAAACAAATCTCCGGATCAGATTTTTGAATCAAGTATAGTTTCTGCTTCCATTATTGATACAAATCATTCAACTTCAAAGCTTTGGAGATATTTATTATGGCTAACCGCAATGGTTGGTTTTTGGGCAACTATGTCAATTAGTATTGCCGATATTACCCGCTATGCCTCCACACAAAAAGATCAAATCATTGGTCAATTTATAGGGTTACCGGGTACTATGATGTTGTATTCTTTTGTTGGTATTTTTGTAACCTGTGCAGCAGTTATAAATTTTAATGATATTTTAATCGCAGAAGATGCTCCATGGGATCCGGTATCATTAATAGCTAAATTTAAAAACCCTTCAGTTGTAATAATTGCCCAAATATTTATGATCATTGCTACTTTAAGCACAAATATAGCTGCCAATGTAATTGCTCCCGCTAATGCATTTTCAAATTTATTACCTAAAAAAATTAGCTTTAGAATGGGCGGACTTATTTCGGGGATTATAGGAATTTTGATTGTACCCTGGTGGTTATTAAATGAAATTTCGGGATTTTTAATATTTGTAAGTGGTTTACTTGGTCCTGTTTTGGGAATACTGATAACCGATTATTTTTTGATCAGAAAAAAACAAGTTGAATTGGCCGAATTATACAAAGAAAACGGTATATATTCCTATAAAAATACAGGTTTTAATAATGCGGCAATGTTCGCGTTGTTGATAGGTGTCTTTTTGGCATTGATTGGTTATTGGGTTCCCGAGCTGAATTTTTTATATTCCCTTTCCTGGTTTACCGGTTTTATTATTTCATCTTTGATCTATTATTTTTTGATGAACAATAAAAGACTTTGAGTTACAAGAAGATTTTAGTGGTATTAAGAACACTTGACCATAAATTGAAAAGTGGTAAATGTAAAACCTTAGCTCCTTAGGAGCCTACTATTTGTAATTTAAAGTGACGGAAAGTATTATTAGCCCAATAGGGGTGACCTGAATACTGTCACTATTAAGGAAGGATCAATTTTATGTATAACAAAGATTTATCGCAAATCTGTGTTATTTTAACCGTCTCTATTTCAAAAAAAAGAATTGATCTCTCGATCATAAGCTCACTTATCAATAAATGACAATTAATTTAAATTGAATGTTGGTTATTGCCTTTTATTTGTTATTTGTATATTGACAATTGTTTTTAATTTAAAATGTAATATTCAAAACAGTATAAAAAAACACCTATTTGTTTAAAGTAATTTAACCTTGTATTGACAACAAAATACACCATATTATTTCTATATTTTATTATCCTGTTTTTAATAGGTTATTTTGCCTCAAAACGAATTAAGAATACCGAAGACTATTATGTTGGGGGTAAAAAATTGGGTTACTGGGTGGTTGCTTTTTCAGCTAGAGCCACAGGAGAATCGGCTTGGTTGCTGTTAGGTCTTACCGGACTTGGAGCCATGGTTGGTGTGTCTGCCTTTTGGGTGGTTCTTGGTGAGGTAGTTGGAGTTGGTATTTCCTGGTTTTTTATGGCGGAGAAATTTAAAAAATTAACCGATAAATACAAGTCTATTACTATACCCGATTATTTGGTAAGTAGATTTAAATCAACAACACATACATTGCGAATAGTAGCTGCTTCAGCACTTTCATTATTTGTTATTATTTATGTAAGTGCCCAAATCGATGCAACAGGATCTGCCTTTGAATCTTTTCTTGGATGGAATTATTTTACCGGTGCTATAGTTGGGTTTATTATTGTTTTAACCTATATTTTTACAGGTGGTTTTGTTGCTGTGGCATGGTCGGATCTTTTTCAAGGCTTGATCATGTTGTTTGGTTTATTATTATTACCAATAGTAGCATTTTTTTCGATTGACTCTGATATTTCAATTTCTTCTGAATTAACAAAATTAGATCCTTTTTTCCTTAATATTTGGGGTAATGGAGGCTTTAATTGGATTAATATCTTTACAATTTTGGGCTTTCTTTTTATAGGATTAGGTTTTATGGGTTCTCCTCAATTGTTTATTCGGTTTATGTCAATTAAAGATGTTTCTGAAATTAAAAAAGGTCGTTGGGTAGCAGTAATTTTTACTTTATTAACAGATTCAGCCGCCGTATTGATAGGAATTTTTGGGAGATACTTGTTAACTTCAATTGGAGATAATCCTGAAGAAATTTTAGGAAATGGTGCACAAAATGTGTTACCTATGTTAGTGCATAAAATACTCCCACTTACCCTGATTGGTTTGTATATTGCAGCAGTTCTTTCGGCTATTATGTCAACAATCGATTCGCTTTTAGTTGTCGCATCAAGTGCTATTTCAAGAGATTTTTATCAACAAATTTTCAAACCAAATAAGTCGGAAAAAGAACTGGCTAAAATTTCAAGATGGATAACTTTTGTCCTTGCAATTTTTGCTTTGATTGTTGCAATGATCGTTGCTGTAACATCCCCGGAAAGAACAATATTCTGGTTTGTAATCTTTGGTTGGTCAGGACTAGCTGCAACATTTTGTCCAACAATAATCTTATCTCTATTTTGGAATGGATTTACCGAAAAAGGAGCAATTGCTTCCATGATAACAGGATTTTTAATGATTCCACTCTTTAAGTTTGGAATGACATCTTTAGATGGAGTTGGAATCTATTTTGATAAAATGGGTGAATTAGGACCTTCTTTCCTTATGGCAATGATAGTTGGAGTATTAGTTAGTGTTTTCGATTCCCGTAAACCGATAAAGGTGGAAGAATTGAATTGATAGAGAGAGGTAAAATAGGTGTCTAAATTAAATTAAAATTTGTAATTTTAAAATCAATTAAATATTTATAAAAAATATGTCAATATTAATAAAAAATGGAAAGGTTGTAACGGCATCTGAAAGTTATAATGCAGATATTTTTATAGATGATGAACAAATTGTGGCAATAGGTAAAGACCTGAATTATACTGCCGATACCATTATTGACGCTTCTCATAAGTTAGTTTTTCCGGGAGGTATTGATCCTCATGTACATTTAGATATGCCCTTTATGGGAACCTATTCAAGTGATGACTATGAAACCGGTACAAGAGCTGCACTTCATGGTGGTACAACCATGGTTATCGATTTTATTTTACAAACTCAAGGCGATACTTTACATAATGCTTTAAAAACCTGGCAACAAAAATCTCAAGGGAAAGCTATTGGAGATTATTCGTATCACATGGCAGTTACAGACTTTAATGATGATGTAGCGAAAGAAGTAGTTCAAATGATCGAAGAAGAAGGCATAAGTTCTTTTAAAACATTTATGGCTTATAAAGGTGCTTTAATGATAGATGACGGTCAAATGGTTCAATTGATGAAAGTGGTTAAAGAACATGGTGGCTTGGTTACTGTTCATGCTACAAATGGTGATATGATCGATTCATTAATTTCAAAAAATAAAGCAGCAGGTAATTTATCACCACTTTATCATTATCTATCTCAACCAGAGATTACTGAAGCCGAGGCATCGGGTCGTTTTACCGATATGTTGCAATATACCGGTTGCCCGGGATACATTGTTCATATGACTTGCGAAGGAGCACTAAATGCTGTTCGTAAGGCAACACAACGCAATCAAAAAGTATTTGTTGAGACCTGTACGCAATATTTAATGTTAGATGCATCATTGTATGAAAAAGACTTTGAAGGAGCAAAATGGGTAATGAGCCCTCCCTTACGTGAAAAGAAAGACCAAAAAGCTTTGTGGTCAGGTATTAATCAAGGGTTGGTGCAGGTGGTAGGTACTGACCATTGTCCGTTTATGTGGGATCAGAAAAAAATGGGAAAAGATGATTTTTCAAAAATTCCCAATGGTCACCCTGCGATAGAGCATCGCATGGAATTTTTATATTCAGAAGGAGTTGTTCCAGGTAAAATATCTTTAACAAAATATGTGGAGCTGAGTTCTACAAATGCTGCTAAAATATTTGGAATGTATCCAAGAAAAGGTACAATTGCAATTGGTTCAGATGCTGATATTGTGATTTTCGACCCAAATAAAGAACATACGATTTCTGTAAATACGCACCATATGAATTGTGATTATTCTGCCTATGAAGGCAAGATGGTAAAAGGAAAAACAGAGACTGTTATCTTACGTGGTAAAATAGCAATTGAAAACGGCGACTGTAAATTAGAGGCTGGTCATGGACAATTTATCCCAAGAGGAAAAACATCGAAAACTGTAATATGATAGAGCGCTGATGACGCTGATTGAACAGATTTTCACTGTTATTATATTATAAAATAAGTATTGTTATAATGAAAAATGATAACTATAAACATTCAGATATTACTGAAAAGATAATAAAATGCTTTTATAAGGTATAATTCTTTGGGTTATGGATTTTTGGAAAAAGTTTATGAAAATTCAATGTTTATAGAATTGAAAAATTTGGGATTATATGTTGAGAAGCAAAAACAGATTAAAGTTTATTATGAAAACCTACAAGTAGGGGAATACTATGCAGATTTGATTGTTTCAGAATGTGTTATAGTAGAATTAAAAGCAACAGAATCACTTTGTGAAGAACACAAGTTTCAGTTAATTAACTATTTAAAAGCAACAGAAATCGAGGTGGATTTATTATTAAATTTTGGAAAGTCTCCTCAATTTAAAAGAAAAATATTTTCAAATGATTTAATAAATAATGAATAGAACACAGATAAAACAGATAGTCACAGATTAATAATAAAATAAATAAATCTAGGAAACACGAATTAAAGAATCAGTGAGACTCTGCAAAATCAGTGTCATCAGCGTTCCAATTTGAAAAAGGATAGTCACAGATTAATAGTAAAATATTTAATAAAATAAATAAATCTAGGAACACGAATTAAAGAATCAGTGAGACTCTGCTCAATCTGCGTCATCAACGTTCTATAAAAACTAATAAAATATGTCAAGAAAAGTAAAGTCAGGATTAATACAAATGAGCCTTCCAATGACAGAAGGTGAAGGAAGCATTCAGGAAATAATGGATGCTATGGTCGATAAACATATCCCATATATTGAAGATGCCGGAAAACAAGGTGTTCAAATTTTATGTTTACAGGAAATTTTTAATACACCCTATTTTTGTCCGGGTCAGGATAATAAATGGTACGCTTCCGCGGAATCTGTTCCCGGACCAACTATTGAAAAAATGCAGGCTTATGCTAAGAAATATAACATGGTTATTATTGTGCCAATTTATGAAAAAGAACAGGCAGGTATATTGTATAATACCGCGGCAGTTATTGATGCTGATGGAAAATATTTGGGTAAATACCGTAAAAATCACATACCTCATACCACCGGATTTTGGGAAAAATATTTCTTTAAACCGGGTAATTTAGGATATCCTGTTTTTCAAACCAAATATGCCAAAATTGGCGTTTATATATGCTATGACAGGCATTTTCCTGATGGTGCCCGAATTTTAGGTTTGAACGGAGCTGAAATAGTATACAATCCATCTGCAACCGTAGCCGGATTAAGTGAATATTTATGGAAACTGGAGCAACCTGCTCATGCTGCTGCAAATGGATATTTTATGGGATGTATCAATCGGGTTGGTGAAGAAAAACCATGGAATTTAGGAAAGTTTTACGGACAGTCTTATTTTGTGGATCCTCGTGGACAAATATTTGCGGAAGCATCAAGGGAAAATGATGAACTTCTGGTAGCAGAATTTGATCTGGATCTTATTGATGAGGTTCGTTCGATCTGGCAATTTTATAGAGATAGAAGACCGGAAACCTATGGTAAAATAACTGAACTTTAAAATTCAAAATTCAAAATTCATAACTCATAACTCTTATTTATGCCGGAATACAAACAACCAAAAACTGAAGAAGAATTTCAAAAGAACTTCAAGCAAAAAAAACCTTTGATGAATATATCAGAGGCACATTACGAAAGTTCACGCTGTTTGTTTTGTTATGATGCCCCTTGTGTAATAGCATGTCCAACCCACATAGATATTCCATTGTTTATCAAGCAAATACATACTCAAAACAAAGATGGCGCAGCCAAAACTATATTCGATTCCAACTGGTTGGGAAATGCCTGTGGTATTGTATGCCCAACAGGCGTATTATGTGAAGGTGCATGTGTTTTTAATCACCAGGATATTCCACCTATTCAAATAGGTAGATTGCAAAATTTTGCTACCAGAACAGTTATTGATAATAATAAAACACTTTTCCAAATTGGAGAAGATAATGGAAGAAAAATTGCGATTATTGGTGCCGGTCCGGCCGGAATTGCTTGTGCTTGTGAACTGAGAACATTGGGTTATGAGGTTAATATTTTTGAAGCAAAAGAAAAACCATCCGGTTTAACCGTACATGGTATTGCTCCTTATAAAATAACGAATGAAGAAGTTCTTCAGGAAATTGATTATTTACAAAAACAATTGGATTTTCAGATAAAATATAATTCTGCAATCACAACAAAAAAACAAATACAGCAATTAGAAAATGACTATGATGCTATTTTTTTAGGAGTTGGATTAGGAAAAACTGCGAGTTTGAATATAGAGGGTGAAGATAAAACGGGCGTCATTGGTGCGGTTGAATTTATTGAAGACCTACGTATGCAACATCATAACTTAAAAGTACCTAAAAAAGTCGTTATTATTGGTGGTGGAAACACTGCTATGGATGCAGCATCTGAAGCTGCCAGAATGGGTGCGAGAAAAACTGTATTGGCCTACAGAAGGTCTAAAGAAGAAATGGGAGCCTATGGTTTTGAGTACGATCTGGCAATTAGTGCTGGAGTTGATAGTTTATTTAATGTTGCACCACTTGCTATTGTAGGTAATGGTAAGGTGGAAGGAGTGAAATTTGCTAAAACAGAAAGAGTAGAAGGGAAGCTCCACATCAAAGAAAACAATGTATTTATTGTGAGATGTGATTTTGTCATTAAAGCTACCGGACAAGCCAAACAAGGGCCTTTTTATCAATTAATAAATGACCTTGAAATTGATGATAAAACAAAAATTATTGTTGATAAAGAATCATTTCAAACATCAAAATCCAATTATTTTGCAGGAGGTGATGCAGTAAATGGGGGAGCAGAAGTTGTAAATGCGGCTTATGATGGAAAAATGGCTGCTCAGGGAATTCACCAATGGTTGAGTAAGTAAACAGTTCCCTATCGGTACAGTTGCAGCTTGCAGTAAAGCAGAATAAATTAGAACATAGATGATCAAGATTGAGCAGATTTTTGCAAATAAATAAATCATTGATTATCAGTTAAATCAGCGTCATCAGTGTTCTAATATAAATAAATTAAAGTTATGAATTTAGAGTTGAAACAACTCATAATTCATAACTTATAACTCGTAATTAATAATTTAAAATGGTAGATTTATCGATAAACTTTGCAGGAATAAAAGCACCAAATCCGTTTTGGTTAGCTTCAGCTCCACCTACTAATTCAGGGTACCAGATCATGAAAGCTTTTGATGCAGGTTGGGGAGGCGCTGTATGGAAAACTCTGGGAGTTCCGGTAATAAATGTTTCAAGCAGGTATGGATCAATAAATTATAGAGATTCCCGAATGATGGGTTTTAATAATATCGAATTGATAACTGATAGACCTTTAGCTGATAATCTTCGAGAAATAGAAGAGGTAAAAAAATATTTTCCCGATCATGCGGTTATTGCTTCCATCATGGTTGAAAGTAAAAAAGAATGGCACCAAATAGTAAAAGATGTTGAAAATGCCGGCGCTGATGGAATTGAATTGAATTTTGGTTGTCCGCATGGCATGTGCGAAAGAGGTATGGGCTCAGCTGTTGGTCAGGAACCCGAAGTTTTAAAAACTATTGTCGGTTGGGTAAAAGAAGCTGCAAACACACCGGTTATTACCAAGCTTTCTCCTAATATTTCTCATATAGTTGATCCTGGGCTGGCTGCTGTTCAAGGAGGTACAGATGCCATTTCATTAATAAATACCATTAAAAGTATTGTTGGAATAGATCTGGATAGTTATGCCCCGTATCCTATAGTTGATGGAAAAGGATCGAATGGAGGGTATTGCGGACCGGCAGTTAAACCGATTGCCATGCATATGATAAAAGATCTTGCTCAACATCCTGAAATTTCTAAAGTTCCCATTTCTGGAATTGGAGGCATAGAAACATGGCGTGATGTAGTAGAATTCATTTTATTAGGTGCAACTTCGGTACAGGTTTGTACAGCGGTTATGCATTACGGATTTGGAATAGTTAGAGAAATGGAAACAGGATTACGTCGGTTTATGGATGAAAAAGGTTACCATACCATTTATGATTTTGCCGGAAAAGCTTTACCAAATATTACCGAATGGAAACATTTGAATTTAAAGTATAAGGTAATAGCCGAAATTAATAAAGAAACCTGTATTGGTTGTGATCTGTGTTATATTGCCTGTGAAGATGGTGCACATCAGGCAATTGGATTACCGGATGATTCAAAAAACAGAATTCCTGATATTATTGAAGAAAATTGTGTAGGGTGCAATTTATGTGCCTTGGTTTGTCCGGTGGAGAATTGTATCACCATGGTTAGAAAAGATGATGGAACAGAACATATTTCCTGGGAAGAGAGAACACTTAATGATGATGTTCCCGTAACATTTAATGATGACAGGGCGGGAGGCAAAGGTCATTTTGTACCAAAACCCTCAGATGGTTTAAAGACAAAATCGAAAAATTAGATTTTGGTATTAGGTATTAGGTAATTGGTATTTGATTATTTACATTTATTCTCCAATATCTTCATTCCACAACTTTGGATTTTTTTGGATAAAATTTTTCATTAAATTGATACATTCTTGATTGTTCAATACGATTACTTTTACGCCATTTTCTTGTAAAAGTGATTCAGATCCCAAAAAAGTATTATTTTCTCCAATAACAACTTTAGGTATTCCATAGAGTAAAATTGCACCCGAACACATGGAGCATGGTGATAAGGTGGTATACAATATACATTTCTTATAAATTGATGCGGGTAATCTACCCGCATTTTCAAGAGCATCCATTTCTCCATGCAACACAACACTCCCTTTCTGCAGTCTTTTATTATGTCCTTTCCCAATAATTTTTCCATTGTAAACAAGAACAGATCCTATTGGTATTCCACCTTCATTTAAGCCAATTTTAGCCTCCTTAATAGCTTCTTCTATGAAATTGTCCATATAATTTATTTGTTATTTTAAAATCAAATTATTTTTCCATTTATTATAACTTGATCTATTAAATTACTACCAAAAGCATAAGGTATATAATTGTAGGATGGTATTTGTTTTGTAATAATTAAATTGGCTCTCTTACCCTTGGTGATGCTTCCGTGTGATTTTGATAAGCCCATGGCATAAGCACCGTTAATAGTTGCTGAATTTATTGCTTCTTCCGGAGTCATTTTCATTTTTATACAAGCGGTTGCAACTACAAAATTCATATTACCACTTGGGGTTGAACCCGGATTAAAATCTGTTGCCACTGCTAATGGTAAACCAGAATCTATAATTTCTCTGACCGGAGTATAAGGTATGCTCAAAAAATAAGAACAGCTCGGTAATGCAACCGGCATTACATCACTATTTTTTAGAGCTTCAATATCCTGTGGTTTCATGACTTCTAAATGATCAATACTCAAAGCTTTATACGCAACGCCAATTTGTACTCCACCAATGCTAGTAAACTGATTTACATGGATTTTAGGTGTTAAATTATATTTCTTTCCTGTTTTTAAAATTCTTTCCGTTTGGTTAACAGTGAAATATCCTGTCTCACAAAAAACATCAATAAATTCAGCTAAATTTTCTTCGGCAATAGTCGGAATCATTTTTTCACATATCAAATCAACATAGGCTTCACGATTATCCTTGTATTTTTCAGGAAACGCATGTGCTCCTAAAAAAGTAGCTTTAATTTCAATTGGGTAGTTTGTATCCAATTTTTTTATTACCCGAAGCATTTTTAATTCGGCTTCAAGTGTCAATCCGTATCCTGATTTTATTTCAACAGCTCCGGTACCTAAAGCCATAACTTCTTCTACTCTTTTTGAAGCTTGAATGAATAATTCTTCTTCTGAACTTGCTTGTAATTTTTTTGCAGAATTTAAGATCCCTCCACCTTTTTTCGCAATTTCTTCATAGGTTAAACCATTAATTCGGTCAACAAATTCACCTTCACGATCACCAGCAAAAACTATATGAGTATGCGAATCACACCAAGCCGGTAAAACTATTTTTCCGGTAGCATCAATTATTTTATCAGCATGTACAGAAGGGATTTTGTCCATTTCTCCATAATCCGAGATCATATCATTTTTTATAATGACATAAGCATTTTTAATGGTGGGAAGTATTTTCATCTCACTTCCTGATACTTTGTCAACTGAATTATATCTCACCTGTAAAAGCTCTTTTATATTGGTAATAATTGTTGTCATCTCACTTTTTAAATTAATGTAAAGATAAACTTATATTACAAATTATTTGATCAAATTAGCTTACATATCGGCAATTTGGATAGTTAAATATGGCCCAAAGATACTTTATATGGATATTTAAATAATTTGAACAAAAGATAACTATTATTATGATTTTTATCAATTTTAATATATTCATATAAAGTATCTTTGTTGCTTATTTTAAAAAAATGATGAAATCAATATACATAGCTACAGGAGAGCCTGAAAGTGGTAAATCAATTATTACTTTGGGTTTGATGAGAATGCTGTTAGGCAAAACAAAAAAGGTAGGATATTTCAGACCAATTATAGATGATTTTCATACGGAAGAAAAAGATAATCATATCGATACTGTGTTATCTCATTTTGATCTCAATATGAAATATGAAGAATGTTATGCCGTAACCGGATCTGAGGTGATTCATAAAAAAACAAATGGAAAGGAAGATGAAATAATTGATAAAATAATAGAAAAATATAAAGCTCTAGAAAATAGGTTTGATTTTATTTTAGTTGAAGGTACCGATTTTTCCGGTGAAGGAATTTTTGTTGAATTGGATATTAATGTTTTAATTGCTAAAAATTTAGGAATTCCTGCAGTAATTGTTGGTAGTGGGAAGGATAAAAGTATTGATGAGTTAGTTTCAAATTTACATTTGGCACACGATTCATTTGTTGAAAAAGATGTTGAAGTATTAGCCTTGATTGCCAATAAAGTTGATCTTGAAAAAATTGATATTATTGAACATGCTATTATTCAAAATCTTTCTAAAGATGTTTTTATTGGTGTTATTCCTTTTATAAAAAATTTAAACAACCCAACAATCAAAGAAATTACAGATGAAATACAGGCAGATATTCTATTAGGTAAAAAGCATATCAACAATCAAGTTGGAAGTTTTGTAATTGGTGCTATGCAATTGAGAAATTTTATAACTCATTT